>Ga0114998_10001277_pt1 | contig 19248 bp, 17 predicted proteins | sample ArcticOcean_MG_C_5_FD_87044 | JGI IMG/M metagenome (GOLD analysis project Ga0114998, IMG submission 87044) | Marine microbial communities from western Arctic Ocean - ArcticOcean_MG_CB4_138 | ecosystem: Environmental > Aquatic > Marine > Oceanic | place: Arctic Ocean: Canada Basin | collected...
ACTACTTGTGGAACGTTAAATAGTGCTGTTTCTAAGGTGGCTGTACCGGAGGTTACTATTGCTGCGGTAGATACACGTAATATGTTATAAGTTTGATTAGAAATTACTTTAATGATATTAGTATTTGAGTCAGAAGATTGAATTATTTTCTCATAATATTCAACATTCTTACTTGGTGCCCCAGCTATAACTAATTGGTAATTAGTTAAATTTGAAACTGCATTAAGCATAACGGGAAGTAATTTGTTAATTTCTTGATTTCTACTTCCTGGTAAAAGGGCTATAATTGGTTTTTCAGAAAGATTATTCGTTAATAAAAAATTATTCTTATTGAACGTGTTTTCACTTTCAATTGCATCTAATAAGGGGTGTCCAACAAAATCTACTTTATAATTATGCTTTTTTTTATAAAAGTCTTCTTCAAATGGAAGAATGACATACATTTTATCAATAACTTTTTTTATTTGTTCTACTCTTTTCTCTTTCCATACCCATACTTTTGGTGAAATATAAAAATGATTTGTATAGTTTTTACTTTTCGCCCATTTTGCAATTCTCATATTAAAACCAGGGTAATCAATATAAATTATAAGATCTGGATTGAATTTTTCAATATCATTTTTACAAAATGAAATATAGCTAAGAATTTTATTAATATTTAAAATAACCTCTAAAAACCCCATATATGAAAAATCTTGATAGTGCATGACTAAATTATTGCATTGGCTTTTCATGAGATCCCCACCCCAACATCTGAAACTTGCGTCAGGATTATTTTTTTTTAATGCTTTGATTAAATTAGACCCATGTAAATCACCAGAAGCTTCACCTGCAATTATATAATATTTCAATTTATTATTAATTTAAGATTAGTGTAAGTATTGCTAAAAATATTGTAATTAGTAAAATCCCTTTAGCTCTTTGGTCTTGATTTTTTTTTATAAAAACAAAGAACACAACAACATTTAATATTGCTCCAAGACTAATTAATTTCCCTAAGAAATTTTCGTAATAGGAGTTCTTTAAACTTTCTATAATTGAACTGTTTTCTGACAGAATTAATATTGCTAAGATTAATCCAATCAAACTAGATACAAATCCATAAATTACTCCCAACAAAACTTCTTTTTTATTACTCAAAACTCCATAATTTTAAATCTTTAATATAATCGTGAGCAGTTAAGTCAAATTGTGTTGGTACTATGGAAATATAATCATTTTCTAAAGCCCAATGATCTGTATCGCTTCCCTTATCTAGATTTACAAATTGGCCAGTTAACCAATAGTAATCTTTTCCAAGTGGACTAACCCTCTTGTCAAACTTCTCTTCCCAATATGATTTTGCTTGTCTGCAAACTTTAATCCCTTTAACTTTCTCTTTGGTTAGATTAGGTAAATTAACATTTAAAACAACTCCTTTTTTTAGGCCATTATTTAATACATTTTCTACTATTTTTTTGATGTAATCATTGCATTGACTAAAATCTGCATCCCAATTGTAGTCTAGCAAAGAAAACCCTATTGCAGGAATTCCCTCTATCCCAGCTTCTATTGCAGCGCTCATTGTTCCAGAATATATCACATTTATTGAGGCATTAGAACCATGGTTTATACCCGAAACACATATATCAGGTTTCCGTTCTAATATTTCATTAACTGCAAGCTTTACACAATCAGCAGGTGTTCCTGAGGAACTATATTCTTGCTGAGGGCCATTATCAATCTTTTCTTTTTTACAAAACAATGTATTGTTAATAGTTATAGCATGTCCCATTGCACTTTGTGGACTGTCTGGAGCTACTACTACTACATCACCGATTTGATTCATCACTTTTATTAACGATCTTAAACCAGGAGCAGTTATTCCATCATCATTGGTTATCAGTATTAGTGGCTTTTTTTTCATTGTTTATACTTTTTAACAAAAGTAATTATTTTCAATAGAAATTAATAAAATTAAATTCTTTAACAAAAGTTTAGTACAAAGTAATTATTTTAAGGAGGTTTTTTTATTTAATTTGTATATAGTTTAAATCCAAAGATGAAAAATAAATACTTTATAATATTACTAACTACAATTTTTGCATTAGCTTCTTGTAGTTTTACTTCAAACTCCTCTAAAGAATCTGATAAAGACCAGTTGCTATTGCAATTAGTTTCCTACATATTAGATGAAGGACATTATGTTGATAAAGAATTAGATGATGAATTTTCCTCTAAAGCTTTTCAAACTTATATAGAAATGATTGATCCTTATAAAAGATATTTTTATAAATCTGATATTGAGAGATTTAAAGAATTTGAATATTTAATTGATGATCAATTTAAAAGTTCTGATTTAACTTTTTTTGATTTAACTCATGAAACTTTACTAAAAAGAATTAAAGAGTCCAAAGAGATATATACAAGTGTCTTCAGTTCACCATTTAACTATAAGGTTGATGAATTCTTAACGGTTAGTACTGATGAGGATTTTGTGTCAACTAAGTCAGAATTAACAGATCGTTGGAGAAAAACTTTTAAGTATTATACTTTAAATAATTTAAATGATTTATTAACAGAAAACGATTCCATAAATTTATTAGTGAAAAATAATCAAGATTTTAATTTTATCATTAAAGATTTTGAAGAAAAATCTAGAGCCTCCACTCTTGAATTTTGTAATGAGATCTACCAATACTACTCTGATCGTTCTAGGCAAGAATGGTTTAGTGAGTATGTTAATTCTATTGTTTATCAATTCGATCCACATACATTTTACTTTAACCCAGATGACAAAGAAGATTTCGATGTGGATATGTCTGGGAATTACGCTGGAATAGGGGCTAGGCTTCAACAGAAAATGGATAAAATATCAGTTGTAGAGCTTATATCAGGTGGACCGGCTTGGAGGCAAAATGAATTAGAGGTTGGGGATATTTTACTCAAAGTTAGGCAAACTGATCAGGAAATTCCAGTCAGTATTGTGGGAATGAGAATAAAAGATGCAGTAAAGTTAATCAAAGGTCCAATTGAAAGTAGTGTCATATTAACTATCAAAAAAGTAGATGGTCAAATTATAGATTTACAAATCCCGAGAGATATTGTTCAATTAGAAGAAACTTACGCAAAATCTTCCATTGTAGAAAGATCCAATTCTAAATATGGTTTAATTAATTTACCTAAATTCTACTTTGATTTTGAAGACTACTCTGAAAGAAATGCAGCCAGTGATATCAAAAAAGAAATTATCAGATTAAAAGAACAAGGTATTGAAGGTTTAATTCTTGACTTACGAAATAATGGTGGGGGAGGACTAAAACCAGCTGTTGATATGGCAGGACTTTTTATTGAAGAAGGTCCAATAGTTCAAGTACAATCTTTTGAAAAAAAGAAAGAGATACTTAAAGATCGAGATAGATCAATTGTTTGGGAAGGACCATTAGTTATTTTAGTTAATGAATTTTCTGCTTCATCATCTGAAATACTAGCTGCTGCAATGCAGGATTATAAAAGAGCTATTATAATTGGTAGTAATCAAACCTATGGAAAAGGTACTGTTCAAAATGTAGTGGATTTAAACAGGATGATTAGAAGTAACACTAATGGAGATATGGGGGCCTTTAAGTTTACAATTCAAAAGTATTACAGAATTAATGGAGGCTCTGTGCAGTTAGAAGGAGTTAAAAGTGATATTGTGATCCCTAACAGATATAGTTATATTGATTTTGGAGAAAAGGAACAAGATAATCCTCTTGAATGGGATAAAATAACACCTGTAGATTATACTCCATGGACTAGTAACTTTGATTACTCTAGTGCAATTCAAAAAAGTAAAATAAGGATTGAGTCTAATGAATATTTAAAGTTAATTGATAGTAATGCAAAATGGATAAAAACTGTTAGAGATACGGAGGATTTTAGTTTAAATTATTTTACTTATAATGATAAAATTAAAGCAGATGAGTTAACTGCTAAGAGTTTTGATAAGCTTAAAGATTTCAACACAGACTTAGAGTTTAAATCTTTACCATATGAAATTATGTTGTTTGAAAAAGATTCTACTTTAAAGCTAAAAAGAAACAGATGGCATAAAAACCTTTCTAAAGATCTTTATATTGACGAAGCTTTAAATGTTCTTACAGATCTTAAAATAAGTTATAATAATTTAGATTAATAAATTTACCTTTTTGATAAAAAACATAAGTATAGCGTATATATTACTGATAGCTTTTTTATCAATATTTGCATACTTTTTTATCCCTGATAAATCCAGTAATGCTAATCAAATGCATTTGTCTATTCATTCTGAATCTCCAGGTTTTGAAGTTGATTTATTATTAATTGATAATTCTACTAATTATGAGCAAAATTTATTTGAAAAATTATTCTTTGGTGATAAAAACCCACCCTTAGAGATTCCTTTACAGCAATACGTATTTATAGATGATATTTTTTATTATAACGAATATGGAAATCTTTCTGATTCCTATGATAATAGTTTAATAGTTGAAAGCCCTAGAGAATTTAAAAGTAATAGTGTAATAAACAGGGTTTTTTGGTTAGGTACCGATAAATTTGGAAGAGATGTTTTAAGTCGACTAGTAATTGGTGCCAGAATATCTTTTTTCATTGGTTTTGTCTCTGTTTTAATTTCATTAATTATCGGTTTATTTTTAGGTGGTTTATCTGGGTATTACTCTGGTAATATAGATAGGTTAGTTATGTGGGTGATTAATGTTACTTGGTCTATTCCTACTTTATTATTAGTTATCGCTATTACTCTAGCCCTAGGTAAAGGATTGTGGCAAGTATTTATAGCTGTTGGATTAACCATGTGGGTTGATGTTGCTAGAGTGGTAAGGGGGCAAGTAATGATAATTAAAGAAAGACAATATATAACCGCAGCTAGAGTACTTGGATTTAGTGATTTAAGAATTTTAACTGTACATATTTTACCAAATATTATATCACCACTTATAATTATTTCTGCTGCTAATTTCGCAGCATCTATATTAATTGAGAGTGGTCTTAGTTTTTTAGGTTTAGGCGCTCAACCCCCTGTGGCTAGTTGGGGATCTATCATTAAAGACCACTATAACTATATAATATTAGGAAAACCTATGCTTGCGCTAATTCCTGGAATATGTATAATGTCATTAGTTATGGCATTCATGTTGTTAGGAAACAAATTAAGAGATAATTTAGATGTAAGAAATTAATTTATTTCGTGGGGTATTGTAACAAAATCTTATTTACAAATGTCTTTATTTGTTCTTCTTTCTTTGAAACATTATCTGATATATATCCTTTCCCAATCCCTTGCCAAACTAATTCGTTTTTGTTATAATCGATTATATCAATATATAGTGTACCCTGAGTTGTTGATGTATTGTAATTGAAGTCATACCATGAACCTAGCCCGTAACCTAAATAATTATATGAGTTATAAACATTTATTTGCTCATTGACTCCAGTAAAAATACTAATAACTATGTCTGGATTAATAGAGTTTTTTCTAAGACCAATAGATGACAACTCAACTTCTAACGCTTTTAGTATTCTTTTTTTATCCAACTCATTTATTTTTGCTTTGTCAATTCCTTTTTTAGTAAAGGCATAGGTCTTATAAGACGAAAAGTCAATTTCGTTATTGTAGTCTGTACTTACCCTAACTGAAGAGCAAGATAAAAATATTAATGAAATTAATAGAATTAAAAATTTGTTATGAGCTTTCATAATTATATGTTTTTTAAATATTTATCCTCAACCTCGTTAGGTAAAGTTACCACTAGATCTGAATTAGATTTCATTGCTTTTTTTATAGCAAAAATCGCCCCACTATTTCTAGCCCAGCCTCTTCTTGCTACGCCATTGTTCACATCCCAGTGAAGCATTGATTCAATCTTCTTTTCACACTCTTTAGAACCTTCAATAACCATGCCAAACCCTCCGTTTATAACTTCTCCCCATCCAACTCCGCCTCCGTTATGTATACTTACCCAGGTAGCTCCTCTAAAACTATCTCCAATCACATTTTGAATTGCCATATCTGCTGTAAACTTAGATCCATCATATATGTTTGAGGTTTCTCTATAAGGAGAGTCTGTTCCTGAAACATCATGATGATCTCTACCAAGAACAATAATTCCAATCTTATTTTCAGCAATAGCATTATTAAAAGCTTTTGCAATCTCCACTCTTCCAATAGAGTCCGCATATAAAATCCTAGCTTTTGAACCAACAACTAGAGAGTTACTTTTAGCAGATTTAATCCAATCGATATTATCTTGCATTTGGACTTTAGTCTCTTCAGGTGAATTGACCATTAACTTTTCAAGTACTTGACATGCGATTTCATCTGTTTTATCTAAATCTTCTTGCTTATTAGATGTACATACCCACCTAAAAGGTCCAAATCCATAATCAAAACACATAGGCCCCATTATATCTTGTACGTAACTAGGAAATTTAAAGTTAATTCCGTCTTCAGCAAAAACATCTGCACCTGCTTTAGAAGCTTCTAATAAAAATGCATTACCATAATCAAAAAAATAAGTTCCTCTTTGACAATGTTTGTTTATTAAATCCGCATGAAGAAGAAGGCTTTGTTTTACTTTTGATTTAAATAATTCAGGATCCTTTGAGATCATTTTATTTGCACTATTAAAATCAAGGCCGTATGGGTAATAACCACCTGACCAAGGATTGTGCAAAGATGTTTGATCACTTCCAATGTCAATAAAAATATTATGTTTATAAAATTCTTCCCATATGGTAATTATGTTACCTTGGAAGGCAATTGAAACGACCTCTTCGTTAGATTTGGCAACTTTAACTCTTTTTATTAATTCAGCTATATCAGTAAAAACTTCATCTATCCAGCCTTGGGTATGCCTTGTTTTTACAACTTTATCATTAACTTCTGCACATACTGTAATACATTTAGCTATGTTTCCAGCTTTTGGTTGAGCTCCACTCATCCCACCTAAACCTGAAGTTACAAATACTTTTCCTAGTGGATTCTTATTAATTTTTCTGAAAGCATTTAAAACTGTGATTGTCGTTCCGTGGACAATTCCTTGAGGACCGATATACATATAACTTCCAGCTGTCATCTGACCATATTGAGTAACTCCTAATGCATTAAATTTTTCAAAATTTTCTTTAGAAGAATAATTTGGAATCATCATTCCATTGGAAACTACTACTCTTGGCGCGTTATTATTCGATGGAAAAAGTCCAAGCGGATGTCCAGAATTAATAACTAGAGTTTGGTTGTTATTCATTTGAGAAAGGTATTTCATGCATAGCCTGTATTGAGCCCAGTTTTGAAATACTGATCCGTTCCCTCCATAAGTAATTAATTCGTGTGGGTGTTGCGCTACATCTTTATTTAGATTATTCTGTATCATCAGCATAATAGCGCCTGCTTGTTTTGTTTTACAAGGGTACTCTTCTATGGATCTAGCATACATTTTATAAGAAGGTCTTAGTCTATACATATAAATTCGACCAAACTGATTTAATTCATCACTAAATTCTTTAGATAATTCCTTATGATGAATTTTGTCGAAATATCTAAGAGCATTAGAAATAGCTAGTTTTTTTTCAGTTATTGATAATACTTCTTCCCTTTTTGGAGCGTGGTTTATTGTTGGATCTAAATCTATTTTTGTAGGTAAAATATTAGGTATACCTTCTTTAATTTGATCTTTAAATGTCATAAATTAATTAGTTTTTGGGTCATATCCATATGGGCAATGTCTGCAATTGCTTTGACAGCAATAGCCTCTTTTTAAATGATATTTTTCTGTAAAACACTTATAACCTTCCTTTGTTATATAGTAATTTTTCTCCTCCATTAACAGAAAATAATTGTTGACTACAAATATAAAGCAATTTGAATTATCTTTGATTATATGGATGTAATTTTAAATAATAGTAAGAATGAAAAGCTGCCTTTTATTAACGATTATGGTATTAAGTTATACTTAAAAAGAGAAGACAAAATTCATAATATTATTTCAGGAAATAAATACCGAAAATTAAAATATAATTTAATAAATGCTAAAGATTTAGGGTTTAAGGGTGTTTTAACTTTTGGAGGAGCTTATTCCAACCATATACCAGCTGTGGCATATGCTGCAAAAAAACAGGATTTACAATCTATAGGACTTATAAGAGGTGAGGAACTACATAGTAAGTATTTAAATAATCCAACTCTTAAATATTCCTCTGACTTAGGAATGAAGTTTATATTTTTATCACGAGATGTTTACAAAAGCAAAAATGATGTAAATTATCTATCTGAATTAAAAAAAATATATAAAGATTTTTATTTAATACCTGAAGGTGGTACAAATAAATTAGGAGTTTTAGGTTGTCAGGAAATTTTAACTAAAGAAGATGAAGTATTTGATTATATATGTTGTTCTGTAGGAACTGGAGGGACATTAAGCGGTTTAATTAATAGTTCTTTAGATAGACAAACAATAATAGGATTTTCATCTATTAATAAAAAGTATTTATTAAATGATATTAGTAGATTTGTAATAAATAAAAACTGGCTGATAAATGACAGCTTCCGATTTGGAGGGTATGGTAAAGTAAATAAAGAATTAATTGAATTTATGAATGATTTCAAATTAAAATATGACATTTTATTGGACCCTATTTATACATCTAAACTTGTTTATGGAGTTTTTAGTATGATAAAAAACAGTTATTTCAAGCCAAAATCCAAAGTTCTGATAATTCACACAGGTGGACATCAAGGTATATTGCCAATGAATAACTTTTTGAAAAGTAAAAATTTAACAACTATTAATATCTAATGATAAAACTTAGAATACTAATACTACTATTAATATTTAGCTGTGGATCTAGAAAGGTTATTATTAATTCTACAGCAAATAAGATCAATAATAAAAATATAGCAAAGAAATTAAAGTCCTCTGATAAAAACAAAATCTTAGCTCCAGTTATAAATAATGTTAATGATTATATAGATTATTTTAGCCAAGTTGCTATGGATGAAATGAGAACTTATAAAATACCTGCAAGTATTACGCTCGCTCAAGGAATTCTTGAGTCCGGTTCTGGAAAAGGTAGGTTATCGGTAAAGGCAAATAATCATTTTGGAATTAAGTGTCACGACTGGAAGGGTCCTAAAATATTTCATGATGATGATGAGGAGCAAGAATGTTTTAGAAAATATAGTGCTCCAGAATATTCCTATAGAGATCATTCTATTTTTTTAACATCAAGACAAAGATATTCTGATTTGTTCGATCTTTCTATTAGTGATTATAAAAACTGGGCAAAAGGGCTTAAAAAAGCTGGTTACGCGACTGATAAAAATTATCCGAAAAAATTAATAAACCTTATAGAAAGCTATAAGCTGTTTATATATGATGATATAGTTTTAAAAAAGAGAAAACAAAAACAAACAAACAATAAGGCTAACTATCTTAAACATGAAGTAAATAAAGGAGATACTTTATATTCTTTATCAAAAAAATACAATGTTGCAATTGATGATTTGATGAAAATAAATAAATTAAAAGATGGAACATTAATTATAGGTCAACTATTAATAATAAGTAAATGATATATCAAAGAAGTAGTTCATTATTTAAAAACGCTTTAAAATTTATCCCAGGTGGAGTTAATTCACCAGTAAGAGCTTTCAAAGCTGTTGGTGGAACGCCTATATTTATTAAGCAAGCAAAAGGAGCTTATTTGATTGATGAAGATGATAATAAGTACATCGAATATATAAACTCATGGGGTCCTATGATACTTGGACATTCTTACTTACCTGTTGTCAATGCAATAGTTGAGAAAGCCAAAAAAGGCACTTCATTTGGCGCTCCTACTGAAATAGAAAGTAATATTGCTGAATTGGCTGTTAAAATGGTTCCTAATATTGATCAAATTAGGTTTGTTAACTCTGGTACAGAAGCTTGTATGAGTGCTATTAGACTAGCTAGAGGTTTTACCAAAAAAGATAAAATAATTAAGTTTTCTGGTTGTTACCATGGTCATAGTGATTCTTTTTTAATTCAAGCAGGAAGCGGAAGTATCACTTATGGAGAACCTAATAGCCCAGGCGTAACTAAAGGAACAGCCAAGGACACATTAATAGCAGTATATAATAATATTAAAAGTGTTGAAGATATTATTTTATCTAATGAAGGTGAGATTTCTTGTATTATATTGGAGCCTATAGCGGGTAATATGGGATGTATTCCTCCTTCAAAAGGTTTTTTAATAGGGTTAAGAAAACTGTGTGATAAACATAGTTTGTTATTGGTTTTTGATGAAGTCATGACTGGTTTTAGAGTTGCTAAAGGTGGTGCACAAGAACTTTATGGTATAAGGGCGGACATCGTATGTTTTGGAAAAATTATAGGAGGTGGATTGCCAGTTGGAGCCTTTGCTTCTACTCACAAAATAATGTCTTATTTATCACCAAATGGACCTGTTTATCAGGCTGGTACATTAAGTGGAAATCCATTGGCAATGGCAGCAGGTTATTCATTGTTAAATGCAATTAATAATGATAAGGAACTATACCAAAGGTTAGAAGAAAAAACTAAGTATTTAGATTCTGGAATTACTGAAGTATTAAAAAGAAAAGGAGTCGAATTCTCAACTAATAGAGTAGGTTCAATGTTTTCAATTCATTTTACTTCAAAAAAAGTAGTTGATTTTAATTCAGCGAAAAAAAGTGATAACAAAGTATTTCCTATCTTTTTTCATGAAATGCTAAAAAATGGAATTTATATCGCTCCTAGTTCATATGAGTCCTGGTTTTTGAGTGATGCATTAACATACGAGGATTTAGACAAAACAATTGCTGTAGTAGAAAAGATATCAACTAAGCTATTGTAATTAGAATATTTTTTCTACTTTTAAAAAAATTATTGAACCATGAAAAAAACAATTTATACTCTTTTATTTTTTCTTTCCATAAGTCTAAATATTAATGCACAATCTCAAAATAGTTCAATTGATGATGTGAAAAGATTAAATTATGACCTTTTACAGGAAATTGGGTTTGATGATTCTCAAATTACTCTTGTATCTAGACTATTATATTCAACTGCGAAAAAAGCAACTTATGTTTCTGAAAAAGGAGTTTTTCCTAACAAGGAAATTCTTGATAATGAATTTAAAACTAGTTTTTTAAAATTCTTTACAGAAAAAGACTTTACTAAATACAAAACTATTCAGCATAAGATAAAGTTTTAAATTACTTTAAATCTACAAATAATTTATTATCAGTTTTAGAAACTAGTGCAAGACCATTTTTGGTCAAGCCTTTAATTCCTTTGTCCCAAGCTTTGTTACTTAAGTTAGATTTAATTTTTAAATCACTAAGTTCAATTTTTTTGATTTCTTTTAAGATATTATAAATAGCTTTTTCATTTTCTGAAAGTTCTATCGATTTTTTCTCTGGTCTCATTTGTGGAAAAAATAATACCTCTTGTATTGAACTATTGTTTGTCATTAGCATAACTAATCTATCTATTCCTATTCCAATTCCTGAAGTTGGGGGCATTCCGTACTCTAATGCACGAAGAAAATCATTATCTATAAATTCAGACGCTTCATCATCACCTTTTTTTGATAATTTTAATTGCTCTTCAAACCTAACCCTTTGTTCAATTGGATCATTTAATTCACTATAAGCATTAGCTATTTCTTTTCCATTTATTATTAGTTCGAATCTTTCTGTAAGTTTTGGATTAGATCTATGTTCTTTAGTTAATGGACTCATTTCTTTTGGATAATCTGTAATAAAAGTCGGTTCAATAAATTTTTTCTCACACTTTTCGCCAAATATCTCATCAATTAATTTTCCAACACCCATAGTTACATCAACATCGATCCCCATTTTGCTAGCAGTAACTCTCAGTTCACTTTCGTCCATATTTGAAACATCTACACCTGTATGTTTTTCTATAGCGCTAAATATTGGTACTCTTGGGTAAGGTGCTTTAAACTCTATTTCATTATCTCCAACTTGAATTTTAGATTTACCATTAGATTCTATTGCAACTTTTTCAAGTAAGCTCTCTGTAGTTTCCATCATCCAGAAGTAATCTTTATAAGCCACATACAGTTCCATTATAGTAAATTCAGGATTATGAGTTCTATCCATACCTTCATTTCTAAAATCTTTAGCAAACTCATAAACTCCATCAAAACCACCAACTATTAGCCTTTTTAAATATAATTCATTTGCTATTCTTAGATAAAGCGGAATATTTAATGCATTATGATGAGTTAAAAATGGTCTAGCAGTTGCTCCTCCAGCTATAGGCTGTAATATTGGAGTTTCGACTTCTAGATAATCTTTTTCATTCAAAAAGTTTCTAATTGTATTGGTAATCTTTGTTCGTTTTAAAAATGTATTTTTAACATGAGGATTTACTATTAGGTCAACATATCTTTGACGGAATCTTTGTTCAGGGTCACTAAATTCATCATATATATTTCCTTCAGCATCTTTTTTAGGAAGTGGTAACGGTCTTAATGATTTACTAAGTAGAGAGAATTTTTTTACTAATATTGTTTTTTCACCTACTTGAGTTTCAAATAATGTACCGTGAATACCAATTATGTCACCAATGTCTAATAATTTTTTGTAAACTTCATTATATAATGTTTTGTCTTCTCCTTCACAAATTTCGTCCCTGTTAAAGTAAACTTGTATTTTGCCGTCTTTATCTTGAAGTTCAGCAAAACTAGCTTTACCTTGAATTCTTCTTGACATTAATCTTCCAGCTACAATTACTTTTTTATGCTCATTGAAATTATTAATAATTTCTTTACTAGTATGATCAATATTAAATGTTTCTGCTGGATATGGGTTTATTCCTAAAGAAACTAATTTCTCTAACTTCTCTCGTCTTACTAATTCTTGTTCTGAAAATTCACTCATTATTAATATGATTTATCAAAACAAATATAATTCTTATTAATAAGGATATCAATAATAAAAAATGAAAAGTCAAATTTATGTAATCAAATACTATTATTTATATTTGATAAAAAAATAATGAGTCTTGTTAGAGTTTTTCTTTCTGTTATATTTCCTCCTTTAGCGGTTTTTGATAAAGGATGCGGTTCTATACTAATTGTATTAATATTAACAATACTTGGATGGATTCCTGGAGTTATAGCTGCTCTTATAATTTTAAACAATTCAAATAATGAAAATTAAAAATAAATTAATCAAAATTAAGGATCTTGGATTGGTTGACTATAAGGATTGTTGGGATTACCAAGAAGAGCTTTTTAAAGGTGTTATTGATGTTAAAATAAAGAACAGGAGAGAGGGATTAAATTTAATAACTTCAAATTATTTATTATTAGTTGAGCACCCTCATGTATACACCCTTGGTAAGAGTGGGGACATGTCTAATTTATTAATAAGTGAAGCCCAACTTACACAAAAAGATGCTAAGTTTTATAAAATAAACAGAGGAGGGGATATCACTTACCATGGGCCTGGCCAAATAGTTGGTTACCCTATTCTTGATCTAGATAATTTTTTCACAGATATTCATAAGTACTTGAGATTTTTAGAGGAGGTTATAATACTAACGCTTAAAGATTATAACTTGATAGCTTCTAGGAACATTGGAAAAACAGGTGTTTGGCTAGATGCTGAAACTCCTTTTGCAAGAAAAATATGCGCCATGGGTGTAAGAGCAAGCAGATGGGTTACCATGCACGGTTTTGCTTTAAATGCAAATGTTGACCTTAGTTATTTTGATAATATAATCCCTTGCGGTATAACAAATAACTCAGTAACTTCTATTAATAAAGAATTGGGTGTTGCAAAAGTTGATGAAGACGAATTGAAACAAAAAATTATAAATAATTTCAAAAAACTATTTGAAACGGAGATTAATCAATAGCATAGACAGATATTGTTTTCTTAATCTTAGAGGCTATAACATGAATTTTTTTGTCATTATTCATATCTCCAAATTCAGTTGGAATTAAAGAATATATTGGAAATGAACTGTTTATTTGAAGATTTTTATTAAACAAATAAGATTTGTTATTTTGTGAGTCAAAAAGTGAAACAAATAAGTTGTTATTAATTTTTGTAAGCTTTGGAGTACTGTAATTACTAAAAGGAAGGTCAATATAAATAGAATTCAACTTCATCTTATTTTCATCTAGAATAATAATATTATTATAATTATCTGTATTTAATTTTAAATTTTTTGAATTAATTAAATTAGTTAAAGATACAGATCCAGAAATATCTATTTCAACTAGTTTTTGATCATTGGTGACAGTGATTAGCTTGTTATTTAACTTAAATATGTTTTCAGTAGATAAAAAAACATCATCTTTTAATTTTATTCTTTCTCTACCTCTTCTGTTAAGTATTTTTAATCCCCCGCCTGTTTTAAAAACAATAAAGTCTTTATTGAGAATCCTAAAATGTTTGGGAGATGAAGTTATTTCACTATTAGATTTAGAATATTTAAATCCATTAACCTTTTTACCGATTTTATCATAAAGAAGAAGTTCTTTTCCTTGAGTAACTAAGATTCTATAATTTTTACTTTTATCATAATCAAATATGGAGATTGGTTGAGTTATGTCGTCATTAAAGCTTTTTGGAAATGGTTTCACTTCTTTTCCATTTTTGTCTAATACAAAAATTTTATTTTTAGTGTTAAAAACAAGTTGAAGTCTACCATTTTTATATAAATCTATTTGAGAAACTTTACCTAAAATTGGCTGTCCAATTTTTTTCTTCCAGATTACATTTCCTTTACTAGATATTAGATATAAATTATTTTTTTTGTCTTAAACTACAATGTCTAATTTTTTTGATACATAATTTTTTATGAAATGGGGGTTCATTAAAATTTCCTCATCAATTTTAACTTCAAACTGTTTGGATATTTTTAAATTAGTTTCACTAACTTTTGCTTTACTAATTATAGCATTAAAATGTATAATTTCCTTATCCTGCACTAATTGAAAGCTATTTTCAGTGAAATCATTTTCACTACTTAGAATATTCAATTCCTTGAAAAAATTGTATTCAGAATTAGTAAAGTAATTATTGTTTAATGTGTTAAAACTACTTATCTCTGTAAGAGAATTATTAAAACTCGAATCTTCTTGTAAAGTATTTCCATTTAAGTTTTCATTAATAAAATCTATTAAGATGGTTTCATTATCTGAAAAAATAATACGGTTTTTGAAAACTAATATCTTTTTTTTATAATTATATTCAATGACTGAATTAGTCAACTTATAATTTAATAATATATTATCATATATATTAAAACTTCTATGAGTAGACTTGATGTTGTTATTTTCTGATAAATAATCTTCAAATAATTTAATATCCTTAAGTCTCATAATAAAAAGTTGATCTTCATTTAATATTAATTCAGAATATTCTATTAAATTTTCATTTATTATTGAGGTGAGTCTGTTTTGTTTTAGGGTTTCTAATTCTCTATTTTTTTTGTAATTACTATTACTTGATAAGTTGAAAGATTTTAATCTACTTACATTTTTCGGAACTATTTCATAATTCTTCATTTTTCCAGGCTTTAACCCATCAAAAATATTATTCGATATTTTAGTTGAATCATCCACATAGCTTAAGCCGTTTAGTAAAATCTTATCATTAAAAACATTGACTACAAATCCTAAATTATTTTTAAGATTTAAAGCTTTAAAATTAAAAGTTGAGCTTATTAAGCTTTCAGTTAAAGATTTGTTTAGTATTATTCCAAAAGAGGAACCGGCATTAAATATTTTATTGTATTTGGTATAATCAATATTTGCTTGCTCCTTTATGCTATTTATTGTTGATAATGAGTTTGAGAATATATTGATATCTCCTATTTTTCTAAAATGTAAGTCATGGTTATTACTGCTATCTTTCGTGATTACAGTGAATATCTTTTCATCGCCATTTTCATTAAGACATATTATTATTTCAGATTCATCTTGGAAATTATTGATTAGTTTTATTTGTTTTTTAAAATTATATTTTAAATCTGATTTTGATAAATCATCTAACAATCTATTGTTTTTTACATCACTCTTGAATTTGCCTAAATTGTCTATTTTTATTATTACAGAAGTGTTAATAGGGATAAAATTCTTTATCTCTTTAGACTTGTTTTCTATAATGTTACAACTCCAAAAAATCAAAAACAAATAGATATATTTCTTCATTATTTTTTTTAATAAAATTATAATTTTAGTTTCAATTGATCGTCAATTAATTTAAAAGATTTTCTATGGTACTTTGTTGTACCAAATTTTAGTATTGCTTGCTTGTGAAATTTTGTTGGATACCCTTTATTTTTATCCCAACCGTACTCTGGAAATTCTTTATGTATTTTTAGCATGTATTCATCTCTTTCTGTTTTAGCTAGTATTGAAGCTGCGGCTATACTCAAGTATTTCTCATCTCCTTTTATAATAGTTTTATGAGCAATATTTTTAAAACTCTTGAATTTATTTCCATCCACTATAATAAAATTAATCTTTGTGGTTATTTTATCGATTGCTTTATGCATAGCTAAAATTGAGGCATTCAAAATATTGATTTTATCAATTTTTTCTGGGTATACATGGGCAATTGAATATTTTAAAGCATTTTTTTTTATAATAGGCCTCAATTTATCTCTTGTTTTTTTTGATATTTTTTTTGAGTCATTAATTTCATTTTTAGGAAAGTTATTTTTTAAGATTATAGCTGCAGCTGTGACTGGGCCAGCCAGGCAGCCTCTGCCAGCTTCATCAGTGCCGCATTCAAACTCAAAATTTGAAAATTTTAACTTTAACATATAATTATCTACTTAAATAATGTAGTTTGTATAAATGTATTTATTTTTACTATAATTTTAATTAGAATATGAAAAGTTATTTATCTGTTTTTTTAGTTCTTTCATTGTCGATTAATTTATTCTCCCAAAATATTGACAAGCCGAGCATCAGTTTACGAGAGTTAAAACAAAATTTTGATATGTCTGAATTAACAGATTCTTTGTTGAGTTCTTTTTCTATAGAAACAAGTACTAAACTTCTAAAAAATTTAGATGCAAAAATAGATGATTACTCTATTATTAATCTTGCAAATGATACTATTAATGTGGATACTACCTTGACTTTAAGTAAGTATTATAAGTTTAATTACTTGAGAAAAGACAATTTAGAGCTAATTGAATTCTCTAATACTGGACATAGCTATAATAGTTTGAGTTTTGGTAAATCCAGCACTTTGCTTACTGATTTTGGCTCTAAAGCTAAACACTTTAATTATATGAAAGTTAATGATATAAATTATTATCATGTAGCTACGCCATTTACTGAGCTTATGTATAGATCTGCTTTTGTTCAAGGACAATTATTAGATGCTTTATTTTCAGTAAACACATCTCCTAGGTTTAATTTTACAATCGCCAGAAAAGGTTTAAGATCATTAGGTAATTATCAGCATTTTTTGTCAAGTTCTTCAAACTTCCGTTTTTCAACTAACTTCACATCTAAAAATGATAAGTATATATTAAAAACTCACTATGTTAACCAAAATATTTTTTCACAAGAAAATGGTGGCATTAGGGATGATGATGTTATTAACTTTGAATCCGGCAATTCTGAATTTATTGATCGTTCTGTATTTGATCCTCAATTTGAAAATGCAGATAATACACTACAGGGTAAAAGAGTTTATTTAAATCAAAATTATTTTATAAATAATTCAACTGACTCATTAAATATAAAAAAATGGTCCTTTGGTAATATTATATCTTTAGAAAATAAATACTATCAGTTCAGGCAAGATTCACCAAATATATATTTTGGAGAATCAAATAATGCAACACAGGTAAATGATAAAATATCATTCGATACTTTTTTAGTGAATTTTAATTCATCGTTTATTTCTTCTAAAGTTGGAACAATGTCAGTTTTTTTTAACTTTAGAGATATTAACTATAGTTATCAAAACTTAGCAGACATTGGTGATCAATTTAATTATGAATCCATTATTGAAGAAAATATTTCTGTTGGGTTGAATTATGCTATAAAAAAAGACAAATACAGTTTTGATTTTCAATATGAGTCCTTATTAGGTAAGGATACTCAAGGAGGTTTGCTGAATGCCAGTATTTTATTCAATATTAATAATGACTCTAACGTTATGCTGGCATTTAGCGATGTTGATAACTCTACCAATTATAACTATAAAATGAACCATAGTGTTTACTCAAACTATAACTGGAATAATGATTTTCAAAATATAAGTACTACTAAATATCTTTTAAGCTTTGATTCTAACAATTTATTTGATTTTAATTTTGAATTTAATAAAATATCTAATTACACTTATTTTATAAAAGACGTTGATGGAGTGCTTGCTGCTGTACAGAGCTTAAATGAACTGAATATGTTTAAGATGAGGTTGTCTAAAAAGTTTACAATGAATAATTTTGTTTTGGATAATACTTTGCAGTATCAAAGAGTGGATGAGCAAGCTGTAGGGGTGGTAAATATTCCTGAATTTATTTTTAGAAATTCCTTTTATTATCAAAATGAGCTATTTAATAAAGCATTGTTTCTTCAAACAGGCTTTACTTTTAATTATTTTTCAGAGTTTTATATGAATGCTTACGACCCACTGTTGTCTGAGTTTTATGTTCAAAACAATAAACTTATAGGTAATTTTCCAAGAATAGATTTTTTTATTAACGCAAAGATTCAGCAAACAAGACTTTATTTAAAGGCTGAACATATTAATTCATCTCTTACTGGATATGATTATTATTCTGCACCAAGCTATCCTTATAGAGATTTTTCTGTAAGATTTGGTTTAGTTTGGAATTTTTTCATGTAATTATTTACTCTCTAAATTATTTATTTCTAGTGGTTTAAGAAATAAATAAAACTCATGTGTAAAAATAATTTTAAAAATGCTTTGAGAATAGTAAAAAGATTATATATTTGCACCCGCTTAGAGAAATTGTTTATCATAACTTTAAGTAATGTTCATTAAAAAATCAATTAAACTTAAATTTTATTACAAATAAGTTTTGTTGTGTAAAAAAAGGGTATATATTTGCACCCCGCTTGTAATTAAGTGATAGCGGATATTAAAAATAAGTTCATTAAAAATATTGATTGACAGCGTATTATTAAATCGAAAGATTTAATATTACAGAGAATAAACCATTTTGAGTAAATAGAATTATAATTTCT
>Ga0114998_10001281_pt1 | contig 19212 bp, 16 predicted proteins | sample ArcticOcean_MG_C_5_FD_87044 | JGI IMG/M metagenome (GOLD analysis project Ga0114998, IMG submission 87044) | Marine microbial communities from western Arctic Ocean - ArcticOcean_MG_CB4_138 | ecosystem: Environmental > Aquatic > Marine > Oceanic | place: Arctic Ocean: Canada Basin | collected...
AATGGTTATGCTGCTTCATATAATAATACTACAGGGAGTAATAATACTGCTAATGGAAAAGATGCATTATTTTCAAATACTACAGGCTATACTAATACGGCTAATGGCGTTGATGCTTTAAGAGGTAACACTACAGGTGCAGGGAATGTTGCTAATGGACTTGAGGCTTTAGACTCAAATACTACAGGGAATAATAATACTGCTATTGGAAATGGTGCAGACGTAGCTTCAAATAATCTTTCAAATGTTACTGCTATTGGATACGGTGCAACTGTTAGCGTAAGTAATACCATTCAGTTAGGTAATTCTAACGTTACTTTAGTTCAAACCTCAGGAACAATTTCTGCAACAGCATTTGTTGGAGATGGCTCAGGGCTTACAGGGGTTTCAGGAGCAAGCTATACCAATGAAATTTTAATACATCCTCACGAAGTGACTACTAACGCTTCGGTTTCATATCCTCCCGGCTATAGTATTAATCTTATCCCTTTTCCTGAGGGAACAAGTACATTACAGGGCGGAGTTTTGATTCCTTTGATGATGCCCTCAAATTGGAATAAAGGAAATGTTTCAATAACTTTTTATTGGAGCTGTTCCGCAGCAGATGGAGACATCTATTTTAACACAGGAGCAAGAAAGTATGGTACAGGGGATTTAAACATAACATATCCTGTAGCTGGATTTGACCTAACTCCTTCTGCAGCTTGGACTTTATATAAACATACTTTTACTCAAACAGTTGGAGATTATAACAGTAATTCATCAGACGATAACTTATTAATTATAAACTTCTCTCGTTATGGGTATCAACCTTCTACTTATGGAGATACTAATACTGGGAATATGTATATACACGGAATTAAAATAGGCTATTCAACAAATTAGGAATATGGATTAGTTTTTTTAACCCTTATGCTTTTATATCTAACTATTTTAGCTTTACCAGATTTGATTAGTGTTTTTTTAGGACAACCAACTGCAACGTTATCTGTAATAATTATGGGATTAATAACTATAGGTTTATTTCATTACGGTTTTAAAAAGACAACCTCATAAACTACAATGATCTTCACTAAATTCTAAGGTCACTAATTAACTTTAGTGGCTTTTTCTTTTAAGCCACAGGCATATCATCTTGAGTAAGTTCTGGTATTTCTAGCCCTCTTAAATAAGTCATTAGAATTAACGCCTCAAAATATTATTAATTGAGGTATGAATTAAGTAAAAAATAATATATTTTTGAAAGGATTAAAAAACATTTGGGCACTTAAATGGGCACTATTGAAATGTTAATAATGTTAAGAACACTATGGGTGTTTAGCTCAGTTGGTTTAGAGCGCTACCTTGACAGGGTAGAGGTCATGGGTTCGAATCCCTTAACACCCACAAAAGCCTACTAATGGAGGCTTTTGTGGTAATTAGTCTAGCTGTTATTCATTTAAGAAATAACAACTAGTATTAGCTTTTAGTCGCCAGTTAATGCCTAACCGATCACTTTAGCAAGGACAAATCCGATTGCTATTCCGACAACCAACATTATTAATGTTTTTGCAGAAAAGAACCATGAGAAGTTTTTTTCCCAAGAATCAGGTATGAAATTATTGTTTTCATCTAATTCTTTTCCTGAGCGAGTTGAGTAACTAGCGTACCAGTATACTCCTCCAAATAAAACCGCTAGAAAAACCAGAACTACTAGTGCGTCTCCCATTTTTAAATAATTTTAATTAGTGTGTTAGTAAAAATAATTTTTTTTAACAGATAATCCCATAGTTTTTTCAAAAACTTTTATTAATGAATTGAATAACTCTTTTTTTTGCACATACTATATTTTTGTATTCAACCTTCTATATTTAAAGTTTGTGTTAAATGATTTTATGACCTATTTTTAGGTTTTATAAACAAAACATGAATCATAAAATTTCAAGTCTTTTCGACTATACAAAAAAATATAAAAATAGCGTTTCGAATCCTCAAGCCTTTTGGGGAGAAATTGCAGAAGATTTTTATTGGAGAAAACCATGGAGCAAAGTATTAGATTGGAATTTTGAAGAACCTAAAATGGAGTGGTTCAAAGATTCAAAATTAAACTTAACAGAAAATATTTTTGAGAGACTACTCCCAACGCATGCTGATAAAACAGCCATATTGTGGGAGCCAAACGATCCGAGTTCTGATTCTGTGAGTCTTACTTATGCTGAGCTTTTTGAAGCTACTTGTAAGTTTGCGAATGCGATGCGGGCAAATGGTGTAGGAAAAGGAGATCGTGTAATTATTTACATGCCGATGGTTCCTGAAGCCGCTATTGCCATGTTGGCCTGTGCCAGAATCGGAGCAGTTCATTCTGTAGTTTTTGCTGGATTTTCATCTTCAGCATTGGCAGACAGAATCAATGATTGTCAAGCGAAAATGGTGCTTACTTCTGACGGGAATTTCCGAGGGAGTAAACAGATTCCTGTGAAGGCAGTTGTTGACGAGGCTTTGGAAAAAACAACGACCATTGAAAAAGTTATTGTTCTTAAGAGAACGGGGGAGTCTGTTGATATGAAAACAGGGCGAGACATCTGGTGGAGTGATTCAATTGCTGGACAGTCTTCTGATAATGAGGCTGAAGAAATGGATGCAGAAGACATGTTGTTTATTCTTTACACCTCTGGTTCAACTGGACAGCCCAAAGGCGTTGTTCATTCAACTGCAGGTTATATGGTTTATACTTATTATTCTTTTATAAATGTTTTCCAGTATGAAGAATCAGATGTTTATTGGTGTACAGCCGATGTCGGCTGGATTACTGGACATTCTTATATTGTTTACGGACCACTTTTGGCTGGTGCAACTACTTTAATGTTTGAAGGCGTTCCTACCTACCCGCATCCTGGTCGTTTTTGGGAGATTATTGATAAATATAAAGTCAATCAATTTTATACCGCACCTACTGCCATTCGCGCCCTTCAAGTCTTCGGTCTTGAGCCAATAGAAAAATACAATTTAGATTCACTTAAGGTAATTGGTTCAGTAGGGGAGCCGATAAATGAGGAAGCTTGGCACTGGTATCACGAAAATATTGGAAAAGGAAGATGTCCATTAGTAGATACGTGGTGGCAAACCGAAACGGGTGGAATAATGATCTCACCACTGGCAGGAATTACTCCAAATAAACCGGCGCACGCTTCATTACCTTTACCTGGAGTTCAGCCGGTAATCGTCGATGCAGAAGGGAATGAGTTGTTAGGGAACAATGTGGAAGGAAATCTGTGTATAAGATTCCCATGGCCTTCAATAATAAGGACAACCTATGGCGATCACAACCGTTGTAAAGAGACTTATTTTTCTACATACAAAGGAATGTATTTTACTGGTGATGGTGTAAAACGAGATCATGATGGTTATTTAAGAATATTGGGTAGAGTTGATGATGTGATTAATGTTTCAGGCCATAGAATGGGGACTGCAGAAGTGGAAAATGCGATAAATGAACACCCCGAAGTTGTCGAATCCGCCGTAGTAGGATTCCCCCATCCGATAAAAGGGCAAGGAATTTACGCTTATGTAATTTGCAACTCTTCAACAAAATCTGATGCTGAGATGGAAAGTGAAATTAAAGCCATGGTGAGAAAGATAATTGGTCCCATTGCAAAACCCGAATATGTTCAAATTGTTTCTGATCTTCCCAAAACAAGATCTGGAAAAATAATGCGTCGTATTTTAAGAAAAGTAGCAAGTAAAGATGTATCAAGTTTAGGCGATACCTCTACGTTATTAAATCCTGAGATTGTTGAAGAGATTATTAAAGGTGCCGAGCTAGAATAAGTTTCACAGTAATTCAAGTAGCTTTTCCAACGCCATTCCTCTAGAGCCTTTGAGAAGGATGTTTTTGTTTTTTAAAGATTTCTTTTTAAGATAATATTTAATGTCGTTTAGAGTTTTAAATTTCTGTATTCTTGAGTCATTGCTTGAAGTCTTAAAAAAGGCTTCCCCGACAATTAGAATTTTCTCCAAATTTGTTTCCTCTAAAAGCATTACTGTTTTTTGATGTTCCTCATCGGTGTAGGCTCCAAGTTCAAACATATCGCCTAGGATCATAACGCTACTCTTATTTTTATTTAAAGCGAAAGCTTTTATAGATACTTCCATGCTTGTGGGATTTGCATTGTAGGCGTCTAATGTGATTCTATTTGTTCCTTGAGTAATAGTTTCCGAACGATTATTAGATGGTGAATAGACGTAGATTCCAAGATTTATACTTTCGTTAGAAACTTTAAAATACTTTCCAATGGCAATTGCCGCTCCGATATTAGTGAAATTATAAAAGCCATTTAGTTTACTATTAATTATTTTATTTTGAAATTTTATTTTTAATGGATTCCCACTTTTTGTTAAATATTCGATCACATAAGTTGCATTCAGATCTTCTCCAAAAGAATGATTTTTACTTTTTGTTTTCCATTCCTTTTGAATGGGGTCATCTTCATTTATGAAGAGTTCTCCTTCGTTATTAACAAGGTATTCATAGAGCTCTATTTTAGCTTTTATAACTCCTTCTAAGCTTCCAAAACCTTCTAGGTGTGCTTTCCCAAAATTAGTAATTAGACCATAATCGGGCAAAGCGATTTCACAAAGCTCCTTTATTTCTCCTCCATGATTTGCTCCCATTTCAACAATCCCGATTTCGGTGTCTGTGCCAAAGCTTAACAAGGTTAAAGGAACTCCTATGTGGTTGTTTAAGTTACCTTCAGTAGCTTGTGTTTTGTATTCTTGAAGCAGAACACTTTTTAGAATCTCCTTAGTGGTGGTTTTACCATTGCTTCCAGTAAGTGCAATGATTTTTGCTTTCAAAGATTTCCTGTGAAATCTAGATAATTCTTGGAGTGTTTTTAAGGTATCTTCCACACAAATCATCTTGTTATTTTCCCTGGCAATAACCGGGTCATCAACCAGAGCAAAAATTGCTCCTTTTTGAATGGCTTCTTTTGCAAATAAATTTCCATCGAAGTTTTTACCTTTTAGGGCGACAAAAAAGCAATTGTCTTTTATCTTACGAGTGTCAGTTTCAACTCCCGAAGAGGCTAGAAAGTATTTATGAATTTCATGTAGCATCATATCAAAAATAAAGGCACCTTAGAGGATGCCTTTATGAACGATTATTACTTGGCCCGCTTGTGTCTTGCGGTCTTCTTTATATTACTTTTTTGTCCTAAACGAGACATTGCGCATCTGAAACCGATATAATCAGTTGCTATATATTGCGGCAAATACCTTCTTTGTGCAGGGTCTAACCAGTAAGCTCTGTCTTTCCAAGAGCCCCCTTTATAAACTCTTACTTCGTCTGTTATTAGTGAAGTTCTGTTTGTAGACTTATCAATTCTTCTGATTACATTTCCCTCTTCATCCAACTCTACTTTCGGATGGGTAGGGGCGTTGTACATCACTGTGCTCTCTGGACGTTTGTTTGGGTTGTTTTCATCATCACCTCCAGCAGATGCAAAAAGTCTTGTTGATTCAACATCACCATCACGAAAATTTCTATTGTCACTCTCTGTGAAATTTTGTCTCAGAAAAGTTTCTTCTTCATCAATCGGAATTTGAGCGAGTTGACCAGGAAGACGTTTTAACATTATTTTTCCATTTGGAAGCGTATCATATACCAGTTCTTCTGGAGAAACAATTACAGCTTTTCCGTCTTCTCCAATTGCGCTTTTTGAATAAATATTACCTCTATAGTAGTTAAAGTCATTTGCTTCATCATCGATTATTGGACGGTAAACATCAGCAACCCATTCTGCTACGTTTCCTGCCATGTCATAAACTCCAAAATCATTGGGAGGATAAGTTTTAACCTGGACGGTTATATCTCCACCGTCATCAGACCATCCTGCGATTCCGCCGTAATCTCCTTTTCCAAATTTGAAATTTGCTAATTGATCTCCTTCACTCCTCTTATCTTTTGATCTTGTATATTCTCCTGACCAAGGATATTTCTTTTTACCTCTATAAGTATTGTATTCTCTTTCTCCAACCAAAGCTAATGCTGCGTATTCCCATTCTGTTTCTGTTGGAAGTCTATAAGAAGGTAATAAAACTCCTTTGTCAACCCCTGCATATACATTAACAGTAGCAGTATCTTTTTTTACGGTTCCTCTTTTGCCCATTAGACTGTCAGAAGCCATCAATCCACCATAGGCGGTTTCGGGACGCTTTAAATAAGCGTCAGTGCTGAAAGTGCTATTAGCGTTAACAACACCACCCTGAGCTTCTCCGTATCTAATATTTTTTTGAACAAAAGATTCACGTTCTAAAATAAATTCATTTACACGATTTGTTCTCCACTCTGCAAATTGAACCGCCTGAAGCCAATTAACCCCAACCACAGGGTATTCAGCATAGGCAGGATGCCGCAAGTAATTTGTTGTGAGCTCTTCAAGATATCCTAAGGTGTTTCTCCAAACTAAAGTGTCTGGGAGTGCACCTTTATAAACCTGAAGATAACGAGGCTCATCAAGAGGGAAAACTGTTTCTAACCAATCCAAATATTCCATGTACATAAGGTTCGTAACCTCAGTTTGGTCAATGTAGAAAGACATGACATGTTGCTGAGAAGGAGAGTTATTCCAATCATGCATAACATCATCTTGGACTTGTCCTTTTGTAAAAGTACTCCCTTCTATAAAAACCAATCCTGGTCCAGTTTCTTGGTTTTCAAAATCTAAATTGTATTGGAATCCTCCGTCTTTAGAATTGATTCCCCAGCCTGTTCCGCGAGATTGATTATTACTTTTCCCACAGCTTACGAAAAACGCAACGAGAGATAGAAATACAAAGCTCTTAAATAAAAATTTGATTCTCATATAGTTACTGTAATATATGTATTATACAATTGCAAGATACTAATAATAGCTGTTTTATACATTAAAATGTTATTCAAAATGTTATAATCTTATAATTTATAACGTATTAAGTTTTCTAATATTATATTTGGGTAAATTAAATCTATTCAATCCTTCTAAAAGATTTTCATTATCAAAACAGGTTTTCCAAAAGATTCAATAGGATATTAACATTAAATTTAAAGACTTTAGCAATAAGTATCTCTTTTTTTCGTTTTAGACTCACCTAAACATCTATTCATAAATGAAACTCAGGAAAACATTTTGTTTAGTTTTCACAATTGCCACCTTTTGTTCATTAGTTGGAATTGCACAAGATCGAGTGATCACTACTGGTGTGCCATTTTTATTAATTACCCCTGATGCTAGAGCAGCTGGAATGGGAGAGTTGGGAGTTGCAACCTCAGCGGATGCCTACTCACAACAATGGAACCCAGCAAAGTATGTTTTTGCTGAATCTCCAAAAGGGTTTAGTTTGAGTTATACTCCCTATTTAAGGAAACTTGTTGATGATATTTTTTTAGGAAGTTTAATCTTTTACTCCCAAATTAACGAGAGAAGCTCTTGGGCGGGGAGTATTAAGTACTTTAGCTTAGGGGATATTCAATTTAATGAAAGTGTAGGAGGAACGATTGTTGATCAAGGCGCTGAGCGGCCAAATGAAATTTCAATCGACCTTTCTTACGCATTAAAATTAAGTGATAAGTTTTCTATGGCAGTTGCCGGGAGGTATATTCGTTCTGATTTGAAAATATCGACAGATGTGGATGCAAGCTCTTCTAATAGTTTGGGAGTTGATATCGCTGGATTTTACAAGGGTAATAATTTTGATTTATTTAATAATAAAGCTTTTTTAAGAGCTGGATTTAACATATCGAATATTGGTCCTAAATTAAAATATGACGAAGGAGGACAAGAAGACTATATACCAACAAATCTAAGGTTTGGGACAGGATTGAATCTTATTTTTGATGATTCCAACGCGTTAGGAATCAACTTGGAATTCGCTAAATTATTGGTCCCATCTCCTGTTGCAACTTATGACGATAACAATGTTTTTATTGGATACAGACAGCCAGACACTACTTTCTTAGATGCGATATTCAAGTCATTTAACGATGCTCCCGGAGGATTCACTGAAGAGGTAGAAGAATTTACTTGGGCGCTAGGATTAGAATATTTACTAGGGGACAATTTCGCTGTAAGGACTGGCTATTTTAATGAAAGCGAGGAAAAAGGTTCAAGACGCTATCTTACTTTTGGATCTGGATTTACATTTAATAATATTACTATTGATATTTCATATCTTTCTTCTCTTTCTAAGGTTAGAAACCCATTAGAAAATACACTTAGGTTCTCCTTGACGTTCATCTTGAATTCTTCAAAGTCTAGGCTTAACGATAGTCAGAGTGGTCAAATTCAAGGCACTTATTAAAGATTTTTTTTATTTAATAAATATATTTTCTCCCTACCCTAGAATTCTTTAATTTTACAGAATAATTTAATCTTATTATCTCAACTCGTTTAATGAAAAAAATTACAAAAGAAACTTATCTTAATTGGTATGAAAATATGATGTTCTGGCGCAAATTTGAAGATAAATTAGCGGCAGTTTATATTCAGCAGAAGGTAAGAGGTTTTTTACACTTATATAATGGTCAAGAAGCTGTATTGGCAGGTTCTCTTCACGCAATGGAAATTGGTAAAGACCGAATGATAACCGCCTACAGGAATCACGTTCAACCCATTGGAATGGGTGTAGATCCAAAACGAATAATGGCTGAATTATTTGGTAAGGCGACTGGAACTTCCCAAGGATTGGGTGGTTCGATGCACATTTTCTCTAAGGAACACAAATTTCATGGAGGTCACGGTATCGTTGGAGGTCAAATACCTTTAGGCGCTGGAATGGCCTATGGAGATAAATATTTTAATCGCGATAATGTCACCCTATGTTTTATGGGAGACGGAGCAGTTAGACAAGGGTCACTTCACGAAACATTAAACTTGGCGACACTTTGGAAACTTCCTGTTGTTTTTGTTGTTGAAAACAATGGCTATGCCATGGGAACTTCTGTAGCAAGAACTGCAAGCCACGAAGAGATCTGGAAATTGGGATTGGGTTATGAAATGCCCTGTGGACCGGTAGATGGAATGGACCCAGTGGCTGTTGCTAAGGCAATGAACAAAGCCATTAAATTTGCAAGAGAAGGCAACGGGCCAACTTTTTTAGAAATGAAAACGTACCGTTATAGAGGACATTCCATGTCGGATGCACAAAAATACAGAACCAAAGATGAGGTTCTTGAGTATAAAAAGATTGATCCTATTTCTCAGGTAAAGGAAGTGATTCTCAAAAATAAATATGCTACCCAAGATCAGCTCGATGAAGTTGATGCTAAGGTCAAACAAGGTGTTCTTGAGTGTGTTAAGTTTGCAGAGGAATCTCCTTATCCAGAAAAGTCTCTTATGTATGACGCAGTATATGAACAAGAGGATTATCCTTTTATCAAGCATAAAATAAAATAAAATGGCTGAATTAATAAATATGCCTAGGTTAAGTGACACAATGGAAGAAGGCACTGTCGCTAAATGGTATAAAAAAGTAGGTGACTCAGTAATTGAAGGTGATATTTTAGCTGAAATTGAGACTGATAAGGCTACCATGGAATTCGAATCTTTTCAAGAAGGCGAGTTACTATATGTCGGAATTCAAGAAGGAGGAACTGCTCCTGTAGATTCACTCTTAGCCATTATAGGTGAAAAAGGAGAAGATATTTCTGGAATGATTGCAGGTACTGAAAGCCCTGGCGATGAAAAAGAAGTTAAAACCGAAGCAGTTGTTGAGGAAACTACCGCTGTCGCAATGCCCTCAGGAGTTGAGGTCATTACTATGCCACGATTGAGTGACACCATGGAAGAAGGAACCGTTGCGAAGTGGAATATTAAAGTAGGCGATACTATTGCAGAAGGCGATATTTTAGCTGAAATTGAAACTGATAAAGCAACAATGGAATTTGAGTCTTTTTATACAGGCACACTTTTGCACATTGGTCTAGAAGAAGGACAGTCTGCACCTGTCGATGCAATATTGGCTGTTATAGGAAATAAAGATACTGACAAGGAGGCCGTGAAAGCCGCATTGTCTTCAATGTCTGAAGCGGATATTAAACCAGAAGCAATCACAGAAACAGCTCCTGTTGTTTTAAAACCCGAAGCTGTTGCAGTTCCAAAACCAGCTCCTGTAGCTCAAGCACCTAGAGTAAATTCAAATGCCAGCGGACGAATTATAGCCTCACCTCTTGCTAAAAAATTAGCAGAAGAAAAAGGAGTTAACTTGAATAATGTTGCCGGATCTGGCGAAGGAGGAAGAATTATTAAGCGAGATGTTGAAAACTTCAATCCTGCTGCTTCTGCTAATGGTGCTTCAGTACAATCATTTGTTCCTGCTGGGGTAGAAGGAGTTTCGGAAATCGCGAACAGTTCCATGAGAAAAGTAATTGCCAAAAGACTTTCCGCTTCTAAGTTTTCCGCACCTCATTATTATTTAGGTGTTGAGTTTGACATGGACAATGCAATTGTATTCCGCCAACAATACAATACCGTTCCCGAGACTAAAATCTCTTTTAATGACATCATAGTAAAAGCTGTAGCACTGGCTTTAAAACAACATCCGCAAGTAAATTCTCAATGGTTTGATGATAAAATCATTCAAAACCACCACGTTCATGTTGGAGTGGCAGTTGCAGTTGAAGACGGATTGGTTGTTCCTGTCCTAGAGTTCACAGATGAAATGGATTTAAGACAAATTGGTGCAACCGTTAAAGATTTTGCAGATAGAGCAAGAGCGAAAAAATTGATTCCTACTGAAATAGAAGGAAGCACATTTACTATTTCTAATTTAGGAATGTTTGGTATTCAAGAATTCACTTCGATTATCAATCAACCTAATTCAGCAATTTTATCTGTAGGCGCAATTGTCAACAAACCTGTCGTTAAAAAAGGGCAAATTGTGGTGGGTAACACTATGAAATTAACCCTGGCCTGCGATCACAGAACTGTTGATGGCGCAACTGGATCTTTATTTTTACAAACATTAAAATCGTATATCGAAAATCCGATTACACTTTTAGTCTCCTAAAAATAACAATATTCTTTAAATCAAAACCTATAAAATGATTGACTTATGCAGACGATAGTTGTTTCTGGAGCCAGTAAGGGAATTGGTTTGCAAGTTTGCCTAAAAGCTGCGGCTGAAGGACATCAGATCATCGCACTATCGAGAAATATCGAGCCTCTTTCTAATACTGAAAACATTCACCCTTTCGCTGTAGACCTTTTAAATCAAAAAGAAATAGTTGGTTTTGCTGAATCAGTTAAAAGTCAGTTTGGGAATATAGATATATTAGTTAATAATGCTGGAAGTTTAATAAATAAGTCTTTTGCCGAAACTACTGATGAAGAGTTTGAGTCAGTTTATAGAGTGAATGTATTCGCAGTAGCATCGCTCACGCGATATCTCTTGCCGATTATAAATCCCAAAGGTCACGTTGTCAATATAAGCAGTATGGGCGGCATACAGGGCAGTTCGAAATTCCCTGGATTATCAGCTTACAGCAGTAGTAAAGGTGCTCTAATCACCCTTACCGAAATGCTAGCGGAGGAGTACGCTAAAACGGGTCCTTCATTCAATGCATTGGCATTGGGTGCCGTTCAAACTGAAATGTTGGCAGAGGCCTTTCCAGGTTATGAAGCTCTATTAACGGCGGAGCAAATGGGAAGTTATATCCTAGATTTTGCGCTAAATGGAAATCAATTTTATAACGGAAAAGTTCTTCCTGTTTCTTCAAGTACGCCTTGATCTTTATGGAGGCTCAAATAATCGCTTTACAAGACTATCTCCCAAAAGAAGCACATCTTTTAATTTCTGAATACTTATCGCGCTGGAAAGTGAACGTTATTGTCTCTCGAAAACGCGTTACCAAACACGGAGACTACAGAATGTTACTCCATGACGTACATCAAATTACCATTAACGAAACAACCAATGTTTTTCGATTTCTGATCACCCTCGTACATGAGATTTCACACTTGGTCGCTTTTAAGACTTATGGAAATAGAATCAAACCGCATGGTAAGTACTGGAAATTGTGTTATCGTGAAATGATGTTACCTCTTTTAAATGACTCAGTTTTCCCTTCACCATTATTAGAGACGCTTGCGCTTCATTATAAAAATCCAAAAGCTAGCACTGATTCCGATTTTAAATTAGTTGTTGAATTAAATAAATTTGATCCTGAGACAGAGGATACTTATATTTTCGAGTTGAATGAAGGCTCAGTGTTTAAGATTCACAACGATAGGAAATTTCTTCTTGGTTCTAAAAGAGTGAAAAAATATGAGTGTAAAGAAATTTCTACTGGAAGGTTGTATTTATTTAGTCCTCACGCAAAAGTAATGATGCTAAGTTAATTTTAACTCTAAAGATTAAGCATTATCTCTCAGGTATACTTCTCGAACTTTCTTAAATAAATTAGAAGAATAAATAAACCCTCCCACGGCTTCATTCTCAGTTTTAAAAACTTCTTTATTATTCCCTTCCCATTCTTTTTTTCCATTTTGCAAGAAAATAATTTTCTCTCCAATCTCCATTACAGAGTTCATGTCATGGGTGTTAATCACCGTAGTAATTTGAAATTCCTGAGTAATCTCTTGAATCAAATTGTCAATAATCGTAGAGGTATTTGGATCTAACCCAGAGTTAGGTTCATCACAAAATAGATATTTTGGATTCATGACAATGGCCCTTGCAATGGCAACTCTTTTTTGCATACCTCCAGATATTTCAGACGGTAATTTTTTATTTGCATTGATCAAATTTACCCGTTTGATAACCTCATTGGAACGCGATTGCATTTCCTCAAAACTTTTTTTAGTAAGCATTCGCATTGGAAACATAATGTTTTCCTCAACGGTCATCGAGTCAAACAAAGCACTTCCTTGAAAAACCATGCCCATTTCTTGTCTTAAAACACTTCTTTTTTTATTGCTAATGTTTTGAATCGATTGATTTCCAAAATAAATATTTCCTTTATCAATATTGAATAAACCAAGTATACTCTTGAGTAGAATTGTCTTTCCCGATCCACTTTGGCCAATAATTAAATTGGTTTTTCCTTTTTCGAAAGTTGTGGAGATATCGTTTAAAACGTTTACTCCATCGAAAGATTTGTATAGGTTTTCAACGACAATCATTAGGTGAGTAAAAGTTGAGTTATTAAATAGTTTGCGATGATGATCAGTACGCTCGTCCAGACAAAAGACGTTGTACTTGCTTTTCCAACTTCCAATGCTCCACCTTTAAGAAAATAGCCGTGATAGGAAGGAACAGTTGCCAAAATGAAGGAAAATATTATTGTCTTTAAAAAAGCATAGCCGATATGGAACGGAATGAAATCTAGCTGTATACCTTGTATAAAATCGGCACTGTTACAAAATCCGCCATATATCGATGCGAAGTAGCCCCCAATTATCCCCAAAAACATGGAGACAACTATTACGAATGGGTAAAAAAACATGGCAACAATTTTCGGGAAAATCAAATAATTATAGGTATTTATCCCCATCACTTTTAAAGCTTCAATTTGTTCTGTAACCCTCATTGTCCCTAGGCTTGAAGTAATGAATGATCCAACTTTTCCAGCCATAATAATGGAAATGAAAGTAGGGGCGAACTCAAGAATAACAGACTGTCGAGTCGCAAAACCAATTAAATATTGTGGTAAAAAAGGATTGGTCAAGTTTAATGCTGTTTGAATTGCAACAACTCCTCCTACAAAAAAAGAAATAAAAGCGACAATACCAATAGAACCGATGATTAAGGCATCAATGTCTTTAATTATCAATTCTTTTAATACGCTCCATTTTACGAATCTCCTAAAGACTTTTTGGAGCATTAAAAAATAAGCGCCTATGTGATGAATGATAATCATGCAGTAAATTTAAACATTTAACCTTTAAGAGTAGTTCGTTTAATTTGTTAAGTAATTGAAAAATTAAATTTGGTAGGTAATAGCATTGATATTCATTCCTGAACCTACACTGGCAAATAGGATAATGTCTCCCTTGTTAAGTCGATGTCCCTTATAGTTTTGCTTGAGTACCAAATTAAATAAGGTAGGAACCGTTGCAACGGAGCTGTTTCCAAATTCTTCAATATTCATAGGAAGAATATCCTTAGGCATTGGAGCCTTATAAAGTCTATAAAACCTTTTTGCAATGGCTTCATCCATTTTTTTATTCGCCTGATGAATAAATATTTTTTTTAGTTGGCCGATCTCAATATTTGCATCATCAAGACATTTTTTCATTGCAGCGGGAACATGACTAAGTGCAAATTCATACACTTTCCTTCCTTGCATTTTGATGTACTTTTGACTTTGATCCGCTTTGGTATTACAGGACTTACCGTAATAAATGAATTCAGCTTCATTTTCAGAAGTGTAAGTAGCTGAAGTGTGGGATAAAACACCACCATCTTCATCAGTTGACTCAAGAATGGTTGCGCCAGCCCCATCCGCAAATATCATGGAATCTCTGTCGTATTTATCGATTACTCTCGATAACGCATCTGCTCCTAAAACCAAACACTTTGTAGCCATCCCGGCTTTGATAAATGCTTTCGCCTGAATCATTCCCTCGACCCATCCAGGACAGCCGAATAGGATGTCATAGGCAACACAGCTAGGGTTCTTTATTTTTAATTTTGACTTTACCCTTGCAGCCAGGTTGGGTAAGGTGTCGATTTGTTTGCTTCCGTAAGGAATGTCTCCAAAATTATGGGCTACAATGATATAATCCAATGTTTCAGGATCAATTTGCGCATCTTCAATTGCATCTTGTGCAGCTAAAGCAGCAATGTCAGAGGTGTTTAACTCTTTATTGATGTATTTGCGTTGTTCTATCCCGGTAATAGAATTGAATTTATCAATGATAGTTTGATTGTCTAATTCAAGTTTCACACCATTGTCATCATAAAATGATTGTGACAAAAAAGTACCATTATCTTGAGTATTTGTTGGAATACAACTGCCGCTACCTGTAATTTTATAATTCATAATTCAGTTTGCAATAGTAGCGTTTAATAAGAGATTATATGTCGAAAATTTAAAAAACGGTATGAAATTCAGTAATTGAATTTACTGAGTTAAAGATTGTTTTTAAATATTTAAACAAATGTTAATCAAGTATTTATGTAGTTCTCTAGGGGCTCGCAGCTACAGATCAAATTACGATCGCCAAACGTTTCGTCCACTCTTCTCACACTTGGCCAAAATTTATTCTCCTTTACAAATTCGAGCGGGAAAGCAGCCTTTTGTCTGGTGTAGGGGTGATTCCAATGATCACAAGTAATCATTTGTAATGTATGCGGCGCATTTTTAAGCATTGCCAGGTCAGCATCATCATTTGATCCGATCTCCATTCTGATTGAAATCATGGTATCACAAAATCGATCTATTTCACTCAGATTTTCGCTCTCTGTAGGCTCAATCATCATCGTTCCTGCTACTGGAAAAGACACCGTTGGAGCATGGAAGCCATAATCGATAAGGCGCTTAGCAATATCCATAACTTCAATATTTTGTTTTTTGAAGGGCCGGCAGTCAATGATTACTTCGTGCGCTGTTCGACCATTTTCACCTGAAAATAGAATTTCATATGCACCCTCAAGCCTTTTTTTAATATAATTTGAGTTTAAAATTGCTATTTCGGTAGCTCTTTTTAAGCCACTGGCCCCGAGCATTTTTATGTAACCATAAGAAATAAGGCACACGAGTGCCGATCCCCAAGGCGCACCTGAGATTGACGAAATAGCGTTTTCTCCCCCTGTTTTAATTAAAGGATTATTAGGTAAAAAAGCTTCAAGATGTTTCGCAACACATATAGGTCCTACGCCTGGTCCACCACCTCCATGTGGTATGGCAAATGTTTTATGTAGATTTAGGTGACAAACATCTGCTCCAATCATGGCTGGACTGGTGAGACCAACTTGTGCGTTCATGTTGGCGCCATCCATGTAAACTTGACCTCCAAAATCATGTATTTTTTTGGTGATCTGTCTAATGTTTGATTCAAAAACCCCATGAGTAGAAGGGTAAGTTATCATTAATGCAGCCAGATTGTCTTTGTGCTCTTCTGCCTTTTGAGCAATGTCAAGCCAGTCGATATTTCCCATTTCATCTGTTTTAATAACCACGACTTTCATTCCTGCCATAACGGCTGAGGCGGGATTTGTTCCGTGGGCAGAGGAAGGGATGAGACAGATGTTTCGGTTTTGCTCCCCTCTTGACTGGTGATAGGCACGTATGACCATTAATCCAGAATATTCTCCCTGAGCTCCAGAATTGGGTTGCAACGATGTGGCTGCAAATCCAGTGATTTCATTTAACTGAGCTTCCAAGCTTTTCAACATGAATTGATAACCAGCTGCTTGTTCTATGGGTACAAATGGGTGGATGTTAGACCATTTTACCCAACTCAAAGGAAGCATTTCTGCGGCTGCATTGAGCTTCATCGTACAAGATCCTAGAGAGATCATCGAGTGGTTTAGCGCCAAATCTTTTCTTTCTAATGATTTTATGTATCGCATCAATGCTGTTTCGGAATGATAAGTATTGAATGTTTTGTGTGTTAAAAAAGAGCTTTTTCTTGATTGTTTAGCTGGGATCCGAAACGAATCCACTTCTATTTTTTCTGAGCTGCTTTTTTGTTTGACGGCCTGTTCGAATATGTTTAGAATTTTCAACAATGAAGAATCATCTGTGGTTTCATCGATTGAAATTCCAATTGTGTGTTTATCAAAATAGAGGAAGTTGACGTTATCTTTTTCAGCAATGGACTTAATGATTTTTGCATCGGCTTGAACGCAAAGGGTGTCAAAATAATACCTGTTTAGTTGTTTTAAACCCAGATCCTCTAATTTTTTCTCGAGTTTTACTGCATTCAGGTGAATATTCTTAGCAATTCCTTTTAACCCCTTAGGACCATGATAAACTGCATACATTCCTGCCATTACTGCGAGTAGCACTTGCGCGGTGCAAATATTTGAAGTGGCTCGATCTCTTTTGATGTGTTGCTCTCTGGTTTGTAACGCCATTCTTAGGGCTATGGAATCGTCCATGTCCTTTGTTTGACCAATGATACGTCCAGGGATATTTCTTTTGTACTCTGATTTGGTTGCAAAATAAGCCGCATGCGGCCCTCCATAACCCAAAGGTATTCCAAAGCGCTGAGTGGTTCCAATTACTGCGTCAACACCATATTTTCCAGGGGCTTCAAGAATCGTTAGGCTGAGAAGATCAGCAGCTACGATTGTCTTTACATCAAACTCTTTGGCTTTTGAAATTGCAGCTGGAAGGTCAATTATATTTCCTAATTTTCCAGGATATTGAAAGATCGCCCCAAAGAATTTTTCATTAAAATAAAATCCATCTATATCGTCCACGATCAATTCTATCCCTAACGGTTCTGAGCGTGTTCTTAAAACAGAGAGTGTTTGGGGTAATATTTGATCCGAAACAAAAAACTGATTGGTATTTCTTTTTTTCTGATCTGAACATCTAAGCGCAAATATCATCGCCATGGCTTCTGCCGCAGCAGTGCTTTCATCAAGCAGTGAGGCATTAGAAAGCGGCATTCCCGTGAGGTCACAGACGAGGGTTTGATAATTAAACAAAGCTTCCAATCTTCCTTGAGCTATTTCGGCCTGATAGGGAGTGTATGCTGTATACCACCCTGGATTTTCCAGAATATTTCGTTGAATAACAGCAGGCGTAATTGTAGGATGGTAACCAAGTCCAATGTAAGTGTCAAAAAGTTGATTTTTTTCAGAAAGCTCGCGCAATTCGTTTAAGAATCTAAACTCACTTATGCCTTCTGGTAAGTCCAGCGAATTTGGTAACCGTATTTCTTTAGGAATAGTCTGTTGAAGTAGTTCTGCTATAGAATCCACCTCTAGGGTTGTGAGAATTTGCCGGATTTCACTCTTGTTGGGTCCGATGTGTCGCGACACAAATTCATCCTTCTTCATACCAATTTTTTTCTTTAAAATTACGAGATTGGGTTTTAATTTTTAAGTTCAGTAAGGATCAATAATTATTTATTTTTGAACAAAATTGTGACTTATTAACAGTTTCGAATACTTTTGTCTGGTGAATTCAATAATACGCTTGTTCGACTGTTACGTGCGGTTCAATTTTCATGTGGGATTGGCAGTGGTTGCATTAACAAGAATTACAGCATTTAACTTTGATATTTCACTATCCTTACTGTTTTATGCTACTGTTTTTTGCATTGCATTCTTGGGCTATAATTTCATAAAGTTTTTCTCTCTTTATTTAAAAAACAGATTCAATAAATCAAAATTCTTTCCGCTTTTTTTCCCTCCAATAATCATTACATCAATAGTTGTTTTAATTGGACTTTCAAGTTTTACTTATGCTGCATTAGGTTTGGTTTTTCTAGCGGGAATTTTAGTGCTTTTGTACAGTATTCCTTTGTCAAAAAAAAGAAAAAACTTCCGTGCTTTAAGAGGTTTAAAGATTCATTTAGTAGCACTTGCATGGCTAATCATTACTTTTTATTTACCACTTGTTTTTTTTGAGACAGTTGACCTTGATAATTTAATTTTCCCTACACTTCAGCGTTATGTTTTCGTTTTGGTGGCGACTTTGCCTTTCGAAATAAGAGATTTAAATTCTGATGACTTTCAGTTGAGCACTTTACCCCAAAAATTTGGAGTTAGAAACACAAAGCTACTGGGTGTCATTTTGATTATTTTTCACTTGTCAATTTCATTTTTTATCACCAAAACCCCCTTAAATTTTTTTATAATTGAATCTTTTGTTTTGTTGGTATTAATGGTTTTAATATTAAAAAGTAACGAAGATCAATCAGAATATTACAGTAGCTTTTGGATAGAGGGCATTCCTGTTTTGTGGTGTTCTCTCTATGTTTTATAGGGATAATTATTATCTTGTTCCTTAAAATCAGATAAGATGTTTATAAGAATTATTATGCTCTGGATGTTCGTTCAGTTATCATCGGTTGAAGTTGTCGAGAAGTCTGTTTATGAAGTTCTTTTAAAAGAAGGTCATCAATTAATTGATGTTAGAACTCCAGTTGAATTTATGGAGGGACATATTGATGGTGCTAAGAATATTAATGTCAAATCATTCGAGTTTTTAGATCAAATAAATTCCGTTTCGAAAGAGGATACGTTGTTGATCTATTGCCGATCGGGACGAAGAAGCGCTAAGGCTTCACACTTAAT
>Ga0114998_10001288_pt1 | contig 19180 bp, 20 predicted proteins | sample ArcticOcean_MG_C_5_FD_87044 | JGI IMG/M metagenome (GOLD analysis project Ga0114998, IMG submission 87044) | Marine microbial communities from western Arctic Ocean - ArcticOcean_MG_CB4_138 | ecosystem: Environmental > Aquatic > Marine > Oceanic | place: Arctic Ocean: Canada Basin | collected...
TAAAAAAAAAATTACAAAAAAATGTCTTTTATCTACTTAAGGAGAAACCAGTTTTATGAATTTGAATTTAGACAAAAAAAAAATTTTAGAAATTCAAAATAATTCAGGAGATTTGCTAATGATAGATGAAGCCAAGATTATGGAGGATGGTAAATCTGCTGAAGGTTTTAAAATATTTGATCCAAATTTTTGGTTTTTTAAATTGCATTGGCCAGGTAATCCAAATGTTCCTGGTGCCTTTCAGCTAGAATGTTTATCACAACTCGCATCATTGATTATTTTATCTAAAGATGAAAATAAAAAAAAATTTATGTATATCGTAGGTCATAAATATACTAAATTTAAAAGAAAAATTTTACCTGCGGAAAAATTAGATATAAAAGCTAATCTTATTTCATGGAGAAGGGGAATAGGCGTGTTTTATGCTGAGGCAAATGTTGATAAAACTTTAGCATGTAAAGCAGAATTTACAATGATTTTACCAGACAAATCAAATAATTTTTTTTGATTTAATTATTATTTTATATATACATTAATAATAAATTATTATATAGATCCTTCAATGCCAATATCATCATCATTACTATCAAAACCAAGATTGGTTAAAAAATTAAAAGATTTTTATGACTACGTTAATAAAAATGATGGCAAAGTAGGAACTAAAACACGAGGGATAGATTTAAATTTTAATAATGCCTGTAATTTAAGATGTAAATATTGTTTTACTAATTCGCCCAAAGGAGACCATGTAAAAGAATATCTTGATATTGGTGCTATTGCAAAACTTGCTGATGAAGCAGATGAACTAGGATATTTTGAGTTTGATTTGCAGGGTGGCGAACTGTTACTTCAGCCAGACAAATTGTTTCAAGTGCTTGAGGCTATAAAACCTGAGAGATTTTATTTATATCTAACCACAAATGGTTATCATCTTGATGAAAAAATGGCAAAAAAACTTGCAGAACATAAGGTAAGCAGGGTGTCCGTTAGTATTGATAGTATGGATGAAAAGATACACGATGAAATTAGAGGAAAAAAGGATTCGTGGAGGAGAGCAATGGAAGGCCTAGAACATGTGAGAAAAAGTGGAATGGATCCTTATTTAAATATTACTGTTGGTCGTTATAATGCTGGGACTGATCATTTAAAACAACTACTTGATTATTCAAAAGACAAAAAATACAAAACACTATTAAATGTTGCTGTACCAGCGGGTATGTGGCAAAAAATGGATGATGTAATTTGTAATGACGATGACAGAGCTTATTTGAGAAAAATAAGAAAAGATTACAAAAATTTAGTTAGAAATATTTGGAATCCATTTGACAAGAACCATGAAAAAATACTTGGTTGCACTACAGTTAATAGATTATACATAACACCAATCGGAGATGTTTTGGTTTGTCCTTATGTTCATATAAAAATAGGAAATATTTTTGAAAAACCCCTGAAAGAAATAGTTGATTTTGGTTTTTCAATTAAGCACTTTAGAAATCATAGCGACTTATGTCTTGCTGGTGAAGATAAAGATTTTATTAAAAATTTTATGACTGGTGAAGGACAAACTATTTTTAATCCTGCAAAAGCAGAAGATATTTTTCCCGAAACTGATTTTGTTTAATAAAAACTAAGATCAATGCAATTACTAGATTTAAAAGATAAAATTGTTTTCATTACAGGCTCAGATAAAGGTTTGGGTAAAATTTTTACAGAGTATTTTGCAATAAATAACTCAGAGATAATCTCATGTTCAAGAAAAAAAAATGAAGACCATGATATTTTTTGCGAAGATTTAAGAAAAAAATATAATATTAAACTTCATAACTATTATTTTGATTTAGAAAATAATACAGAAATTACTCAAAATTTAAATTCTATTGTTACTAATTTTTCAAAAATTGATATTTTGATAAATAATGCTGGTTCTAATTTTACTTCTTTAATAGAAATGACAAGTATCGAAAAATTAAAAAAAATTTATGATATTAATTTTTTTTCAACATATTTAATTACACAAAAATTATTGAAGTTGTTAAAAAAAAGCTCAGCTGCCTCTATCATAAATATTTCATCATCTGCATCAATAGAAAATAATATTGGACGTTTTGCCTATTCTTCTTCAAAAGTACTTTTAAACTCTTTTACAAAAACTCTTTCAAAAGAAGTTGGAAGGTATAAAATTAGAGTAAATGCAATAGCACCAGGATTAACGGATACTCAAATGATGAAATCAACTACTACAGAAAAAAATATTGAACAAACAATTAAAAGAATTTCTCTCTCAAGAGTTGGAAAACCTGAGGAAATTGCGAATTTGGTTCTTTTCCTTAGCTCAAACATTTCTAATTATATTAATGGGCAAGTTATTTGTATTGATGGTGGGTTAAATGAAGGACTTTAATCTTAAGGAAGCAGAAAGTAATAATAAAAAAATAAGGTTAGATATTTTAGATACAGCTTATGCAGCTGGATCTAGTAGCTCTCATTTAGGTGGAGCTCTTTCTATGGTAGATGTTTTGGGAATTCTGTTTAAATATGTAATTAATTATTCATCAAAAAATTATAAAGATCAGACAAGAGATAGATTTATTTTAAGTAAAGGACATGGTTGTTTGGTTTATTATTCAATTTTGTACAATTTGGGAATAATATCTAAAACACAACTATTACAATTTGAAAAAGATGACAGTTTTTTACCGGGTCATCCTGTAAAAAATTTAAAATATGGAATCGAATTTTCAACCGGAAGTCTTGGAATGGGTCTTTCACTTGGTACTGGTGTAGCACTAGCTCTTAAAAAAATAAATCAATCCAAAGTTTATGTGGTGATTGGTGATGGTGAGTGTAATGAGGGCTCCATTTGGGAAGCAGCTATGTCAGCGTCTCATTTTAATTTAAATAACCTAGTAGTTATTTTAGATAATAACAGTTTTCAACAAACAGGCTTAAATGAGCATATAATGAATACTCATAGTTTAAAAGATAAGTTTGAAAGTTTTAACTGGAATGTATTAGAAATTGATGGACATAATTTAAATGAAATCTTTAAATCATTTATCAATAACGAAACTAATCAAAACAAACCAAAAATTATAATTTGCAAAACTATTAAAGGAAAAGGCGTTTCTTTTTGTGAAAACAATAATCAATGGCATCATTCTATTTTGTCAAAAAGCTTATATGACCAAGCAATATTAGAATTAAAATAATGCTAGATATTACTCAAAATAAATCAAAACAATGGGCGCGTATAGGAATGAGAGCAACGTTTGGTCTTCTATGTTCTGAGATTATTGACAACAATAAGGACATTTATATTTTTACATCTGATGTTTCTACAAGTGCTGGTCTTGATAGATTTCGTAAAAATAATAAAGATAATTTTTTTGATGTTGGAATAGCTGAGCAAAACCTAATTGGTGTAGCAGCTGGATTCTCCTCAGAAGGTTTTGATGTAATAACAACTACATTTGCACCATTTCAAACAATAAGATGTGCTGAACAAATTAAAGTGAATCTTGGTTACATGAAAAATAAAATTGTAATGGTTGGCCTTGCTAGTGGTTTGGTATTAGGCAATTTAGGATTTACACATTGCTGTATTGAAGATTTGGGTATGCTAAGATCAATACCAAACATAAAGATCGTCTCTCCTTGTGATTGTGTCGAATTAGCAAAAGCACTAACAGAATCAATTGAAAGCAAAACATCTGTTTACATAAGATTAACAGGAGGATCTCCTCTTGAGACAATAAACAGTCATAATTATGATTTTAAAATAGGTAAAGCGACAATTATAAAAAAAAATGAAAAAAAAAATATCAAAGTAGTAATTTTTAGCAATGGAGTAATTGCTAAAGAGGCTTTGATCGCAAGTGCAATATTAGACAAAAAAAAAATTGATAATGAAGTGGTAAATATGCACACAATTAAGCCTATAGATAAGGAAATTGTTGAAAAATATTGCAAAAAATCAGATTTGATAGTTACAGTCGAAGAACACAATATTATTGGAGGTTTAGGAAGCGCTATTGCTGAAGTAAAATCTCAAATTAAGTCATCTCCAAAACATGTATTAATAGGTGTAAATGATACTTATTGTGCTTCAGGTAGTTATGAAAATATGCTTTCTAAAAACAAATTACTAGGGTCTCAGATAGCAAAAACAATACAAGAAAATCTTTAAAATCTTTACTATTGTATATCGACTATTTTTGACAAAGATTTAATCATATCAAAGCCATCCCAAATAAAGTTTGTATCCATGGATTTACCAATTGGAATTACCCTGTCTATTCCTGCAGTTTTTTTATTTATTATAAATTTTTTAAAATTCTCCTTATGGATTCCAAAGTATGTTATTGTTTGGCATTTAGTGGTAATTGATTTGTTCAAACTTGTAAGGTTATTTATATATTTTTGATAAAATATACCATTTAAACCACGTATATCATCAATATAGTTTTTTTTGTAGTCAGCAACATAGACGAAATTATTATAATTCTTAAAGTTTTCAAGATTTTCAATTGTAAGAAATTGATTACAAATATGATTATATTTATCAACCAAATCAATTAAAGAAAAATTACTTTGTTTTTTTGCAATTTCAGCCAGTGTTGACCAAAATTTTTCTATTATTTTTGGATCTTTTTTACCCAGCCAAAAAACGAAATGAGGCGAGTTACATGCCTGCTGTTTCATTGTAAAAGAGTCATAAAAAAAACCTTTAACTATTTTTTTGAATTCATTTGTATTAATTTCTTTAAGTTTTTTAATATTAATTATTGCTAGAGAGTATCTATCTGGAAATGTTAATTCATAACTTTTTACATTTAGTGAGGACTCCCTCACTTCATTAATTGTTTTATCACCTCCCCATATGATCCTGACATCACATTTGTTAGTAAAAAAGTCATTAATTGATTTATTTTTTTCGTATTTAACAAAAATATTTGTTTTTTTTATTTTTATATATTTTTTTTGATTAATAATTTTTTTAATTACGTTAATTAAGATATTTGTTTCCACATAACTTTTTGAAGGCAATTTAACTATATTTGAGTTACCTGCCAAAAGACCAAAGGAAAATGAATAAAAAAAATTGAGAGGAACATTTGATGGACAAATATGAAATACTATTCCTTGCCCTATTCTAAAAGCCGATTTTTTATATTTTTCATAATGAGATATTAAATTTTTTTTCATACTCCAAATCATTAAAAAGAATAAATCTGGAGATTGTAATACGATTTTATTTTTTCTTAATTCATTACTTACATCTGAAAGAAAATTTATTGCCAAATCATTAAAAATTAAATTTTGTGAATGGGATATTTTCCTTCCAATGAGATAATTAATTTTTTTATCTAACATTGCTACAGCCTCTCACTTCAGCCTCTTTAATTCTACCATGAACTAAAAAATATTTACCCTTTTTGCCACAAGGGCAATTGTCTTGATCTTTTATTTCACCTATATCTTCTGTAAGAATATTATGCCCAGGATAACTAGTTGGTAATAAAGACATGGTTTGAATCATCCCAGACTCATTATTTTTACAAACTTCAAGATTTTTATCTCTAATAATAATGTTTGAAAATTCTGATGTAACAAATCTTGAACATTTAGAGCATTCTAAAAAAATTGACCCTGTTTGCTCTATAAGGCCATAGTAATTTACAACATTTTTTATATTAAATTTTTTGAATAAAATTGATTTAAATTTGTCATTCGAAATTTTTATTTGTTCTAATTTTTTCCACCCACCACCATGCAAAATAATTCCATTAGATAAATTATAATGATTTTTTTTAATATCAAATTTTCTAATTAAATTTTCATACACCACACCTGTAAAACCAAAGATTAAAAATTTTGAACTTCCATATTTTTTTATAAAAGTTTTAAATTCTTTGTAATTAATTTCCTCTTTATCATTTAATAAATAAGTATGATTTTTTCCAAAAATTCCAAAACCATTAATTGCTGCTATACGAGCGTTGATTTCATTGTCATTATTTAAACTGAATTTTTTATCAATTATCAACATAGGAAGTCTATCATTTCCTAATGTACTCTTGACAATTTTATTTAAAGTTTTGATTTGGTTGTATGAATTAATTCTATCTAAATAAATTTTAGAAGTTGAAATGCCGGTCGTGCCAGAAGATCTTAATATCTTAATTATATTTTTTTTGGCAACACTTAATAGTTTATTATTTTTAAAAACTCTAATAGGGAGGTAGGGTAATTCCGATAAGTAAAATTTATTTTTAAATTTATATGCCAATCCATCTAAAATTTTTTTATAAGATTTGCAATTTAAATAATGAAGCTTCGTAAGATCAAACATTGCTTTAAAAAAAAACCTTTCTTTATTTTTCATTGAATAAAGATCTCTTTTAAAAAGATGATTTAGTTTTTGATTATATTTCTTCATTTAATTTTTTATAATCTATTTTTTTATTGTTATTATATGGAATTTTTTTTATTGTTCTAAACACAATTGTATTAATACTTATTTCAAAATCTTTCTTAATCAAAATTTTAATTTTATTTTCATTAATTTTACTTTTTGTTACAAAAATAAATATTTTATTTTTATTATAAATACACTTACAAGGGATATTTAAATTGTTAAGGTATTTTTCAAGATTATCAAGATTTATTCTTACTCCATATATTTTTTCAAACCTTGAAATTCTACCTGTTACAAAGAGAAGACCTTTTTTAACATATCCAATATCACCAGTTCTAAGTATACTAATTTTTTTTAAATTACTTAAGTCCCCTCTTTTAGTTGCATATCCATGGAAAACATTTTTACCAATGTAGCAAATCTCACCAATTTTTTTTTTTAAATCTTTAATAAAAATTTTACCACCAGGTATTGGTCTACCTACAGTTTCAGGATATTTTATTAAATCTTTTTCATCCGCATAAGTCATTCTTGGTGAAGCTTCTGTTTGTCCATACATAACGAAAAATTTTTTGTTTAATTTTAAAAATTTATTTACAATAGATTTTATTATTGAAGTATTTAGCTTTCCCCCAGCTTGTGTGCAAAATTTTAATGATTTTAATTTTAATTTATCAATATTCAATTTTTGTAAAATTTCAAAATGAAAAGGTACACCAGAAAAATTTGTAATTTTTTTTTTTTCTAAGATTTCCCAAAATTCTTTATCAAACAAGCTTAATTTATTTGTATAAATTTTTGCATCTGCTAATAAATGTGAGTTAATTACAGAAATTCCATATGAATAATGTATTGGCAAAGTTGTTATAGTTGAGTCTGATGAGTTTAACTTCAGATATTTTTTTATTGATAATGCATTTGCAAATATATTTTCAAAAGTTAATTTAACAAATTTTGCATTACCAGTAGAGCCTGAGGTAGATAATAACAACGCTAATTTTTGATTGATTTTATTTTCAACATTTTTTTTCTTTAAAATTTTATATAAACCAAATGAATAATGATCTTTAAATTCTCTTAGTTTTTTGAATTCTTTTGTGAAAATAATTTCTGGTTTAAAACTTTTTATCAAATGATTCAGAGATTTTTTTGTGATATTTGATGAAATTGGCATTAAACAATGTCCAAGGCTCAAGCATACTATATAAAAAAGTATTGAAAATTCATCGTTATCTCCAATAAAAAAAATGAGTTTTTTCTTTCCTAAAATGTTTTCAAAATTTTTTTTAATCTTAATAATGTCATGAACTTTATAAATATTTCCTGTTTCTGAAATTAACTGAAATTTGCTGAGGTTGCTTAAAAAATCCATATATAAGATATTTGCTATTTACCAATAAAATTTCTTACTTTTCTTTTTTTAAATATGTCCTATATAGTACATAACTAAATTACATTTTATGGACAATATTAGCAAATATAAAAAATCTTTCAGTGAAGCCCTCTCTATTAAAGAGGGTTTAGTGACAAGTAAACTCGAATATAATTCAATTCCTGAATGGGACTCGATAGGACATATGTCGTTAATTGGAGCATTAGAGGATGAGTTTAATATATTAATTGATACTGATGATATCATAGATTTTAGTTCCTTTGAAAAGGGAAAAGAGATACTAAAAAAGTATAAAGTTGACTTATAAAATTGTATTTAAAAAAACCACCCATAAGAATACTCTAATAATTTAATTATGGAAATTATTTTAAAGTTTCGTTCATGACAAGTATCAATAAACATATTCAAAATTTAAAAGTTAATGGAATTACTTATTTGCCTAGAGAGTATTCTAAAAATGAAATTGAGCATTATAAAAATAAATTTGAAAAAATTGTAGATAATTTTAAAAAAAATAAAGTTCCTCTCAACCCAAATTGTCAGTTGATAAGAAACCCCTATAGACATGATTTGGAATTGTCTAAGTTAATTTATCATAAGAAAGTTGATAAAATTTTGAAAAATTTAATAGGAGACGATCATATTTTGGTAAATTCAACAATTATAAACAGAAAATTAAGTAGAGATGTTTCAAAACACGGAGTAAACATGGGAGATAAGTGGCACACAGATTCTCATTATTTAAACAAAAAGAGAATGGAAAAAGGACTAACATATGTTGCAATTACTCTTTTTGATGACTTTACAAAAGAAAATGGTGGCACTTTGTATATTCCTAAAAGTCATAACAAAAGATCTATTCCAAAAAAAAAGGGAAATTATAACAAACTCTCTAAATTTATCATTGCTAAAGCCGGATCTATTGTAATAATCGACGGTGGAATTTGGCACAAGGGTGGTAGTCCAAATAGCCAAGATAGATGGAGCATGTTCAGTTATTATGCGCCATGGTTTATAAAGCCTTATTTTAGATTTCCAGAAATGTTAGGAGAAAAGTTTGGCAAGAAGTGTAATAGTGAATTAAAAAGACTATTCCACTACAATTCAACACCTCCTTTAAATGAAGAGGAGTCTTTATACACTTTGAAATATTAGCCAATTAACTTAGATGAAATGTCGGGAAAATTGATTTTTATATTTGATAAGTTGTCACCTATCTTTTCTGGGAATTTTAATTCTGGTAATGATGCTCCAAAACTACAACTTGAATATTGAAAGTTTAGCATTAACCTTCTTCCTTCTAATAACTGTTTTCCTTTGTGAAGGCCAATTGTGTCTTCTAAAATCAAATCACCTTCATTCGCTGTAAATTTTTTTATATGATTTTTTGAATAATATTTTGAAATTATTTCATCATCTAACCTAATATAACCTTTTGATCTTAAATTTTTTGGTATACCATTATTTTTGTGTGATCCTGTAATAAATTCATGAGGACCATTTTTTTCACCACAATCAGTTAAATAAATGAAAATTTTCAACCATTTTGGTCTGTCCATGTCATGATGCCAAAATTGTGCAGCTGTATAATCAGGTTTTTCACTAGGCGAGCTCCACCAAGCACCAACAATATCTAGAACAGGCACACATCCTAGGTAGTTTTTAGCAATGTTAATAAAAAATTTATCAAAAGCTAAATTTTGAATTATTGAATTTTTTAATAGGTCCGTACCACTATAAACAAATCTCACACCTTTTGGATTTTCAATATCAAAAAATTCTTTTGTTAAGTTACTTTCTGGTGGGAATTCATCACTAGAGTAAACCCCGGGCGTCTTAATTATAGAATCTTTTAAAACTTTTATCATTTCTTTACTAATAATATTTTTAATTACTGAATAACCATCTGTATTTAATTCTTTTAATATTTGTTCTGGTTTTTTATTGTTTTCTATGTAAGTTTCTAATTTATCTAAATTTATGTTTTTTTTCACACATAAAAAATTAGATAAAATTTTATTAAATTTTCCCCCAAATTTTCCAAATAAAAAAATCATCATTTGATAAGTTCTATGTGAGTTTTGTTTTTTGAAAAATTTAAATAGTAAGATTTCTAATAGAAAAACTGGTATGAAAAGAAAATAAAAAATATTTTTAAAAATTGAACCTTTAATCATTATTTTTTTTGTGACAACTGATATATTTCTTTTTCAATGATATTATTTAAATTTATTAAATCTAGACCATTAAAATTAATTTTAGATTTGTAAGAAAGCAAGTTAACTTTACTAGCAATTAGTTTAATATCATCTTTATTCATCATACAGTAGACATAATACATTCTGTAAACATCCTCTTTATTGATTATATTAAATTTTTTTTTATGAGCATTTTTTAAATAATGCTTGTATTCGTCGATACTCTTTGCGTTCAAATTAAAATTAAAAGCAGAAGTTGGGTTTGTTCCACAAGAAATTCCAACCTTATTAAAATAAGGTAGCTCGTATAATACGCTGCCGTTTACCGAAACTCCAAATTTAATATTTTTTTTTTTAAATATATTTAAATTAGATATTTTGTGATCAAGCCAAATAAGGTTTGGATATTTTTTTTTAAAATAATTTTCAGTTTTTTTACTTTCCAATATTGAATTTGGGTGAGTTTTGATACCTATATTGAGGTTTTCCTTAGTTATAAAGTCAAAGGTAAATTCTGACCATTCATAAAAATTATTAAAAATTAAATCATCTTGATCATGAGCCGCATCAAAATAATCATGAAGAAAAACAACACCATCTAGATGGTTTAAACGGTTATCATCAAATTTATAAAATTTTTTATCATAAGTATTGACTGCAATATATTGATTACTCATAACTTTTTTACCAGAAAATTTTCTATCCATTTGTTTTTTTGAAATCATTATTTTTGATTTTTTATCATTAAGTTTATCAAACATTCTCATAAAATTTAATGAATTTTCTGAATGTAATGGCCTGTTAGTCGGTATTTTTTTGAAATAACTAAACAGACTTCCACATGAATAAACTTCTTTATCTTTTTTTAAGGAGTATCTAATTATAGGACCAAAAGAAAGGTATGAGCTGTATGGTGAAATCAACGTTTTAAATTTTAAGTCTTTATCTAATTTTTTAATAAAATCTAAAGTGGTTATAGATTTTTTTATAATTTTTTTTAAGACAGGGTGTTTTAAATTAACTGTTGGATTTGATGTAAATTTAATAAATGTATCATGAATTAAGTCACCTAGCCAAATACCCTCGTATTTAAATTTTATTAAATCTTCTAGCTTATTAAATATAATTTTTTTATTTTCGATTTTTTTTGTCTTGTTAAAAAAATAAGAAAAATTGTAATGATAAAATTTAGAGAAACCTATAGATGAATAAATTTTTTTACATTTATAAAATATTATTAAATCATAAAATATAGATAAAATTTTTTTTACATTATAAAGATAAAAATTTTTAAAATTATTTGGATAAATGTTTGTAGACCACACGCCCACAATATTATATTTTTCTAGTATCCTTTTTTCTTTTATGAAATTTTTATATAATAATAAAAAATAATAATCATAATTAATTATAAAAACTATTGTTTTTTTTTTTTTATCGTAAGATGAAAAATTAGAATTGAGTTTAATAAATTTTTTTTCATAATTAGATAAAAATAATCTGTACTTTTTAAAATATTTTATCATCAATTATTTATAGTCTTATAAAACTATATTTGTAGTAAATTTTATTATTTTTATAAAAGAAACGTAATAAAAGTTGATATTTTAAAATTTAATATTACAAATTATAAAATTAATATTATCCAATTTTATGAATATATTGTACACAATGAACTTAAATAAATTTATTACAGAGTAACTTATTTATAAAATCAACAGATTTATGAATATAAATCATGAAAAATTATGGAAAAAATTTTAGTGAAAAAAAATTCTGATATAACAATTCTTTTAACAATTTTTAATAGAGTAGATTATACAAATAAATGGTTAGATTATGCTGAACAAAGCAATGTTCCTTTTAAAATTTTTATCTCTGACGGTGGAAATATAAAGAATATAAAAAAAAAACTTAATTTGAAAAAAAGAAAATTGGATATTACATATAAAAAATTTAAATATTACAAAAATTACAATTATTTTTTCGAAAAGTATTACCTATCTGTAAAAAAAATTAAATCAAAGTATATATTTATAGCTGAGGATGATGATTATATTTTTTCTAATTCAATTATCAAATCTGCAAGGTTTTTAGACAATAATAGAAAATTTTCATGTGCAAGTGGAATTAATTGTTTAGGAGATTTTATTAGAAATAATGGTAAATTTTTAGCTTTAAGCCTTAGAAATGAAAGTAAAGAAAAAACAAAATCTCTATTATCAAATATTCCAGAGCTAAGGCTCATAGAATTTTATAGTAAAAAAAATGTAACTATTCATAATGCCCTACATAGAAAAGAGTCATTGTTAAAAACTTTTAAAATTTTAAACTCAAGAAATTTCTTAAATCTTTTTGTTACTGAATTAATTTTTTGTCTTTCTGTTATATACAACGGTAAAGTAGCTAGAATAAATCATATAGATTATATTAAAATGGACAATACAAATCTAAGTTCTAGCGCTAATTTTGAGAAATTAAAATCATTTTCAATGATTAGTAAAACAAAAAATTTTAAAGAAGAAAATAATCTAATTTTAAAATCAATTAAGTTTTTTGATAAAAAAAATAAAAAAATATTTTTATCTTTACATGATAAGTCTATAGAAAGAGATAGAGTTTTAAGAATAAAAGAAGAAATAAAAAAAAAAAATGTTTTTAAAAAAATAAGAAGGATCCAAAAATATGTTTTGACAAAATTAAAAATTTATTACTTTATAAAATATTTTTACTTAAGGTTATTTAAAGCAGATTACTTTTATAAAAAAGTAATGGTTATTGATAAAAGTTTAACAAAAATTGTAAAAAAAGATCGTAAAAATTTTGTTAAAATTGTAGAGTTTAATCGCAAATATAAATTTTGATTAAAAACTAATTAATGAATAAGAAAATATATTTTAAAAATGTTTATGTTTATGATCTTTCAAAACATAAAGATAATAGAGGTTTTTTTGTTGAATTATTTAATCATAAAAATTTAAAAAAAAAGTTAAATCTAGATTTTAATTGTTTACAAACTAGTTTGGCATATTCGAAAAAAAAAGTATTTCGTGGATTTCATGTTCAAAATATCAAACCTATTGAGCAATTAATTTCTGTAATTCATGGAAGTGTTTATTATTATTTTTTTGATATTAGAAAAAATTCTAAAACGTTTGGCAAACATCATAAGGTGCTACTATCTGGCAAAAACCAAAGAATGCTATATTTGCCTAAAGGATTTGCAGGAGGCTATTACTGCGTAAATAAAGAAAATTTTGTCCTCTATCATCAAAATGAATTTTTTTATAAAAAATTTGATTCTGGATTTAATATACGCAGCAAATCAATTAATATAAAAATCCCCAAAAAAATTATTAGTTCAAAAAAAGACTTAAATTTAAAAAATTTTAGTGAGTTAGCTAATTTTGTAACGAAATAATCATTACAGAATTTTTATTAATCATTGTATTAATAATAAATTATTATAAAAATATATTTAATTTTAATTTACATATTTTTAACCTGTTTATGAGAAAACAATAATTTATAAAAGGATTCTAGTCTATAATTACCAAGTAATGCAAAATTTTAAATCAGATTTTTCAAAAAAAAATTTAAAAGCTATTATAAACTTCGGTAAGATGCCACTTGCAAATGGCTTTATAGCAAGAAGTGATAAAAAAAAAGAATATCAATATAACTTAAAATTAGGATTTAATCCAAAATTGAAATTAGTACAGTTATTTGATTATCCTGATCCAAAAAAAATGTTTAATAAAAATTATGCATTTTTATCTTCTACATCAGAAAGTATGAAGACTCATTTTGTTAATTATGCAAAAAAATTAAAAAAAAAAATAGGAAAAAAAAATTTTTCAGTTCTAGAGATAGGTTGCAATGACGGAATTTTATTAAAAAATTTTAAAAAAAATCATCATCTTGGAGTTGAGCCATCTCAAAATGTTTGCAGAATTGCTCAAAAAAAAGGTCTAAATGTGATTAATAAATTTTTTAATGAAGATCTTCTTAAAACAAAAAACATAAATAAAGAATTTGATATAATTTGTGGGGCAAATGTCTTTTGCCACATACCAAATCTTTATGAAATGTTTTTTACTTTAAGCAAATTTCTCAAAAAAGGTGGAATTATAGCAATAGAAGAGCCATACTTAGGGGACATGATAACCAAAACATCTTACGATCAGGTATATGATGAACACATTTATATTTTTTCTATTATCTCTATAAACAAAGTTGCTTCCCTTTTTGGCCTTGAGGTATTTGATGCAGAGCATCAAGTTACTCATGGAGGATCTATGAGATACTATCTATCACAAAAAAAAGAACGAAGAATTACTAGCAAACTTAAATTACTTTTAAAAAGTTAAAAAAAGCTAGGCCTTGATAACTTTATTAAATTAAAAAAATTCGAAAAAAAATGTAAAAAATCAAGGGAAAATTTCGCAAATAAAATAAAAAAATTTTCTAAAAATTTCGAAATTTATGGATATGGTGCTACATCAAAAAGTACAACTATCCTAAATTTTTGTAAAATTGGAAAAAAATACATAAAAGCTATTTTTGACAATTCATTTACCAAAATAGGAAAATTTACTCCGATTACCCATATCCCAATACTAAATTATGAAAAAAATTTTGAAAGAATTAAGCCCAAAATATGTATACTTTTTGCCTGGAATCATTACGAGGAAATATGCAAAAAGGAAAAAGATAATTTAAAAAAAGGAATGAGGTTTATATCTCATATAGATAAGCGTTTTTTATTGAAGTCTAAAAAATACTTTATATGAAGATACTCTTTGCAAACCCCCAATCTCAAAATTTAATATTAGCTAATAAGTTAAGGAAAATATTTGCAGAAACTATAAGACAAAAAAACTACATATTAGCTGACCAAAATAAAAAATTTGAAAAAAAAATTAAAAAATATTTTAATATTAAGAATGCGTTAGGAGTGAATAGTGGAACAGACGCACTGAAGATTGCAATTAAATCATTAAATCTTAAAAAAAATGCAGAAGTAATTTTGCCATCATTAACTGCAACTGCAACTGGAACGGCTGTATTGGAAGCAGGTGCAAAACCAATACTAATAGATGTTGATTCATCTGGAAATATAGATCCAAAGATTCTAAAGAAAACAATTACAAAAAAAACTAAAGCTATTATTGTTGTTCATTTGCATGGAAACATGGCAAATATTAATGAGATAAAAAAAATAGCAAAAAAAATACCTATAATTGAAGATTGTGCTCAATCATTTGGATCTAATTTAAACAAAAAGAAAGCAGGAACATTCGGGACAATAGCTTGTTTTAGTTTTTATCCAACTAAAAATTTAGCAGCAATTGGAGACGGAGGTGCAATTATTACAAATAATAAAAAACTATATAATAAAATTATATCCATAAGACAATATGGTTGGGATAAAAACAGGGTATCAAAAAAGTTAGGATTTAATTCAAGATTGGATGAGATACAAGCGGCAATTTTAAATTTAAAATTAAATTATATAGATAAAAACAATCTAAAAAGAAATAAAATTGCAGATAAATATATTAAAAGTTTTAAGAAGTTACCAATAACATTCCCAAAAATTTTAAAAGGTACGTTTCATAATTATCATTTATTTGTAATAATGACCAAAGAAAGAAATAAACTTTTAAAATATCTAAATAAAAAAAATATTTTTCCATCAATACATTATCAATATCCACTTCATAAAATGCCTACCTTTAGAAATTTTAAATTTTCTAAAATGAAATGCGCAGATAAAATGAGCAATATGATGTTGAGTTTGCCCATGTACCCTGAGCTTAAAATTCATCAACAAAATAAAGTTATAAATGAAATTAATAAGTATTTTAAATCTAAAAAATGATTAAGAGTGAAGTAACTTTATTACTTACAATTTATAATCGAAGAACGTTTACCTTAAGATGGATCCAATTTATAAAAGACTTTAATTGCTCATTTAATATTTATATTTGTGGTGGTGGGAATGATAAGTTGATTGAACGAAAGTTAAAAAATCTTGCAAAAAACATTAATCTTTATAGCAAAACTTACGATGTTAGATCTCTATCAAAAAAAACACAATTTTTTTTGAAAATTTAATAAAATTTCTTTCTAAATATTAATAATTAAATTTTTTGAAAAATAAAAGTTTTAGGATATTTGATTCTATCTTTCTTATCAAAATTTGGTTGTGGTAATTCGCCATATTTATTATTAATTTTGCTTAAAAAATATGATTTATAAATAAGCTGATAATTACTCATTAAAGATATAATTTTATTTGATGAAAAAAATAAATTTGGTAATTCAGAATTATAAAATTTTTGCTTGGTTAAATAAGTCTCAATATTTCCTGTATTTAAACTGTTAAATATGATAAACCTTGCTTTAGAAAGATTAATTTTTTTTAAAAACACTTTCCAGTCTAGAACATATTGTAATGCGTCACTTATATGTATGTAGTCGTATCTTTTTTCATACTTAAATTTTTTGTTAAATTTTAAAGTAATATTTTTATTGTTAAATTTTTTTTTTTTAAGAACATTAATTAAATCTTCTACTTCGACTGAATCTATATCTACTTTCTTACTTAATCTCATCTTGGAGAGTTGAAAAAATAACTCTTGACTACCAGAACCAAAATCTGCAATTTTTAGTTTCTTTTTATTATCATTAATTATTATTAGCGGTAAAGGGGTAGAAGCAAGAAACTGATCAAGATAATTAGTATTTTTTAAATTTTTAAAATTATTTTTTAACCTTTTATTTATTATTGACAGCCATCTTTTTGAGTTAAAAGCAGACTTTTTTTTAAACTTATATTTTAAATTAATTTTCTTCCATATGATCATATTATAATCTTAACATAATCATTTATTTGTTCTATAAATAAATTATGTCCAAAAAAAAAATAATTACTAAAAAAAAATTTGAACAACTAAATGCTATTAGTGCAAAAAAAATGAGTAAAGACAATTTACTTAAATTTAATGTGCGAAAAATATTATGTGAAGCAGACAAAAAATATAGATGGCTTCATCAAAATTCTTGGATGGGCGAACCCTTCTTAAACCTGCCAGAAGATATTATTACTCTTCAGGAAATTATTTTTAAAACTAAACCAGATTATATAATTGAAACAGGTGTCGCCTGGGGAGGAAGTATTTTATATATGGCTAGCTTGCTTAAACTTATTGGAGGAAAAAAAGTAATTGGAATTGATACGTTTATTCCGTTAAATGTTAAAAAAGCAACATCAAAAGATAAAAGTTTGAAAAAATTTATTAAATTGATTAATGGTGATAGCACTAGCACAGCTGTTATTAATGGAATTAAAAAAATTATTTCTAAATCTAAAAAAGTTTTAGTGATTTTGGACTCTCACCACACCCATCAACATGTTTTACAAGAATTAAAAATATATTCTAAATTTGTATCAAAAAATAATTACCTAATATGTGGTGATACGATTGTTGAATTTATACCAGAACAAAAGCATAGACCTAGACCTTGGGGGCCTGGAAATAACCCTTATACTGCATTAACTGAATTTCTTAGTTATGATAATAATAGATTTCAAATAGACTTAGACATTTGTAATAAGTTATTATTTACAAATCACCCCTCTGGATATTTATTGGCAACAAAATAAAACTTTATGATAAGATTTTCAACATTTGGACCTCATATCGATAAAAGTGATATGAAGTTTGTTAAGGATGCCATGCAACCCAAAAGTTGGTATGTTAATCCTTACAAATATTGTGAGAAGTTTGAAAAAATTTTTGCAAAGTATCATGATCGTAAATTTGCATTAATGACCCCAAATTGCACATTAGCAATTCATTTGTTTTTGTTATCATTGAATTTAAAGAGAGATGATGAAGTAATTGTCTCAGAAAGCACATGGATTGCTACTGCTTCACCAGTTTTACAAACAAAAGCTAAATTAGTGTTATGCGATGTAGATGAGAATACGTGGTGCTTATCAATAAATCAATTGAGAAAAATTGTTACAAAAAAAACGAAAGTTATTATTTCAACAAGTGTTTTTGGAAATATGCCAAATTATAGAGAATTAGAGATTTTTTGTAAAAAAAGAAAAATTTTTTTACTTGAGGATGCCGCTGAAAGTCTTGGCTCTACATATAATGGAAAAAAATCAGGAAAATTTGGAATTGCATCTGTATTTAGTTTTCATAGAACTAAAACAATAACCACTGGAGAAGGTGGAATGATTATAATGGATGACCCCAAGATATTTAAAATTTGCAAAATTTTTAGAGATCATGGAAGAGATCATGGAAAAACAAAAGATTTATTTAATGATTATTTTGCAGTTAAATATATGCCCTTTAATCTTCAGGCTGCATTGGGATACTCACAATTTTTAAAGTTAAAAAAATTACTTAACATTAAGAGAGATATTTTTCTAAATTATAAAAAGTATTTAAAAAATGTTAAAAAAATTTCATTTAATCTTGACAACAAAATATTAAGAAATGGTTGTTGGGCAACAGTTATTAAAATTGAAGATTTAAAAGAAAAATTTTATAAAGAAATTTTTATAAAACTAGCGGCCAAGGGATATTTGGCAAGACCATTTTTTTATCCAGTCTCACATCTACCTGCTTTTAAAAATTATCCAGACAAAAGTAGAATTAGAAAGTCTAACGCAAAAATTGCAATTAAATTAAATAAAACATCTATTGTTTTGCCAAGTTCATTTAATCTGAAGGTGATAGATATTAAAAAAATATGCGAAGTGATAGAAAAAGTAACTTATAAAAATGAAAATTCAAAAAAAGTATAATTATAAGTGTATTTTTTTTGGAAAAAAAAATGACTTACAATCTTTAGAAGCTATTAAATTCTTAAAAAAATATTATAAAAAAGTTGATACAATTTTAAATGGAAACATTATAGGGGAGGTAATTAATTATAAGAAATACAAAGGATATGATTTAGTTTTTTCATTTAAAACAAAATTAATTTTTCCTGAATATTTTTTAAAAAGCACTAAAAAATACAATATTAATTTTCATCCATCTCTGCCCAAATATCCAGGTTCTGGTGGTGGAGGTTGGTCTATATTAAATAATGACAAATTTTCAGGTACTACTGTACATTTTATAAATAAAAAAATTGATA
>Ga0114998_10001289_pt1 | contig 19176 bp, 10 predicted proteins | sample ArcticOcean_MG_C_5_FD_87044 | JGI IMG/M metagenome (GOLD analysis project Ga0114998, IMG submission 87044) | Marine microbial communities from western Arctic Ocean - ArcticOcean_MG_CB4_138 | ecosystem: Environmental > Aquatic > Marine > Oceanic | place: Arctic Ocean: Canada Basin | collected...
AACCCATCATTACGAAGGATCAGTGATCTCTTCAGACTACAACTTAGACTGCCCAGAGGATTACCCGTTTCATTCCTTGTGTCCTCATGGAGAAGGGAAGATAACCTACTTTTCGAATGGAGAGGTTGTTGAATATTATGAGGGAGAATTTGATGGGGGCCAATATAGCGGCCAAGGTAAATTAACTCGAAACGGTGAAGTTTTTGAGGGTACTTTTAAGAAAAATAAATTTGTTGGATCTGAGTAATGGTCGGGCTGCAATATAATTTTTAGTTGGCTTAACTAGACAAGAACAAGGATTCATACGAAATAAAATAATAATAAGGATTAAACGATAAACGGCTGTTATACCATTGTAAGTAATAATTAGTATTCAGTAGTGATGCTGATATGCAGGGACTGCTGTGGGCAACAATTTGAATAAACCAAAAATATACGATACTTCCGTCAGCTTAAACAGTTCGCTGGATAATTTGGTTAGCCTATACCGTGAACTTGGCGTGGATAGAATCATTTATAAGCCGTTATCCCCCAATGACAACAGTAAAAATCAACCTTACATTGCTGGCCACTTCACCGATATAGGCTTTATCCCCACTGATGAGTTGGTTGCCTCACTTACAACCTCAAAAAAAACCAGTGACCCCAAGCGCCAGGTTAAATTTACCGCAGGCCTACAATTTTATTGGTTATCGCTGGAAGGCCAAACCTACCCGGCACCAACTGCCAAGTTAATTTATTACCCACAGTTTCCCGAAGTACGTCTATCCGGTTTTTTGCAAGGCTCTCCTATCGATATGGGCGGCTGGATGGACCCAGCTAAGCTGGGTCGCTCGGAAGGTAGGATTTTGTTTTTAGGTATTCGAAGTGACGGCACTATTTTCGCATATCTGGCGATTCCTGATTCTCGCATTGCTAAAGAAGTACAATCACAAAAGTATTATTCATTGAGTGGTGTTCTTCGTGAGTTACCATTCATTAGGCATAAAACTCTGATTGAGAGGCCTGAGTTAATGATTTATGAGGTGCGCGCTGATAAGCAAATGGTTAACACAATATCTGGTGACCTGGCACGCAATTTGTTAATTGCCGAGTTGCGACGTATTCATTTTTCTGGCCCAATTTCAAGCAAAAAACTTAACGCTGATGGTGTTGCCAAAGACTACACTGCCAAAAACGGTGGGGGTTATACTCTGGAAGCAGAGCTGGGCGTTATTCCTAATGGTATAGCAGAACCTGATTTCTATGGCTGGGAAATCAAGCAATTTGGTGTCAAAAAGTTTCAGTTGATCAATAGCAAAGCGTTAACCCTAATGACTCCTGAGCCTGATGGTGGTTTGTATAAGGAGCAAGGGATTAAGTCTTTTATTCATGCTTACGGCTATCCTAATCCGAAGATAGATGATCGGTATGATTTTACTGGGCGACATTTTGCTAATAGCGTGTGTGAAAAGTCAGGTCTGACCTTAGTTACTCCGGGCTTTGATGGCACTATTGGGTCAATGGTAGATGCCTCGGGTTGTATTGGATTACTGGATGATAAGGACAATCTTGCTGCTAGTTGGAGTTTCGCTAAATTACTGGAACACTGGAAGAAAAAACACGCTAAAGCAGCTTACATTCCTTCTGTAGCGAGCGACCTATCAGGTGGTCGACGTGCTTATCACTACGGGAATAGTATTCGTTTATACGAGGGCACTAATATTAATCGGCTGCTAAGTGCGGTGGCTGATCAGAAGATGTACTACGATCCGGGCATTAAACTTGAAAATGCATCAACAAACCCCAAAGTTAAAAAGCGCAGTCAGTTTAGGATAAAATCAAAAGAGCTTGATCGACTCTACGATAAGATCGATACCGTAGACGTCACTAAAGTCTCCTAATTCTTATAAATAGTTATTTATTGCATTTAATAATCTCTGATATGTGTGGCTCAATTAAATCTGCCACTGCCTTAAAAACAGGCACCACCACTGAGTTACCAAACTGCTTGTAAGCACGAGTATCTGATACTGGAATATTGAAGTGTTCGTCTTTAGTGACAAATCCCATTAGCCGTGAACATTCTTGTGGCGTCATACGTCGTGGGCGGCCATCTTTTTCTTTGCTCTTTTTCATATTGTCCTGATTGATTAAAACCTCTGATCCATCCTTGTAGTAACGTGCTGATAGAGTGCGTGTAACATCTGTCTTATTGCGTTTGACCATCCCATAGCCAAAACCATTGCCTTTAGCTTTGTGTTTGGCGGCATAGTTATAGAGGTACGCCCAGAGTTTTGGGGTAAGTGTGTATTTGTCGTTGACCTTGGTGTTAGGTTCGAGAATATCCATGAGGGTAGGGCGTGACTCTGGCATGATGATATTTTTGAGATTGATTTTTGTATTCAAGCCCAGTTTTTCAACGATGTCCTCACGGATACATAGCAATACAATGCGCTCACGATGCTGTGGAGTGTAGTGTTTGCCATTAATGATTTTCGGATCAGGCTTTTCGTCTCTAAGGTTAGCGATCCAGTAAGCTTGTTTGTTTTCGTAGATTTTCCTGCTAAACAAAATTTCTTGGTGGCTAGGGAGGTTGGAGAGGACCTCCTTAATGACTTGAAAGGTTGTTCCCTTATTGTGACTCTTGAGGTTCTTCACATTCTCCAATATGGCTATCGGTGGTTGCTTGACTGTCAGTATTCGGCATATATCAAAAAAGAGTTGTCCTTGATCCGGACATTCAAAGCCATGGGCTCGGTTGAGTGCATTCTTCTTGGAAACACCAGCGATGGAGAAGGGTTGACAGGGGAAGCCTGCCAATAGCACATCATGATCAGGCATGATGTCGTTGATATGGTTGGCTTGAGCCTTGCCCGACTTAGGTTTGCCATCTTTATATTTTGGTTGTGTAATATTTTTTATATCAGAAATAAACTGGTGTTCCTCGCAGCTAGCCCAGTTAGCCTTGTAAGTTTTTTGTGCATAGTCATCCCATTCACAAGTGAGTACGCATTTGCCACCAATACTGTTGAACGGTTTTCTAATACCACCAATACCGGCGAATAGATCGATAAACTTGAACTTATCGCCGTCTACATGAATAGGAAGAATATCTTCAAGAGCTTTGGATTCTAGGAAGCTTAGGTTATGCGCGAAAACATCCAAAATATCCATTTGCTTTCTAGTTAGCCTAGCAGGATTTTTACCGGCAGATTCATTGAATGCCTTCCGTAGTTTGGTGAGAGACTTAACCCTCTCGGCTTTAAGTCCTGTTTCTTCTACCAAGCGTTGTGGGTACCACCAGTCAAATAATCCAAAGAGTTCGAGAGCTTGATTAATATGAAGATTTAAAACTTTCTGATTCATTCGGCACCAATTACCTTTAGGGTCAATTTGGGGTTAAAACTACCCTATTTTACCCAGCGGATCAACTCTTTATGTGTACAAAAATACAGTAATTTGCAGAATAACAGATAAGGGGGCGGGGGAGGGCTTATGGTTTGCTGCTTGTATATAGTACCCACCCAATCATTTAAAAGCTGAAATTAGGAAATCTTTAGTTTTAGGATTATGATTTAAAAAAACCAAGGATTTCAACGATGCATAACATTTAGATAAGAATAAGGACTCATGCGATATGAAAAAACTCCTCATACCTCTGGTTCTAGTGTCTCTGGTGTTATTCCCTAGCTGGAAAGAGTTAATAGCAACGGATGACATGAAGGGCATGTTGGGTTTATTGGGGGACATTCTAAGTTGAAATTAATCCCAAGCATTTATAGGAATAATAATAGTGATGCCGAGCGATATATATTCAGTCTTCTTAGGAAGATAGAATTAGCACCTGGTTGGACAGCCTTTCATTCGCTTAATGTGTCTGAGCATCAATACAAAGAGTGGGCTGAGCTCGATTTTGTCATTTTAGGGCCAAAGGGTGTTTTTGTGCTGGAGGTTAAAGGGGGAGGTGTTACTTGCAGAGATGGCATTTGGTATTTCACGGATCGTTTTGGCATCAAGCATCAAAACTCTGAGGGCCCATTCAACCAAGCCAAGAAAGGTATGTATGCTCTTAAGGATAGACTAAAAAAATCGACCATCAGCCATAATATTGATAATGTTTGTTTTGGTTGGGGAGTAGTTTTTCCGAATGTATCCTGGGAGAATTATGGGGCTGAAATGCCCAAAGAGGTGATCTGCGACGAAAGAATGTCAATGAATTCTGAATCTTTCAAAAAATATCTAACTGGATTGTTCGGATATTGGCATAACAAAAAAGAATACTACCAAGAGCTTGATGCTAACAGCCAAGTATTAAAAAAAATAGGAGAATTTTTGCGTCCTAATTTTGACTTAACTCCTTCCTTGTCTAGTCAGTTAAATTCTATCCATAAAGACATTGTTCGTCATACGGAAGAGCAGTATAACTATATTGACTCTATATCTGCAGCGAATCAGATTATTTGTTCTGGTGGCGCAGGAACGGGAAAGTCTTTTCTTGCAATTGAGACCGCTAATAGAGAATTATTTGATAAAAAAACAGTTTTACTTGTTACATTTCACGATATTTTTGCTTCATTTTTGAAGAATCAAATAGCCAATCTAGAGCTTACTATCTGCTCTCTAGAAGAGCTCAAAAGTTCCCTAGCCTTGTTTAGCAAAAACCCATTTGATGTTTTAGTTGTCGATGAAGGTCAAGATATAATGACGATAGAGAACCTAGATATTTTTGATCGCGTAATTAAAAATGGTTTACAGGATGGCCGTTGGCGTTTTTTTATGGACGAAAATGCCCAAGCAAATGTGATGGGTTCTTTTGATGCTGATGCACTAGATGTCCTGAAGTCATACAGGCCTACCCAGCAAATCCTAAAACATAATTGCAGAAACACAAGCCAAATTATCTATGAAACCGAAAGTGTAACAGGAGCGCGCATAGGTGAAGCATTTACTAGAAACAGTGGCGTTAAGGTCATTTACTCTAAAATTAAAAATACAGAGGATCAGCTGGACAAGGTGATCCATCAAATTGAAAAGTGGTATCAAGAAGACGATGTTTCGTTATCAGACATAGTTATTTTGTCTCCAGTAGAAATGGATAGCTCCGTTGTCGCTCATTTTCCCAAAAAATGGAGAAGCAGAATTCAAAGTATCACTAAAGATAACATTATGAATGCGGGCGAAAATTTTATGTTGTTTAGCTCCATTCCTCTTTTTAAGGGCTTGGAAAGAAAATGTGTTTTACTGGTAGATATGGAACATATAGATAGTTCAGATAAAGCTAAATCGCTCTTGTATGTCGCATATACTCGCGCTCATGCCGTATTATGGATCGCATTGAATGACACTTTTGATAATATTGTGAATGAGTTCAAAGTTAATACATACGAATCCAAGCATGAATAAAATAACTCAAAAAAATATTTTCAAGAAAGATTGTGAGCTCATAGTTGACTATCTTGGGCGCCAATTAGTCGGACCTTGGGGTGGCAATGAAGAGCAATTATACGGTAAAGAAGCCCCTCATCTTCGCTATTCCATGGGTACCCTCTATCCTCAGGACTCTACTTCGGACTCAAATTTATCAGAAGATAAAGAAGATAAGACGTCAGTTGATGATACAGATTCCCCTTTAGGGGTTATGTTTCAAGATCTTCCAGCCTCAATGGGCTTTAGTTTTTATATGGAGGAGTCCGATCAGATTAAAGTAGAGGTGTGGGCTGGAACATACAGCAAGATAAATAAAGAGGCCATAAAGTCCAATGAAGCTTTAGAAGCTGATCAACAGACTTTACGTCAAGACGGGCATGACAATTGGCCAGCATGGATCAGAAATTCTTTAGCTACAGAAGAGAATCCATTTTCTGTCACTGCAATAAAATCATTGAGCGCTCAAACTATAGATATTTTTGATGGCAAAGCTAAAATTCATTTAATGTGGCGCACAAGAGAAAAGGGATTACTTGTTACAGTAACGGTTATAAACGCAAAAACTCATGACAAGGATTCTAAAGTTAAGTCTGAAGATTGCCTCTACCAAGTTGGTTTTAGATGCGCGCCAATCGATGGAAAAATAAAGGCATACCCGTCTGTCAGTAGGTTGTCGTACGATGAAGAAGAAGATGAGCTAGCTCTTCAGTACCAAGCTCAAGCTACTTATGCTGTTGGCCATAGCTGCGCAGTAACATGGCCGTTAAGGCCAGATTTTGTTCAATCTACGTCTATGCCAATAGCAACAGTAAAGCCTGCAACAACATCTTTAAATAGTGATGTTGATAGCACTTTGCTGTCATTGCAATATCTGGGCAAAGCAGGTAATCAAAGTGTCATCATAGTGGATCAGTTAAGGGAATTTATTAAGGGCTATTCCGGCTGGATTGAAAAGATCAATGCAGATAAAGTTGATGATAAATTTGTTGACGCTAAGCAAAGAATTATAAGTAGGACCCAGGAAACGTTGTCTAGAATGAACAAGGGTGTCGAACTGCTTCAGTCTGATTCAGTAGCGTGGCAGGCATTTATTTTAGCAAATCAGGCGATGCTCAGACAAATGATTCATTCACAGGAAGAATTTTCTGCGGTCTTAAACAAGAACGAAAAAATATACATACAACCCGATTATCATGCTAAGAAGTATGAAAATTTCGCTTGGAGGCCTTTTCAGTTGGCTTTCATCTTGGTGGTTGTAGAGTCTATGGTAAATAAGGATAGCCCTGATAGAGATATTCTTGATTTGATATGGTTTCCAACAGGCGGAGGAAAAACAGAAGCCTATTTAGCATTGGCTGCATTTGAATTAATTTACAGGCGACTAAAATTTGGATCGGCGGGTGCTGGGACTTCGGTAATTAAAAGATATACTCTTAGACTCCTTACTTCGCAGCAATTCCAAAGAGCCTCTACATTGATATCCTGCCTAGAATTGATGCGGAAGGAAAACACCCCGTTGCTCGGCAGTGAAACCTTTTCTTTGGGGCTCTGGGTGGGAGAAACATCAAGCCCAAATTTTTACAGCAAAGAAGGGGAACACAATTCTGGGGCGTATCAAGTCTTTCAAAAAGTTATGACTGATAATCCTACTGAAAATCCTTTTCCGCTTCAGCAGTGCCCTCTTTGTGGAACCAGAATTGTACCTAGCAAACAAACTGAAGATCCATCAGATTTTGGGGTTCATGTTACTCAATCTTCGTTTAAATTCTATTGCCCGACAACAAGCTGTCATTTGCATGAAAGCATTCCGATAACTGTGGTAGATGAGGATATCTATAAAAATCCACCAAGTCTTTTAATAGGCACTATTGATAAATTCGCTAGACTGGCATGGGATCATCAGGCTCACAACTTGTTTGGAAATAAAAAACAGGGACATCTGCCACCATCTCTTGTTATCCAAGATGAACTGCATTTAATTTCTGGGCCATTGGGGAGCATTGCTGGTATTTATGAGGCAGCACTGGAGACATTAATTACATCCAAGGGACAGAAACCAAAATATATAGCGGCAACAGCAACTATTCGAAGGGCTAAAGAGCAGGTGCAGAAAATTTATGGTAAAGACGTACGCATATTTCCGCCTCCTGGGCTATCTAGCGATGACTCTTATTTTGCTCGCACTGATGATACTGCACCAGGAAGAATATATTTAGGGGTTATGCCTCAAGGAACCTCTCCGGTCACTTCTGTGGTGAGAACCACAGCAGCATTAAGTCAATCAATAGTCGAATGTCCAGTGAGCGATATAGCAAAAGATTCCTGGTGGACACAGGTTATATATAACAACTCTAAGAGAGAGTTGGGTAGGGTCATGAACTTGGCGAGGGACGATATACCAGAAAGAATAAGTGTTATAGCTACAGATCAAAGTAAATCAAGAAAAATATCCTCTGTGCAGGAATTGTCATCGCATGTGCCCGGTGTGGAGATACCAGGAGTGCTGAGTAGACTTGAGAAATTTTTCAAAGAAGATGAGGCCATAGACATTCTGCCATGCACTAATATGATCTCAGTAGGAGTCGATGTTGAAAGGTTGGGCCTTATGCTTATAAATGGACAGCCAAAAACTACAGCAGAATACATACAGGCATCCAGTAGAGTTGGGAGATCCTCTGACCGTCCTTCTGGGATAGTGGTGACCCTTTATAATGCGTTCAAGCCAAGAGATAGGTCTCATTTTGAAAGTTTTAAAGCTTACCACAGTATGCTTTATAGGGCTGTTGAGCCGACCAGTGTTACGCCTTTTGCTCCCCCTGCTAGGAGCCGCGCTGTCCATGCAGCACTTGTAATAGTGATGAGGCATGCAGGAAATATTGGGGAAAATGATGAGGCAGGCAAGTTTGATCCGTCAAACGAAAATATTCAGAAACTCTTAGATTCTCTTACCGAAAGGATGTGTCGTGCAGAACCAGAGGAAGCAAAAAACATTCGTCAACAGTTAAAATTTCTTGCCAATGAATGGTACAAAAAAACGAAGAACGATGATTCAGGTGGACCACTGTTATATGACAACACAAAAAGTGGTCAACAGTTCTCATCCTTGCTGTGTCGCTTTGAAAAGCCAAATAGTGACTCATGGAGAACATTGAACTCAATGCGTAATGTTGATACTGAAATAATTTTAGGAATATCAGGAAATAAGTGATGGGTAAACCACAACGAAAAATTAGACGCTCTCACTATATTAGTCCTTTTGGGGTTGGAGCAATTATAGATATAGGCGGTGAATCTTTTATTGCTGAAGATATACTTGAATGGAAAAAATATAATCAAGAAGGCGAGAGAATTGCACTTAAAAGACTTTCAGTCAGGCTTCATGTTAGTGAATTCAGAATGCCAGTTTCTGGATCTGATTTTTTCGCTAAATATACCCCCAAAGTACCCTTTTATCGTTTTCCTAGGTGGCTCTTTTGTCCCAAGTGTAGATATTTAAAAAAATGGGTGCGTGGTGATGAACAGGGCGGGGAACCCTTGTGTGCCAATAATCAGTGCAAGGGGGCTAAACAATTGGTGCCTATGAGATTTGTTGCAGCATGTGAAAAAGGGCACCTGCAGGATATAGATTGGGCTAGCTGGGCGCACAAGGATGCCAGTAAAAATATACCAAATAATGGCAGGTGTGAAATAAAAGATAAGTTAAAATTTATGAAATTTTCTGAAGAGAGGGGAGGCGGTCTCAATTCAATTGGAATTTTCTGCGAAGCCTGCAAGTCCAAAAGAACTCTTGAAGGAATTACATCCAAAGATGCACTTAAAGCCATAGGTTCTATTTGTTTTGCATCCCAGCCGTGGGAAAGAAAAAGTGAAAAAAAGTGTGATGAAACGCCCCAAGTTATTCAGAAAGGGGCTAGTAACTTATATTATCCGATCACTATTTCAGCCTTAGATATACCCTTAAGCTCTGAAGAAGCGTCAACTGAAATAGAAGATCTTGTAAAAGAGAAAACTCAGTATGCAGATATCTTAACCGAGATGAATAATGTTTGTGGACAAGACGGTGTCCTCAAGTATCTTGCTAAGAAAATTGCAGATTTAACGGGGTGTGCAGAAGACTTTCCGCTAGAGCTTGCTCGTAAAGAGATGGCTAGAAAAAAAGACGGTGAAATAAAAAACGAAGATGCGCTAATAGATGAGAGCGAAATATTGCGCGAAGAGTGGACTGCTATACTCAACCCCTCTATAGCAGATCATCAGCATGGAGGAATTTTTGTCAGCAAAGAAGAAAAGTTACCTCAAGAAAACTTATCATTTGGCCTTGATGGATTAATACATAAGTTGATATTGGTGCCTAAGCTTCGAGAAGTTCGGGTGCTGAGAGGTTTTAGTCGACTTAAACCAAATGCAGCAGACTTCGTCTCTGTCGATCTTGGTCAGCCGCAGGGATGGTTGCCTGCCACCGAAGTATTTGGTGAAGGTATATTTATATCGCTATCGGAAAATGCTATCAAGTTATGGGTAGAGAAAAATAATAAAGCGATCAGCGTAAGAATAAAAAATATTCAAGATGAGTACGAGAAAAGAAGCGTAAGCTTTATCACTGCGGCTCCTACACCCAGATTTATATTATTACACACGTTGGCGCACCTTTTGATTCGCCAGCTATCTTTTGAATGCGGTTATGGAGCATCATCTTTAAAAGAAAAAATATATTGCGAGGACCCTTCCGCTAACAAAGAGCCTATGGCAGGTATATTAATTTATACGGCAGACTCTGATTCAGAAGGCGCTATGGGAGGTTTAGTCAGACAAGGAAAGCAAGACAGATTTATTTCTACGTTAATAACCGCGTTAGAGCGCGGCACATGGTGCTCTGCCGACCCTGTATGCCAAGAATTACCTGGACAAGGATTGATGGGGTTAAATAGAGCCGCTTGCCACGCATGTGCTCTTGCTTCAGAGACTAGTTGCGTCAATTATAATACGCTCTTGGACAGGATGTTGCTTGTTGGCGATGATGAGGTTAACGGTAGCTTTGGATTTTTTAGTGCGGTTGTGTCAAGGTTTTCTGAGGAAACCCTCAAATGAAGATGCCAAATTCTGAGCAAATGAGCCAAGAGCAAAAAGAAATTTACATGAATGCACCCCTTGATGGGTCTATCTTGGTTACTGGTCCCCCTGGGACGGGAAAAACAGTTATAGCTTTTTTGAGGGCGCAAACAATTAATGCTTTCAAGAAAAAAGCCGCTGTAATTATGTTTGGCAACGTTTTAGCAAGATACACAAGCAACATAGCAGATGGCAACTACCGTGTGAGTAACTTTCATAAATGGATTGATTCTTGGTGGAATGAGATTGGCCTTGAGGAGGGTTTCATTCCACAAGGGAACAAAAAAGTCTATTTGCCATCTGCCCCTTATGAAGATAGGGAGTGTATAAAGAAATTAATGAAGCATTCACGCGGGAGAGGATGGGATGCAAATCACAAGATGTGGTTTGTATGGGAGGATATTTACGAAAATAATTTAGATCTTTTGGAATTATGGGCAAAAGCAAAAAATTCAGCCCCTAAAATTGAAGGGGATCGGTTTGCTCACGACTGGAAAAAAATTAGAAATCTTTTAATTGATGCCGATAACGAATATAAACATAAAATTAATTGGGGTCATTTATTAATTGATGAGGGCCAAGATTTTTCTCCACAAATGTACGAATCATTGGATATGATCATGAAGATTGTTTTTGACAGCTCTTTGCCAGAAGAATCACCAGCGTTAACGGTTTTTGCAGATGACAATCAAAGATTATCAGAGACCAACTCCACGATTGAACAGATAAAAAATAATATCCGTCTAGAGCAAGATAGACATTTTAGGCTGACAACAAATTACAGAAACACTAAGCAAATCGCTACGCTCGCATCAAAATTTTATGTTGGGCTCAAAGGGGGGATACCACAAATACCCTCCATACAGGGGTCGACCCCTACTTTATATTCGGGAAATAGTTTTTCTGACACTATTAGCTACATAAGACTCTATGCGATTAATCATGAAAATGAAGAAATAGGGGTGATTACTTCAACTGATACAGATAGAAAAAAAATCTTTAAGGAGTTAACCAAGGCCCTAGAAGGCCGTGCTACCAAAGTGCAGTCTTATGCAGCAAAAGAGCAAAGCTCGAGCGCTGAAAATTTAATTTTTGATAAAGGCGGTTTTGTGACGGTTATCAATAAAGCAAGTTGCAAGGGATTAGAGTTTGATAGCGTTTTCCTTGTTGAACTGCAGAATATTTCAAATGCAGACTCAGATAGGCAGCAATTCAACATGGATATGTATGTTATGTGCTCGAGGGCTAGGATAAATCTATGCTTAATGTTGACCAACGAAGGCGAGGGTGACCTGAGTATTTTGTCTTATCTTCCTGATAAAGATAGTAAGTTATTGGAATTTCAATATGCCGAATAGAAAAAATAATACCGATGGACTGATCCCTCAGCAAATAGACCTAATACAAAAGGATGGAAATTTTCAGAAGGCTCAAGATTTTCAAGATCTTGCCATTCAACCATGCGATGCGCTCAGTGACGAAAAACCATTGGAAGGTAGCAATGATAGGTGGTTTGTGCCGCTGGAATGGAGCCACTTGTCGACCTCTTTATCGTTAGGGGTGATAACACCAGCGAATTTTTTAGACAAATCCGATAAAAATATTCAGCAGCTTTGTCCAAGCAGTATTCTAATTGTTAAAGATGGATTATCTAGTGATATAACTGAATCTGACGTATATGGCACTAGTAAAAAGTTTACAGCATTGTTGGAGATAAAATCCTTATCTGCTTGGGATGGTTTATTTCAAAGTATTGATATTTATGGAAAATTAAATAAAGAAACATACTTAAGACAAATCCCAGATGAGTGCTCCCTAATCTTTTTTCCTGGCGTCATTTCAATATCAAATATCGAATGCATACACTTCAAATCAGAGCAAGATAAAGACAACTTTGTAATCAGGGGCTTTGAAAATGTTCCAAATGATAACTCGAAAAATTACGATTTAGCAAAGCTGGCAGTTACTCAAGATTTATTTAAAAATAAACTTTCTGAAGATATTTTATGCAAAATACAAAATATCGATGTTGAGGTTAATGGCGATCACTCAAAAGAAATTCTCGCGTCAACTGATGCTTATTTCGGCGCGATTGTGATGCTTTTAAAAACCATCCCAGCCAGAGAATCATGGTTTGAGTTATTGAAAGAATTACTTGTGGGATCACAAAAGAGCGATCAATTGAAAGAAGACTGCCTCTGTATTATTGGTAGTAGATTAGAGAAAATATTATTCTTAAAAGCTTTTCAGCTGATGAGTAACACAAATCTTAAGGATGGCTGGCAAGGAAAAGATTTCCTAGAAAAGTTATATAAAGAAGTGGACAAAAGTAATCTTCAAAAACAGGAAATTTCTGATCTCGAGAAATGGTTTAAGCACTCCATAAGAGTCTTAAATAACACTATAGAGGCACCCAAACTTATAGACGCCAAGATGAGAGTCCCCAGAGCCTTGCTTCTTCTTTGCTTGAGACCTTCAATTAGCGATATTTTAGACTGCAAGAACTCATCACTAGAGCCAGGCGATGAAGTTTTAGCGCTAGCATCTATGCTCATTGGCGCAAAGATCGGCTTTAAGGCGATGCCAAATAATTTGAAATCATTTATGCCTCAATACTTCTTATATTCAGATCTTATATCCAATGCGCTGAACTTTAAAAATAATTTTGATTTGATTGAAAAAGTATACAAAGTGATTGTACAAAAGAGCCCCGAGGGTGAGCTTGGTTTTAAATATAATTTAAAGATTGCTTCGGATATTTTTTTAGAGAAAATAGACCATGGATCCTCTGAGCTTACTAAGATTTTCCTGAATGCTAGGACGGGCGCCGTTAAAATAAATTTTGATGTAGATAGAGAAAAGAGTCGCTTAAGTTATACCTATAATTTTAAAAATGGGAGACAGCAGACTGTGTATGTATCTGTTGGGGAGCCTACGTTATCAGGGTCTAGTACTATTAGAGTGCATTCGCCATGCCTTGATCTTAGCTCTCCTAAAGGTAAGGAATATTTTACAGACGAAGTAAGAATGAAGATCCTTGAGCGACATAATCGGCCCGAGATCTATTGTCGCATTGCAATAGATACCCTCAGTCAGCAGCTGATTGTTGTAAAAGACTTAGTTATTGAGTCCTCAGGAACAAAAGATATGGAGATGCTGGAACATGTTGCAAAATTTGCAGATGACTTTGAAAAAGAATTTGATTTGGATGAATACTAAATCGCTGTAATTGAAAGCATGTTTTGGTGCCCTTGTTTGCAGCACTACGGTCATTTAGCATAGTTGTCTAAATTTTCTCGCCATTCAGAATTTGATTTTTTGGGCGATATGGGCGAAATATCCTCCATATTGATAAATTTACCTAGCTCACTAAGCGACAGTCCGTACGCAACTGAAAGCCTATGAAAGTCATCATCTTTTGATAAAGACTCCGCCATAAAATTTGAAGGCCTTGGCATGCGTATAACTTCAAATTTTTTGTACTGGGTAATTTGGGCGTAAAGTGGATGTAACGAACCACCGCCACAGAATATAAATTGTAAACGATCCCATTGGGTCTCTGCCACCTTTAAGTCTTGGCGTCCATCATCCATGTGTGTTTTCGTCCAGATAACTATTCCATGAATAAAGTCATTAAATTTTTCATAAAAATCATCATCAACCAATGGATCCTTTGGCCACTGTGTATGAGTTATATAATCTTTAATTGAATCCGGATAAATGCTGATATTTCCGTAATTTTTAGAGGCTTTCTCCACGTCATTTAAAAGTTGAGAAAAATTTCCTTTAGAGTTTTCTGCGCTATTTTTGATCCAGTTCAGTCTTTTTTTATGAAGTATATTAATGCCACTAGCATCGACTTTAGCGTTAAGACAACTAAATGAAATTTGACCATTTTCTTCGACTACATTGACTATGGAGGCGTCTACAGTGCCTCCACCGACATCACACATCATGAATTTAACGCGTTTAGCATCATAGCTGTCTGACTTTACATAACCTTCAAGTTGGGCTTGTATTTCTGGGCAAATCTTAATGTAGTCATTAAATTGATCGCTATGAGTACCCATGACGGAATTGATAGCATTTTTTGTAACTAATGGCTCTTCATTTGATGCAATTTGTAATGCTTTTACAAGAATATCTTTATATGTGCTGACCAAATTTTTATCGCGGTTGTTTTCAGCTGGTAGCCCAAGATGGTAGAACCATTCTATCGTGTTGTTAGGAAAATTGGCGGCCTTATTATTCAAAAACCAAGCTCTAGATTGCCTTATGACAAGGGCAATAAATGCAATAATAGAGCAACGTAGTTGCTCATTAAGCTGCCCTTCAATTAATGGAAGTTTCAAGTTGTCGTGCCTATCAGAGGGATCCCCAGAGAGGCTGTAAGTATTATTTTTTCTATAAACAGCAGATGGCAACAAATAGGGGTTTTCAGTACCATCAGTAAATGGAATTGCCCATGCCTGTCTCGTGCCCGATTCTTGGATAACCACCTTTGTGTTAGTCGTGCCAAAATCCAATCCGATAAAAATTTCTATTTCGTTTGCTGATTCGCTGTATATTTGAGTATTAGTCGATTTAGTTAAATCTTCCAAGAGGCACACTGTGGATTCCTGCTTTAGAAGAGTTTGGTTAAGTTGGCTTTCAGTAGACAATTTGACGTACTTGTTCGCCCTGCTTGGATTGCTTGGGTTCGACGCTATGGAGGGATTTTGACTGCTTGGATTTTCTAAAGATTTATGCACATGCGTTTTTATGTAAAAGCCTTGAGCACTTACCCCTATAGATGACTCAACCTTGGAGGCGTCAGGGTATTTTTTTGCGTGATTACGCAGCCTATCGCTTAAATCTTTTTTTTCTTCTGGAGTAAAAGTTTTCAGTGGTTTCCTTGTAAAATTGATATTATATTTATCTATAAGCTGCTCGGTAGGCGTTAGATATTCAGCTTTTCGCTTTTCGCTTTTCGCTTTTCGCTTCTTGCTTCTTTTGCTTTCCGTTTCTCGCTCTTTGTCGTCTTTTTTTGGAAGGAAATTTAGTCGCTCTTTCAGTGCTTTGAATTGTTCTTTTAGGCTTTGAATTCCATTATCTGGATCTCTACTCGACATAAATAACACCCAAACTTACGTCCCTTGGCTCATTATTAATAGTTCTTTTTTGGTTATACTGATAGGTTTTGCGCTCCCTATTTAATTCAATATTTTTAATTTGTGCTTCAAACAAACGTATCATTTTGGTTTTATTGTTCATGCGTAAAGTGTCAATAATCTCTTTTTTTGAGGTAATCTGTTTGTCCATTTGCCCATTTAGCGTAGCGATTAAGAATTCAACTCTGTCTTCGTTTTCTAGCTGCATTTGCCTGCAATATTGATCGAAATGATCATCTAATAGGTTTTCTAGATGATGGTACCCATCTATAGCCTTATTTATATCAATATCAGATGCTACTGTTGGCCAGTCTATTCCTTCTGAGACTGCAGATATCATTATTCGTTCAGACGCATTATCGGTAAGCACTTCCCCAGAGTGGATATTTACCCCCCTGTAAACGAGTGTTTCTACTGTCTTTGCTCCAGAAGTGCTCCAGAATTTTGCCAGCACAAGATACATGCCTGGCTTTACATCTTTTATTTTTGATTCGTCCATTTTAACTGCGACCACTTGATGAAAATCATCTGATGATGTGCACTTGGCAGCGAATCTGACTAATGGATGGTATTGATTAATAACCTCATAATTGTGGTTGCTAAAATCTACCTGATTATAGAATTTACATCTGATCTCTTTTCCTGCGGAGCTACGATGCAATCTTGTCTTCGATTGCGCACTGGTGGCCTGAACAAAGTTAGAAAAATCTGTCTGCGCCTCGACGGATAAAGTAATATCAACCGATAGCGGAGATTGCTCTTTTACTACCAAATTTGATCCCTTGTATTTTCTTTTCAGAAGATCTCTTACATATACCCATAAATTATCACCATCAACAAAGCGTCGCATTTCTTTTGCGGCCGATACTTTATTTAAAATATAGTCCCCATGTGCAGCTAATCCAGCTGCTTGGGATTCTAATTCTTCTTGATTTTGCTTTTCATTTGCAATAGCTGTAGCCGTTTGGTCAATTTGTTCATTTTTCTCCTCTTCTGTGAGTTTGTGAGAAAACAATTGATGGGTAAGCTGTTGAATTTTTTCTCCTAGGATAGCCTCTAAATCTCCTAGGGTTTGCCTAAAAATGTCCAGTCGGCTAAATAATCGGTTATAAATTCGATCATCTAGTGTGTCTTCATAAAATAAGTTAAAAATTAGTATTCTATCTTTTGCCTGGCCTATTCTATCAATTCGACCAATCCGCTGTTCGACCCTCATTGGATTCCATGGTAAGTCATAATTTATTAGAATCGATGAAAATTGCAAGTCAACGCCTTCACTTAGCACCTCTGAAGCGAGAATTATATTTGTATCATTATCGTTCTTAAAGTTATCAAGAGCCTTTTCTTTTTGAGCCCCCATTCCGCCCATCAATAAGACTGTGTTGATATCGTCATCTGCTAGTCTTTCCTGCAAATAACTTAAAGTTTCCCTAAAAAAAGAAAACAAGACAATTTTATCTCCAGGATGCCCTTGCCAATAATCCTTGATAATTTGTAGAAGTGATCTGTACTTGCTGTCATTGTTTTTTAGTGCTTCATAGTCTCCAACTTCATGCGCCAAACGCGTTAGTTCAGCAATTAGTGGCCCAGGTTCTGTTTTGCTGTCAACTTCAGAATTAAAGCTATTTTCCTCAAGAATCCCATATGCTATATCACTTAAAACTTCTTCAATTTCCTCAGCATGCAAAGCAGACTTTTTCCTCCATGATCTTATTGAGGCAGGCATAGAGCTGCACATTTGGCGTTGGGGTGTAGTAAGAAGGAATCCCTTAAAAAGACCATATTGGTCACAATATTCGGTTACTTTTTCTGTTACAGAATTGTAAAAAGTACGCTCAATCTCAGTCATTTTTATTTGAGAGGCGTGGGGAACACGTATGACTCTATTTTCCCTGACGTCTCGTTTGCGTGTTCTGCTGACGGTCCTACTAAGTAGATTAATTCGTTCGACTCGGTTAGCTAATCTCACTCGATACGCTAGCTCATTCAATTCTTTGTTGCTGGGAGGAGTCAACTTTAGCTCCTGCAGTTGGTTCATTGAACTTAACAGTGGATGCAATAGACAAGCATCAATATGTTCACGCAATTCTTCTTGTGAGCATTCGCTAGTTCTTAGCTTAGCTGCTAGAGACATTAGCGGTTTATTTGCCACCAGCACGCTGTCAAATGCTGTCTTGAATGCAAAATTTTCATTATCAATGATATTGAGCAAATAATAGAGATCATCGCTTTTTAGCTGAATTGGAGTCGCTGACAACAAGACTATATTTTTTGTAGCTGCTCTAATTAAATGCCCCAATTGATGGATTTGTTTTGTGGGGTTTCGCATGTAGTGAGCTTCATCAATAATAACGCAATCAAATAACGTATCGACGGACGATTCATCCCGGATATAACGCGCTAATTGAGCTGATGGTCTCTGTATGGAATCATCTTCCTCCCAGCCTTTAGGGGGCCGAATGCCCTGGAAAGATGCTATAATGGCAGACTCTTCAGACGTCTTGGAATATTTTTGAATCTGGTCAAGCACCTCTGCTGCCCCGCAGATTTTAGCTGTTATGCCAAACCTCTTGCTCAGCTCATCCCTCCATTTATTTCTGAGGACTGCTGGACACAAAATAAGCAGTTTTTTGGCATCTTCGCGTGCCCTGAGCTCAGTCCATATCAAACCAGCCTCAATAGTCTTGCCTAAACCCACTTCGTCAGCAATTAAAATGCCATTGTTTTCCGATTCTAAAAAATTAAGCACTGGTTTAAATTGGTATGCATAAAATTCGGTATTAGTAGCTTCCATGCTGTAGATGACATCAGAAAGCCGTCCGGTCAAGCGAGCATGAGTAATTGCTCCACGAAGATTTTTTGCCCCCCCAAATTTTCCAGATGTAAGCAGTGATTCGATAGTTTCAGAGTCTTCGATAACCTCTAGATTTTTTTCTGGAAAGCGCGCTTTAGTTTCTGGAAATTGAACCATCCATCGTTTCTTTTCTCCAATGAATTGTATGTCATCGGTTAATACGCCAACTCTGTCGGGAGCAGAAATAACTCTGACGCGCTGACCTGGTTTCATCTTTTTGATTTCCTATTCATATACCCACAATACTTAGCACCACTATTTTTTACTAGAAATATTTTTGGTTTAGCCTTTTGTAAAACATGGGGGGGAGGGTTTTAGGAATCGGGGGCTTGTTTGTCCAGATTTCAATGTATAGGGTATTGTGGGGCTCCAGAAAATAATTGAGGGGGTAGCCGGGGGGTGGGGTGTCGCGTACTGCGAAAAAAGATATTGCTGCTCGGGTTAGTAGTAAAATTAATTGGGGGTATTATTGGGGGTATCGAGACTTAACAGATATATTTTTATCATATAAAACAAGGCTTATATCCATACATTCGACTCCGGCTCCGGGCACCATAATCTATTTTATACCTCGCTACATCCCATACCACAGTTGGCTTTTAGACTCCCTGCTATATAAAAACTTCCAAAGTAGTCTAAAAAGTAGTCTATTTA
>Ga0114998_10001290_pt1 | contig 19171 bp, 20 predicted proteins | sample ArcticOcean_MG_C_5_FD_87044 | JGI IMG/M metagenome (GOLD analysis project Ga0114998, IMG submission 87044) | Marine microbial communities from western Arctic Ocean - ArcticOcean_MG_CB4_138 | ecosystem: Environmental > Aquatic > Marine > Oceanic | place: Arctic Ocean: Canada Basin | collected...
AATATGGGGTGTAGACTGCTATCAACACCTATTATAGATTCTGTAAGTGGACCAGAAATATAAGCACTAGTAGTTCCAGTAATACCAAAAACAATAAAAATTATAGCTATTTGAAAGTTAGATTTTATTCCCCATCTCTCTTTTAGTTTTTTCATCATCCTAAAATCTGATTAATTTTATCTGCTAACTCAACACCAATACGATCTTGTGCTTCATTTGTAGCAGCACCAATATGAGGTGTTAGGGAAATATTAGAATTCATTAAAACTTTAATGCTTGGATTAGGTTCATTTTCAAATGTATCGATACCTGCAAAAGAAACTTTACCTGTTTCGATATATTTAACTAGCTCTTCTTCATTAAGGATTCCACCTCTAGATAAGTTAAGAACTCCAACTCCATCCTTCATTTGAGAAAATTCATTTGAGTCTAGTAGATATTTATCTGATGCTGGTATATGAACACTTATAAAATCTGAATCTTTTAATAAATTTTCAAAAGATGATGATGAAAGTTTAAAAGATATATTTTGACCATCAAAAAAGTCTAATTTTAAATTAGCTTCTTTATTAAACTTATCATAGAAAATAACATTCATTCCAATTCCAATTCCAATTTTAGCAACTTCTTGTCCTATTCTTCCAAAACCAATAATTCCAATTGTCTTTCCAGAAAGTTCACTTCCCTTAGCATAAGCTTTCTTAAGGTCTTTAAATATTGAATCTCCATCTAGAGGCATAGACCTATTTGACTCATGAAGAAATCTAACACAACCAAACAAATGAGAAAAAACCAATTCTGCAACAGATTTTGATGATGCAGCAGGAGTATTTATAACATGAATACCTTTAGATTTTGCATAATCAACATCAATGTTATCCATTCCAACCCCACCTCTTCCAATAATTTTTAATGATGGACAATTATCAATAATATCTTTTCTAACCTGAGTTGCGCTTCTTACTAGTAAAGAAGTAATCGCATTAGTGTTAATATAATCTACTAGCTGTTCTTGAGCTACTGTGGTAAGATCAACTTTAAAACCATATTCTTCAAGTTTATTTATTCCTGACTCAGATATTCCATCGTTTGCATGTACTTTCATAGTTTAATTATTATTTGATTCAAATTCCTTCATACACTTAATCAATAGCTCTACACTTTCAGTAGGAAGCGCATTGTAGATTGAAGCTCTATACCCACCAACAGATCTGTGTCCATTAATTCCTGATATATTATTTTCATTACAAATCCTATTAAATAATTCTCCATCAAAACCTTCGTTAAGATTGAAAGTCGCATTCATTTGGCTTCTATCCTCAATATTTGCAAAACCTTTAAAACATTTATTACTATCTATCTCTTTATAAATTAAATTAGATTTAATCTCATTGTTTAAACCAATTGAATTAAGGCCTTGATTTTTAATAAGTCTTAGGTTCAAAAGAACACAATAGATTGGAAATACAGGAGGAGTGTTAAAAGAACTGTCTTTATCAACATGTATTTTATAACTAAGCATTGATGGTACTTTTCTAGTAATGCTTTTAAATAGACTTTTTTTAATTAAAACCATGGTTACACCAGCAGGACCTAGATTTTTTTGAGCTCCTGCATATATTAAATCAAATTTCGAAAAATTAATTTTTCTTGAAAAAATATCTGAACTCATATCTGCAAAAAGAGGATACTCAGAATCAGGAAAAGAATGAAACTGTGTTCCAAATATTGTGTTATTAGAAGTTAAATGTAAGTAATCAAAAGATTCATTTAAACTTAAATCCTTAGGGATGTAATTAAAATTTTTATCGGCAGAAGAACCAATTTCAGAAACATTTCCAAACATTTTAGCTTCTTTAATTGCTTTAGATGACCAACTTCCTGTATTTATATATGCTGCATTGTGGTTTAAGAAATTATATGCAGTCATTAAAAACTGTATACTAGCTCCACCTTGAAGAAATAAACACGAATATTCATCCTTATTCAGTTCAGCTATATCTAGAGCTGAAGATCTAGCTTCTTCTAGAACTTCCATAAAATCTTTACTTCTATGTGAAATTTCTAAAATAGAAAGTCCTGAATTATTAAAATCTTTAATAGCAGATGATGCTTGTTGGAATACTTTATCAGGCAGAATTGAGGGGCCAGCACTGAAATTGTGAACTTTTTTATTCATAAATATTTGCAAATATCTAAACTTAGATTCAATAATCAATTACACTAATTTTAAATTATGTAAAAATTGTTAACAAAGATTAAACAATACATCTTATTTTTGCAAAGAATTAAAATGGCGATAATAATAACAGACGAATGTATTAATTGTGGTGCTTGTGAAGCAGAGTGCCCTAATACAGCTATTTATGAAGGTCAAGAAAAATGGAATTACAGTAAAGGAACTAATCTTAAAGGAGATGTTGTATTGCCAAATGGTGATGAAATTAACTCTGATATAATCAATAATCCTATTTCTGATGAATTCTTTTTTATAGTCCCTAATAAATGTACTGAGTGTAAAGGGTTCCACGAAGAACCTCAATGTGCTGCTGTTTGTCCTGTTGATTGTTGTGTTCCAGATGATAACAATGTTGAGACAGAAAAAGAACTTTTGTCAAAACAGAAATTTATGCATAAATAATAGATGAAAGTAGGTATTGTAGGATTGCCTAATGTAGGTAAATCAACTCTTTTTAACTGTTTATCCCAGAGCAAAGCTCAGAGTGAGAACTATCCATTCTGTACTATTGATCCAAATGTTAGTATCGTTAATGTTCCTGATTTAAGACTTGATAAGTTGAATGAATTAATTAGTCCTGAAAAACTAATTCCTACAAATGTTAAAATTGTTGATATAGCTGGTTTAGTTAAAGGGGCAAGCAAAGGAGAGGGTTTAGGGAATAAGTTTTTATCAAATATTAGAGAAACTGATGCAATAATTCATGTCTTAAGATGCTTTGATGATCCAAATATTATTCATGTAGACGGAAAAATAAACCCTATGTCAGATAAAGAAGTTGTTGAATATGAACTGATACTAAAGGATATTGAGGTACTGGATAAAAGGTTAGATAAAGTTAAAAAGACTCTTAGATCAGGAGGTGATGAATCTAAAAAAGAAATCGAAGTTCTAGAAAAAGTAAAATTACAACTAGAGAATGTTTCATTAAATAAAAGTGATTATTCTGATGAGCAAGTTGAAGAATTTATTAAACCACTAGAATTGATATCCTTTAAACCTATTCTTTATGTTTGCAATGTGGGTGAAAATGATGTTATATCTGGTAATGATTATGTAGATCAAGTAAAGAAAGAAATCGAAAATAAAGATTGTGAAATTATAATAATATCAGCTAAAATTGAATCTGAAATAAATGAATTAGATTCAATGGAGGAGAAAAAACTTTTTTTAGATGATTTAGGACTTGTTGAATCTGGATCCAATAAACTGATTAGAGCATCTTACAAGCTTTTAAATCTGCATAGTTATTTCACAGCAGGAGAAAAAGAGGTTAGGGGCTGGACAATAAAAATTGGAGATTCAGCTTATGATGCAGCTGGACAAATCCATACTGATTTCCAAAAAGGATTTATATGTGCTGAAGTAATTAGTTATGATGATTATGTTGAATTTGGGTCTGAATCAAAAGTAAAAGAAGCAGGTAAAATGAGACTAGAAGGTAAAGAGTATATAGTTTCAGATGGCGACATAATGCACTTTAGATTTAACATTTAGTATATTTATAAAAATGGCAACCACATCAAATTATACTGAAGAAAATATCAAATCTCTTGACTGGAGAGAACATATAAGGTTAAGACCAGGTATGTATATTGGAAAATCTGGAGATGGCTCTTCTCCTGATGATGGTATCTATGTTTTACTTAAAGAGGTTATTGATAATTGTGTGGATGAATTTGTTATGGGAGAAGGAAAAGTTATTGATATAATTATTAATGACGATCATGTATCTGTTAGGGACTTTGGTAGAGGAATTCCTATTGGTAAGGTTGTAGATGTTGTATCAAAAATGAATACTGGTGGAAAATATGATACTCGAGCATTTAAAAAATCAGTTGGATTAAACGGAGTAGGTACTAAGGCAGTAAACGCTCTATCCTCTTCATTTATTGTTTCATCAACTAGAGATGGTAAAACTAAATTAGCAGATTTTCAAATTGGAATATTAAAGAATGAAACTCTAAATAAAAGTGATGAAAAAAATGGAACTTATGTAGAGTTCAAACCTGATCCAACAATATTTAAAAATTATAAGTATAGACTGGAGTACGTAGAAAAAATGATTAAGTTCTATGTTTATTTAAATCCAGGACTAACAATAAAACTTAACGGAAATAAGTTTAGATCTGAATTTGGGTTAAAAGATTTAATCGAAGATCAATCTAATGTTCAAGATTTCCTATATCCCATAATTCATCTTAAAGGAGATGATATTGAGGTTGCTATAACTCACTCTAGAACCCAATATAGTGAGGAATATTATTCTTTTGTAAACGGTCAGTATACTGTTCAAGGGGGTACGCATCTATCAGCGTTTAGAGAAGCATTTGTTAAAACAATTAGAGAGTTTTTTAGTAAGAATTATGAAACCTCTGATATAAGAAAATCAATAATATCTGCCGTAAGCATTAAAGTAATGGAACCTATTTTTGAGTCTCAAACAAAGACCAAACTTGGTTCAACGGAAATGGGTAAAGGCTTAAAATCAGTTAGAGTTTTTATTAATGATTTTGTTAAAGAAAAACTTGATAATTATTTACATAAAAATCCTGAAATTGCTAAATCAATTCAGAATAAAATAATTCAGGCAGAGAGAGAGAGAAAGGAGCTGTCTGGTATAAGAAAACTAGCAAGAGAAAGAGCTAAAAAGTCAAACCTTCATAATAAAAAATTAAGAGATTGTAGAGTTCACCTCAATGAATTAAAAAAAGATAAAAGACTTGAATCCACTATTTTTATAACAGAAGGTGATTCGGCTAGTGGTTCTATTACTAAATCTAGAGATGTTAATACCCAAGCTGTATTTAGTTTAAGAGGCAAGCCCTTGAATTCTTTTGGAATGAGTAAAAAAATAGTTTATGAGAATGAGGAATTTAATTTACTTCAGGCGGCTTTAAATATTGAAAACAGCATGGAAGATCTTAGGTATAACAATATAGTTATTGCAACAGATGCTGATGTTGATGGAATGCATATTAGATTACTAATTATAACTTTCTTTTTACAGTTCTTTCCTGAACTAATAAAAAATGGTCATTTATATATTCTACAAACCCCAATATTTAGAGTAAGGAATAAAGAAAAAACTAATTATTGTTATAGTGAAGCTGAAAAAAACGAAATCTTAAATTCCTCAAAGAGCAAATTTGAAATTACTAGATTCAAAGGTTTAGGTGAGATTTCTCCAAATGAGTTTAAAAATTTTATTGGTGATGATATAAAACTAGATCCTGTAATTATTGATAAGTCAACTACAATTGAAGAGCTTTTAAAATTCTACATGGGAAAAAATACACCAGATAGACAACAGTTCATTATTGATAATTTAAAAGTTGAATTAGATATTATAAATGAGAATACGAATGATTGAGAATGAAGAAAATATTAATCCTGAAGATTTAAATTCTTTAATTAAAGTTGGAGGAATGTATAAGGAGTGGTTTCTTGATTATGCCTCTTATGTTATTCTAGAAAGAGCAGTCCCAGATTTAATGGATGGTTTAAAACCTGTTCAGAGAAGAATCCTTCATTCTATGTTTGATCTTGAGGATGGAAGGTATAATAAGGTTGCTAATGTTGTTGGTCACACAATGCAATATCATCCTCATGGTGATGCAAGTATCTCAGATGCGTTAGTTCAAGTTGGGCAAAAAGAACTTCTAATTGATATGCAAGGAAACTGGGGTAATATCTACACTGGTGATAAAGCTGCTGCTTCAAGATATATAGAGGCTAGGCTATCAAAATTTGCATTAGAAGTGGTTTTTAACCCAAAGACTACCAATTGGCAGCTTTCATATGATGGGCGAAAAAAAGAACCAGTTCATTTACCTGTTAAATTTCCTTTATTGTTAGCGCAAGGAGCAGAGGGTATAGCAGTGGGTCTTTCAACTAAGATTTTACCTCATAACTTCAATGAATTAATAGATGGAAGCATAAAGCACCTTAAAGGAAAAAGTTTTAAGCTTTATCCTGATTTTCAAACTGGTGGAAGTATCGATGTAAAAAATTATAATGATGGAAATAGAGGAGGGAGAGTTAAAGTTAGGGCCATGGTTGAGAAATATGATAAAAACACAATCATAATTAAACAAATTCCCTACGGTACTACTACAGCATCATTGATAGAATCAATTATTAAAGCTTCAGAGAAGGGAAAACTCAAGATTAAAAAGATTGAAGATAATACTTCCTCAGATGTAGAGGTTCTTGTTTATTTACCTTCAGGGTCATCAATGCAAAAAAGTATAGATTCTCTGTTTGCTTTTACACAATGTGAAGTATCCATATCTCCCTTATGTTGTATTATATCAGATAATAAGCCAGAGTTTATTGGAGTTATAGAGATACTTAAGACATCTACTGACAACACTAAAGGATTATTAAAGAAAGAGTTAGAAATTCAATTAAATGAATTGGAGACTCAATGGCATACTATATCACTTGAAAGAATTTTTATTGAAAATAGAATATATAGAGATATTGAAGAGAAAACAACCTGGGATGAAGTTATATCTTCTATTGATAATGGTTTAGAACCTTTTAAGAAGAATCTTAAAAGAGAAGTATCTGTAGATGATATAAAAAAATTAACTGAAATTCCAATTAGAAAAATTTCAAAATTTGATCTTAATAAAGTTAAGGAGAAACTCAACAGTATTGAAATTAATATAGAGGAGGTTAAGAATAATCTTAATCATATAATTGATTATACAATTCAGTATTTTACTCATCTTAAAAAACATTACGGAAAAGAAAGAAAGAGAAAAACTATAATAGAGGAGTTTGATGATCTAGATAAAAAGAAAATATCAATAAAAAATCAAAAGCTTTATGTGAATAAAGAGGAAGGATTTATAGGAACTTCATTAAAAAAAGATGAATATATATCAGATTGCTCTGATTTAGATGATGTAATTGTTTTTACTAAAGAGGGAATAATGAAGGTTGTAAAAGTTGATAGTAAAGTGTTTATAGGTAAAGATATTCTTCATGTTTCTTTGTTTAATTCAGATTTTAAGGATAAAACATATAATTTAATTTACAGAGATGGAAAGAATGGTACTTCATTTATGAAAAGATTTAAGGTCTCTGGAGTAATTAGAGATAAAGAATATAATCTAACTCAAGGAAAGGAAAGTTCAGAAGTTCTTTATTTTAGTGCAAACCCTAAGGGTATAGCAGATGTAGTTACTATTCATCTAAGAAAGCGTGCTTCAATTAAAAAAACAAAATGGGAGGTTGATTTTGCAGACTTAGCTATAAAAGGTAGAGATTCAAAAGGTAATATTGTTACTAAGTACAGTATTAGAAAGGTTTCCTACAGGGAAAAGAATTCTATTGAAAAAAGAGTTAAAAAAATTGATGAGATTGAAGTTAATGATGAGGAACAAGTCTCTAATGATAGTGAGGAAAATCAAACAAAATTAAAGTTTTAAAATGAAAAAAAATTTACTTACAAGTTTATTAATCCTATTGACATCATGTTCAATCAATGACAAGTCTATGGATAATTCAGCAAATGCTCAAAGTTTTCTTGATAACATAATAGCTAATCCTGAAAAAGCAAAATCACTATTGCATGATGATTTTACTTTTGCTTGGATGGGTATAATAGAACAAGGTGGAAAAATATGGAATAAAGAAAATCTATTTGATGAATATTTCGCAAATATTATACCTGAGATTCTTCCTAACGGTATAGTTCTTAAAACTGTAGATTCAATCTCAGATGAAAATGGAGTGGCAATTATTCAGATTGGAGATGCTGAAGGTAAAAATGGAGAATACAATAATAACTATGTTTGGATATTTAAATTTAAGGACGGACTTATTCATACTCTTCGAGAATACAATAGTGATATACTAGTCGCTGAAAGATTATACGATTACAAGCTAATTCCTTTAGAATAAATCTATTCAGAAATTTTTGTAACTGATCCTCTGCTTATTTTTTGAGCATCAATAACCTGTGAATACTCGAAATCATATTTCTCTCCATATGTTCTGAGAATCTTAATTCTAATAGGTCTTTTTTCTTGGTTAGTCCTTGGATTAATTTTGGTCAATAAAAATTCACAGTTATTCACCCAACTTATTGTAGATGAATCCTCTATTCCATTAAACATTTCAATTTCAAATTCATTAGTTCGCGTAAATCTCGATTTGACTATAGAATCATTAATTGAAGTTGAGAATTCAAAAACACCAGTTTTGAATTCTAAACAATTTCTTTCAACAGAATAACAGGAAGTTAGAAGTAGTGATAGAATTATTACTTTTTTCATTCTAGAGTTTATCAATTTGCTCAAATTTATTGTTTTCGTAGATAATAATAATCGATTTAACCTTATTATTAGATTCTTTAACAGATTCTTTAGTAATATCCATGTCTTTATCTAAAAAAAGATCGCTAGGGACCTGTAATGGGCTATTTTCTATTTGAGATTGACCAAATATTAGATAATCAGATGTAATATCATTAAAAGTGCTTGAAATTTTTGAGACAATATCAAGACTTGGATTATTTCTTTCAGAGAGTAGGTGAGAGATAGTAGATTTAGGTACTCCTATTTTTTCAGCAAATTCTGAGTTAGTTAGATTACTATCCTCTATTATACTTATTATTCTTTTTAGTATCTCCTTATTGTTCATCTTTTACTTTTAGTATATTATATAAGTTACTGGTTTACAATGTATTTTATATAATATGTTCACAATTGTAAACTTATGAAACATTTGTAAAACGAACAAATAATAACAGAAAAAAGTATGAAATAGTCAGTTTAAGATAAAAAAGGAATAATTTAATAAAATAAAAAAAAATGATAATTTAGCACTCACACCTATAGATATGCAAAAATTAGATGACGTTGACAGAAAAATACTTGATATTTTAATTGATAATACTAGAACACCATTTACAGATATTGCTAAAAGACTACTAATATCAGCAGGTACTGTTCATGTAAGAGTCAAAAAAATGGAGGATACTGGAATTATAAAGGGTTCTTCACTAACGTTGGACTATAAAATGCTTGGATATAACTTCATTGCCTATGTAGGAGTTTTAATTGATAGATCAAAAAGAACATATGAAATAATTGAAGAGCTAAAGAAAAAACCATACGTAACAGTTGCACATATAACAACTGGAAAATATAATATATTTCTTAAAATTAGAGCTAAAGGTACTGATCATGCTAGAGAAATTATTTTTTCTATTGATGATGTTGAAGGAGTTTTAAGAACTGAAACTATGATATCACTAGAGGAAAGTATAAATGATAAGAAAAGATTAATGAAGAGTATATTTAACGAATTATAAACTCTTGCTATAGAATCTAAATGATTCTATAAAAAGCTCTTTTTCTATTTGCTGATCAACAACAGGAATTCCTATATTTTTCATCAATACAAAGTTAACCTTATCTCCTTCATTTTTTTTATCATAGATCATAAGATCATGTATATGCTCAATATCCTTATCAGAGAACGCTACAGTATTAAAATATTCAGAAAAAGTTTTCTTTATATTCTCTAAATCTTCTAATGGAAAATTTAACTGCTTATGAGATATATATAATTCAGTTATAAGACCTACTATAATAGCCTCTCCATGTTTAAGTTCATTTAAGCTTGATGTCATATAAGAATATGATTCCACAGCATGACCAATTGTATGACCAAGATTTAGAACCTTTCGCTGATTAGATTCAAATTTATCTGACTCTACTATTTCTTTTTTAATTTCAGAGTATTTCTCAATTATAAAGGTTACATCTTTATAAAAATCTAATTTTATTAAAGAATTAAAATCTAGCTCTTTTTTATTAGTAAGCAAACTATGTTTAAATACCTCTGCATAACCATTTAGAAACTCATCTTTAGAAAGTGTTGCAAGATAATCACTATCTAAAATAACTTCTGATGGGTCGCTAAATAAACCTATTTGATTTTTTAATAATTTAAAATCAATACCAGTCTTTCCTCCATGAGCAGCATCTACCATACCAAGAAGGGTAGTGGGAATATTAATAAAAGTTATTCCTCTTAAGTATGTGGAAGCAACGAATCCACCCATATCAGTAAGAACACCTCCACCCAAATTGATTAATAAGGATTTTCTATCTGCATTAAAATCATTAAGCTTATCCCATATTATTAAACAAGTATCAATGTTTTTGTTTTGCTCTCCAGAATTAATTATTATTTTACTATACTCATTAATCTTAGTTTTTTTAATGAAAATATCTAAACAAAATTTATCAGTATTATCATCGACTAAAACAAATATTGAGGAAAATGCTTTTGAGCTAATTTTTTCTTTTAGTAATGAATATTGATCTGTTTTCATTAATTAATTTTTATTAGATTTACTTCAAAATTAGGTATTTATTTTATGCTTTTAGACAATACTGAAAATGGTTTTATTCTTAAATCAAACTTTGAATTAAAAAAAGCCTACTTTTTATTTAAAATTATTTCTAATAGGGCTCTCACTAATATTGGCAAGAATGCCCTAGAGCTTTCTTTAAAATTAAAACTCCCTATACTCTTTATCGTTAAAGGAACTGTTTTTCAACAATTTTGCTCTGGAGAGACATTAGATGAATCTTTTAAAACTGTTCAAAAACTCTATGAAAAAAATGTCAACAGCTATCTTCACTATTCAGTAGAAGGACTGGAAAATGAAGAATCTTATGATTTATCACTAAAGGAAGTTTTGAATTCAATTGAATTTGTAGCTAAAAGAAATATCCTCGATTTTACTGTATTTAAACCTACTGCAATTGCGAGTTCAAAAATTCTTCAAAAGGTTTCAGAAAATAAAAATTTAGATGAGGGTGAAAAAGAATTATATAATAAATCGTTTGAAAGATTTAATGAAATATGTGCATTGGCTCATGAAAGAGATGTAAAGGTTTTAGTAGATGCTGAAGAATCTTGGATTCAAGATGCCATTGATCAAATAGTTCTAAAAATGATGATTAAATACAACAAGAAAAAAGCTATCGTTTATAATACATCCCAAATGTATAGACATGATAGACTGAAATATCTTGAAAGCCTTAAAAATATTGCTAATAATGATCAAATTTTCATTGGCATTAAGTTAGTTAGAGGAGCATATATTGAAAAAGAAAATAAAAGAGCTTTAAAAAATAATTACAAATCACCAATATGTTCTTCAAAGCATTTAACCGATATTAATTTCAATCATGGAGCTGAATTTATTTTATCAAATTTATCATTATTCTCATTTTTCTCAGGAACTCACAATGAGAAAAGCATATACAAAATCATTGATATTATGGACTCAAAAAAAATTAATAATAATGATTCAAAAATTTGGTTTGGACAATTATACGGGATGAGTGATAATATATCATTTAATCTTGCTAAGAATGGATTTAATGTTATTAAATACCTCCCTTTTGGTCCTATCAAAAAGGTTATCCCTTATTTAATAAGAAGAGCAGAGGAAAATACTTCAGTAAAAGGTCAAACTTTAAGAGAATTAGAATTAATTAGAACTGAATTAAAAAGAAGAAAAACTATCTAATCTCGATAGTTGCATTATCCTCACAATTAATAATCAATAGATCTTTATAATCTGTTTCAACAAAGTATATGCCGCATGGCTCTTCGTTAGGAGTACTCTTATTAAAGATTACTTTTCCATTAGAAATAATATTAATCAACTCAGTTTCACTTATAGAATCAATATTAGATTTTAATATTAATTCCTTAGATACAATATTATCAAGAACTCTAGCACTTGGACCATAATTACATGAGGCTCTCTTTCCATTAAAGATAAAAAAGAGAAAAATGATACCTATAATAAATCCAGTTGAGTAGTAATATAATCTTTTTAAAAAGCTCATTTAATTTTTTCTATTATTCTTGATTCATTTTGTTTTGAGATAATAAATTTATCATACTTTGAATCTATTAATTTCTCAATCATATCTCCCCATTCTATAATACATAGATTACCAGATTCTAAATATTCAAACAACCCAATATCTTCGGTTTCACTTATATTCTTTAACCTATAAAGATCCATATGATAAACTACTTTATTCTGATTAGTTCTATACTCATTAATTATTGAGAAAGTAGGACTAGAAACATTGTCAATAACGTTCATTGATAAAAAAACCTCTTTAATTAAGGTCGTTTTACCAACACCCATTTCACCACTAATTAAAACAATATTGGTGTTAATATTTTTTTTAACATCTTCAGCAACTTCTTTTAATTTATTTATCTGAAATTTTATCTTCATATTAACGTCGCTAAATATAAGCATTTAACATAATTTTTTAATTTTGCAGATATGAATATTACTGTCAAACAAATTGCAGATCAAATTAATGGGACTATAGTTGGTGATCCTGATGTTAATATTATTGGTATTTCGAAAATTGAAGATGGCTCTAAAGGCTCATTAACGTTCCTTGCTAATCCAAAGTACACGGATCATATTTATTCAACAAATGCATCTGCTGCGATTGTCTCAAATGATTTTGAACCTAGTAAAAAAATTAAGATAACTTTAATTAAGGTTAAAGACCCTTATTCATCGTTTACTACTATTTTAGAATTATTTAATAAAGATAATTCTAAAAGAAAAGGCATAAGTAATTTAAGTGTCATCGATAAATCATCTAAAATATCTGAAACTTCATTTATTGGATCATTTACAACTGTAGGTAAGAACTCAATAATATCAAATAATTGTATTATTGAAAATCAAGTATTTATTGGTGATAATGTCAAAATAGGAGATGGGACAATTATATATCCAGGTGTAAAAGTTTTGAATGACACTATAATTGGAAAGAATTGTATAATTCATAGTTCTTGTTCTATAGGATCAGACGGATTTGGTTTTGCATCAAATGAAGATGGTAGTTACAAAAAAATTCCTCAAACAGGCAATGTAGTTATAGGTGATAATGTTGAGATTGGCTCAAATTCTACAATAGATAGGGCGACCCTAGGTTCTACAATTATTAATAATGGAGTGAAACTTGATAATCAAATTCAAATTGCTCATAACGTTGAGATTGGTGAAAATACAGCAATAGCTGCACAGTCTGGTATTGCAGGGTCAACTAAAATTGGGAAGAACTGTATGATCGGTGGTCAAGTTGGTATTACTGGACATGTAAAGATTGGAGATAACGTTAAAATACAAGCTCAAGCTGGTGTCACAACAAGCATTGAAAGTAACTCTAGAATAACTGGAACACCAGCTATACCATATATGAATTACAATAAATCTTATGTTCACTTTAAGAATCTTCATGAGATAGTAAAGAAAATTGATAATAAAGACTAATGATTAGAAGAACTGTTCCACAAAAGACAATTTCAAAAGAATCTTACCTTGAAGGTGTTGGATTGCATACTGGAGAAAATGTTAAGCTTACATTTAAACCTGCACCCTCTAATACAGGTCTAGTTTTTATAAGAGAAGACATCTCTGGTGATAACTCAATTAAGGCACATATTAAATATATATCTAACACAGATAGAGGAACAAATCTTGATAACGGTTCATTTCGAATTCATACCTCAGAACATGTTTTAGCAGCTTTAACAGGATTAGATGTAGATAATTGCTTTATATCTCTAAATGGTCCTGAGGTTCCAATTATGGATGGATCCTCAAAGTTTTTTATTGAAGCAATTGAGCAAGCCAAAATAATTGAGCAGAATGCATTAAGGGAAGAATTCTTTCCATCTGAAAGAATCTCATATAAATGTGAAGAGACAGGTAGTGTTTTATCTATAATACCAGATGAGACATATAATATAGAAACTAAAATTGATTTCAATACTAAAGTGTTAGGAACTCAAACAGCATCTATTAATGATATAAATGAATTTAAAGATGAGATATCAGCTGCAAGAACTTTTAGTTTTCTTCATGAGCTAGAAGCACTACTTGATAATGGTTTAATTAAAGGAGGTGATCTTAATAATGCTATTGTTTATGTTGACAAACCTCTTGCAAATAGCAATATGGATAGACTTAAAAAGGCTTTTAATAAGGAATCTATATCTGTAAACCCAAATGGAATATTAAATAATCTTAGCTTACATTATCCTAATGAAGCTGCTAGACATAAACTTTTAGATGTAATTGGAGACCTTGCATTAATTGGAATGAAAATTAGAGGAAAGGTTATTGCTGAAAAACCAGGTCATTCAATAAATGCTAAATTTGCTCAAAAGCTTTGTGAAGTGATAAAAGCAGATAAAAAAAATATTTTGCCAAAATTAGATTTTGATAAAAAGCCCTTAATGGATTCGAATCAAATAATGAACATTATTCCTCATAGACATCCATTTTTATTAATTGATGAAGTTTTAGAGATTTCCAAATCACATGTGATAGGTCTTAGAAGAGTTAAAGATTCTGAATCTTGGGTTAAAGGACATTTTCCAGGAGCACCAGTTATGCCTGGAGTACTTCAAATAGAATTTATGGCTCAAGCTGGAGGTGTTTTAGTATTAAACACAGTTCCAGATCCAGAAAATTATCTTACTTTCTTTATGAAAATGGATAAATGTAAATTTAAAAATACTGTAGTGCCAGGTGATATTCTTATTTGTAAATTAGAACTTATATCGCCAATAAGAAGAGGAATAATTCACATGCAAGGTCAAACCTTTGTGGGAGATGAAATTAAAAGTGAAGGAGAGTTTATGGCAAAAATTATTAAAAAAGATACATTATGAATCAACCATTAGCTTACGTTCATCCAGGAGCAAAAATTGCTAAAAATGTTGTAGTTGAACCATTCTCTACAATTAATAATAATGTGGAAATTGGTGAAGGAACATGGGTAGGGTCTAATGTTACCATAATGGAAGGTGCTAGAATTGGTAAAAATTGTTTTATTTACCCTGGTTCTGTTATTTCAGGTAATCCACAAGATTTAAAATTTGAAGGTGAAGACTCACTTTGTGAAATTGGAGATAATACTACCATTAGAGAATGTGTAACTATTAATAGAGGTACCAAAGATAGGGGAACTACAAAAGTTGGATCAAACTGCTTGATTATGTCTTATTCTCACATAGCTCATGATTGTTTTGTAGGAGATCACTGTATTTTTTCAAATAACAGTACGCTTGCTGGACATATTACTGTTGGTGATTATGTTATTTTATCAGGATTTGTTGCCGTTCATCAATTTTGCAGAATAGGATCACACTCTTTTGTTGCTGGCGGATCTTTAGTAAGAAAAGATGTGCCTCCATATGTTAAAGCTGCTAGAGAGCCATTATCATATGTTGGGATTAATTCTGTCGGATTAAGAAGAAGAGGTTTTGACATTAAAAAAGTTCATGAAATACAAAATATTTACAGGACACTCTTTCAAAAGAAATATAATAATACTCAGGCAATGGAGATTATTCAAGGTGAGTTAAATGCAAGCCGAGAAAGAGATGAGATAATTCAATTTATTGAAAACTCTCAAAGAGGTATAATGAAAGGATATTTTCAAAGAAATTAAAATATGGCAAGCACTAGTAGTGATATAAGAAAAGGTTTATGCATAAAGTATAACCATGACATTTATAAGGTAATTGAATTTCTTCATGTAAAGCCGGGTAAAGGTCCTGCTTTTGTTAGAACAAAGCTCAAAAGTGTTACAAATGGTAAAGTTCTAGACAACACTTTCCCGTCGGGCCATAAGATTGAGGAAGTAAAAGTTGTCACAAGTCAATATCAGTTTCTTTATAATGATACAGATCATTTTCATTTTATGAATACTGATGATTATAATCAGATAACTATTGATAAGAATAAAATTGATCATCCAGGACTTTTAAAAGAAGGTGAAAATGTTTCTATAATTATTAACTCAGATGACAATAATCCCTTATCTGTAGATATGCCTCTAAGTGTAGTACTTGAAGTTACTCATACAGAGCCAGGAATTAAGGGGAATACTGCTACAAATGCTACAAAACCTGCCACTTTAGAAACTGGAGCATCTATTAATGTTCCTTTGTTTATTAATGAGGGAGATAAAGTAAAAATTGACACTGAAAAAGGTCAGTATATTGAAAGAATAAAATAAATTTGTCAAAAATATAGTAAATGAGTATTGTAGTTAATAAAAACTCTAAAGTTTTAGTTCAAGGATTTACAGGAAGTGAAGGAACTTTTCACTCTGAACAAATGATTGAATATGGAACAAACATTGTGTGTGGTGTAACTCCAGGCAAAGGTGGCACAAAACATCTTAACAAACCTGTATATAATAGTGTTGAAGATGCTTTAAAGATTGAGGATATTAATACTTCAATAATTTTTGTTCCTCCAATGTTTGCAGCTGATGCAATAATGGAATCTGCACAATCAAACATAGAGACTATAGTAACAATTACAGAGGGAATACCTATTGGTGATATGACTAAGGTGATAGCTTATATTAATGGAAAGAATATAAGACTTATTGGCCCAAATTGTCCAGGAATAATTACTCCTGAAGAAGCAAAAATTGGTATTATGCCAGGTTTTGTATTTAAGAAAGGTAATGTTGGAATTGTTTCAAAATCTGGAACTCTTACCTATGAAGCTGCTGACCAAGTAGTAAAGTCTGGTTACGGTATTTCAACTGCAATTGGAGTAGGAGGTGATCCAATAATAGGTACAACTCTTTTAGATTCTGTAAAACTATTTATGGAAGATGATGAAACTCATATTATTGTATTAATTGGTGAGATCGGTGGTCAACTAGAAAATGATGCAGCGAAGTGGGTTAAAGATAATGGGAATAAGAAACCTGTAGTTGGTTTTATTGCTGGAGAAACTGCACCAAAAGGTAGGAAAATGGGACATGCTGGTGCAATAATTGGAGGCAAAGATGATACTGCATCTGCAAAAAAAAGAATAATGCGTGAATCGGGAATAAATGTTGTTGATTCACCTGCTGATATTGGTAAAACAGTAAAACAAATACTCAAATAATGAAATTACTTGAATCAAAGGTTGCAATAGTAACAGGTGGGAGTAGGGGTATTGGAAAAGCTATTTGTCAAACTTTTGCTGAAAATGGATGTGATGTTGCCTTTACTTATAATAACTCTAAAGAATCTGCTGAAAATTTAGCCAAAGATCTCAAAAATATTGGAATTAATGCTAAGGCATACAAAAGTGACGCTTCAAGCTTTGACGATGCGACTCAGCTTGTTGAAGATGTTATTAATGACTTTGGTAAGATTGATACACTAGTTAATAATGCAGGTATTAAAAAGGATAATCTACTTATGAGGATGAATAAAGAGGATTTTGATTCAGTTATTAATACCAACTTATCATCTGTGTTTAATCTTACAAAAGCATCCATTAGAACTTTCTTAAAGCAAAGAAGTGGTTCGATAATAAATATAAGTTCTGTTGTTGGAGTTAAAGGAAACGCGGGACAATCAAATTATTCTGCTTCTAAAGCAGGTATTATTGGTTTTTCTAAATCTGTTGCTCTTGAACTTGGTTCAAGAAATATCAGGAGTAATGCAATTGCTCCCGGATTTATTGAAACTGACATGACAGACTCTCTATCAGAGGATGTTATTAATTCTTGGAAAGAAAGTATTCCCCTCAAAAGAGGTGGAAAGCCAAGTGATGTAGGAAATGCATGTGTATTTCTTGCTTCAGATATGTCTAGTTATATTACTGGGCAAGTGCTCCATGTAGATGGAGGAATGTTAACTTAAAAATAAAAAATTAAATGAAAAATTTACCAAATATAGGTTTACCTATTATTTTATTAGCACTATTCTTAATTGTATTTATATCTAGATCATCTGTGAACATCGGATCAGGTCAAGCAGGAGTTTTATTTAAAACAATAGGTGGTGGTGTAGTAACTGATGTACCTCCTATAGGAGAAGGTTTTAAAATTATTGCACCTTGGAATAGGGTTATAATATATAATGTTAGACAACAAGAAGCTCTTGAGAGAATGCAAGTACTATCATCAAATGGTCTTGAAATAAGTTTAGATATCTCTATTTTATATCAACCATTATACAACGAACTTGGTTTTTTACACCAAACTAAAGGTCAAAATTATTTAAACTCAGTTCTACTGCCTAACATTAGAGCTGTAGCAAGAAGTGTTGTAGGAAGATATACACCGGAACAATTATACTCAACTAAAAGAGATGCTATTCAAAATGAAATTTTTGAAGAAACACGTGATAATGTTTTATCACAATATATTCAGTTAAACTCTGTTCTAGTTAGAGATGTAACATTACCAACTGCTATAAAAGAAGGTATTGAAAGAAAATTAGTTCAAGAACAAGAATCTCTAGAATATGAATTTAGACTTGTTAAAGCTGAACAAGAAGCTGAGAGACAAAGAATTGATGCTGAAGGTAAAGCTATTGCGAATAGAATTCTAAGTGCATCATTAACTGAAAGGATTCTTAAAGAGAAAGGTATTGAAGCAACATTAAAATTATCTGAATCACCTAACGCAAAAGTTATTGTGATAGGTTCAGGTGAGAGTGGATTACCTATTATTTTAGGAGGAAATAACTAATCAAATTTAAAAATCTGCAAGTTATCTTGTAGTCTTTTAAGAATAATATTCATCATTCTTTTATTTAAGGATGATGAATTTTTTTTATACTCTAAATATTCCTCAACAGTAAACAAACCAGTTATCATACCTTTTAAAAGATTTCTAAATTTTTGATTTTTGTTTATAGAATTTTCAATGTAATCAAGTTTCTTTTCGTTTGAAAGATCATAAAAGACATTCTTGTGTTTATCTATGTAGTTTTTATATGTCTCGATTAATAAAGGGGACTGAAGTTTGATTATTGGTCTTAGTGTATCATTTTGAAATGATTCTTCATCTGATATTTGTAAAGACTTAACTAGAT
>Ga0114998_10001292_pt1 | contig 19167 bp, 14 predicted proteins | sample ArcticOcean_MG_C_5_FD_87044 | JGI IMG/M metagenome (GOLD analysis project Ga0114998, IMG submission 87044) | Marine microbial communities from western Arctic Ocean - ArcticOcean_MG_CB4_138 | ecosystem: Environmental > Aquatic > Marine > Oceanic | place: Arctic Ocean: Canada Basin | collected...
ACCAGTTGGCGATTGAATCGTATATGTATATGAATAGCAGTGGTTTAAACTACAAGCCAGATATATATTCAGTATGTATTTGCAACGCGACCGGGCGAGTCTTCGTAAAAAAATGGACTTCGATGATGCTTGACAGGGGCATTTTTAAAGCCCAAGCTGCTCGAGATTTTTACTTCAAAGAAAACCTATTAATGGAACATTTAATATGAAAATAAATACAAAAGACACAGACATAAATAACATAATGCAGGCGGTATCGTTTGCATTGGTAAACGCAAGAGAGCACAAGACTGGCTCTTTTTGGGGAGTCAACGAAGACTCTTGGAGAAATCATCTAGAAGATTTAGCTCGAATTAAACTAGAGTTAAAAACTGGGGCAGAGGTAATATTAAAAAATGAGGAGGGAACTTAATGTGGATACTACCAAAGCAATTACACACCTCAGCCTATGTAGCGGATACGAAGGAATTGGGCGTGGACTCCGAAGCGTTCTCCCAAATTTGCGAGAAATCGCTTACGTGGAGAGGGAAGGATTCCCTATCGCCAACTTGGTTGCGAAGATGGAACAGGGTTCCTTGGATCAAGCTCCTATCTACACGGACGTTAAAACCTTCCCATACAGAAAGTTTCGAGGATGCGTTGATATCCTCTCTGGCGGGTTCCCATGTCAGCCATTCTCAGCTGCTGGACAGCGTAAAGCAACTGAAGACCCAAGACATTTGTTCCCATACATCAGAGACGGAATCCGAGAGTGCCAACCTAGAATTGTTTTCCTCGAAAACGTCGCAGGAATTATATCAGCCAAAACAGCCGACGGAGAATCTGTTCTCCAATATGTCCTCCGAGAGTTGGAAGGATTGGGTTATAGAACAACGGCAGGAGTATTCTCAGCGGAAGAAGTTGGCGCACCACATCAGAGAAAAAGGGTTTTTATCATGGGCTACGCCACAAGTAGCAGATGCTCAGAGAGCAGAGATGGTGAGAACTCCCGAGCAACTAGCCAAGGCGAGATCAACATCGGAGATGGCGAAGCAGGGCAAGAAGAGGGGTGGATGCAGGAACCTGAGAGAGGATGTAATGCAACCACAGAACTGGCCCACAGCCAGAACCTCGGACGCAGAGGGTGGACGAATCAAGACGGAGATGACAGCGACTGGGTTTCAGAGCAAGAGACACCAGAGCAATCAGACCTTTGGGGCAAAACTGAGGGATGCGGTGGAGACTTACGAGGAGAACAAAGATGGCCCTCAAGACCAACAGAGCCACAGCACGACTGGGAAGCACCTAGAGTTGTTTCCTACCCCAAGAGCAAACAAGGTGCATCCAGAGATAACGGAAAAAAACCGAGCTTATCTAGCGAATCGGAACAAATCAAATCTCGAGGAGGAAATAGCGGGTCATTGCGGAAAAGCGACGGGCAAGCTAAATCCAGATTGGGTAGAGCAACTAATGGGTCTACCGACAGGGTGGACAGACTTAGGCTCTTGGGTAACGGAGTAGTGCCTGCTACAGCTGCTACAGCGTTTAAAGTATTAATAAATAGATTACAAAAATGAACTACGAAGATTATAAAATTGAAATAGCAAAAGTAAGGATTGATCTTTTGCGTGACGAAAGCCTATACACATCTCATCGTATTGAGATGTTATCTGATAAAAGAAAAAACATAAATGAAGAAATAAAAAGCTTGAAACTTTTTATAGAAGAGAAGGAAATGGTTAAACATGAATCAACAACAACGTAAATGGATCGAGGACGATATATACGACCTCATAGCAGAAGTTAAAATAGCCGAGAAAAGCTTGAACGAACTTCTTTGTAATATTGGAACGCTTCTCAGTGTAGTGCATGGAGAAGTTGATGCGAATGATACTTTAAATAAACTGATTAAAAAAATTGAAGATGAAAAAACTAAACTTAATAAATAATTGTTTGTTATATTTTATTGTAGCATCAATGCAAATCTTGTGGATACCCATTGCCGCACTTGGCTTTGTTTTTTGGTGTGCTTCTGCTATTATTGAAATAGCTCACATTGAATTGTGCGGGGTTGTCAGCTCAATGCGAAAGAGACTTAAATGATGTATCTCAAGCATAACCAAATAGCACAGTTTCGTGAGGATTTTACTCCTGAAGAATGCCCGGTGCTATTAAGGAAAAGCAATGATTGGTGTTTAGACCACGATCACCAGACTGGCTTGGTTCGCGGTGTGCTATCCAGGGAGGGAAATTCTTTGTTGGGTAAAGTTGAGAACTTCTATCTTAATATGTGCCGAGGAAAGAAATCAGATCTACCTATAGTGCTACGTGCTATGGCTGATTACCTAGACTTTCCTGCTATGAATGTTATGCACCCCGTAGGATTAACACAGCTAGTAAAAAGATTCGGAAGAGACTTGACAGCTAGTGAACAAGTGGACAAGTTAAAGGGTCTTGGGGCTGACGAAGAAAATCTTGATGCCTGCAAGAATGAAAAAACAAGGAAATTGTATTATAGGCAACTATTAATACAATCATACAATAATCAAAATAATGAGTGACGAAATAATCAAGCTTACTAAAAAGCTACAGAGGATACAATGTAACCTCAAGGCCCCTAAAGGTCAGAAAAACAACTTTGGCAACTACAACTACCGTAGTGCTGAAGATATACTAGAAGCGATTAAGCCTCTACTAGAAGAAAACAATGTTGCCATACTTTGCTCAGACAGGATCGAGATGCGTGGTGACTGTATGTTTAATGTAACCACGGCAATCTTGTTAGACTGCGATACCGATCAGCAAATTGCTACAGAGAACTGGGCTATGCACAGCGAATCCAAGAAGGGTATGGACTCAGCACAAATATCAGGGTCTACAGCATCATACAGTCTTAAACGAGCGTTGGGTAATTTATTTGCCATTGACAATGAGAAGGATGCTGATGCTACTAACAAGCACTGGTCTTTATCAAAGGATTTAGCTGTCGGTCTCATCAATGATACAAAAACCATTCAAGATCTTGCAAAAACTTGGAAGTCTTTTCCAAAAGAAATAGCAGCTATGCCGCAAGTTATAGCAGCTAAGGACAAACAAAAACAAAAACTAGAAAACAAATAATATGTCAAAACTACTATCATTAAAAATTAACCTAGATAAGGTCGATAAGAGCAAACTATACAAAGGCTCCAAAGGAACTTATCTTGACCTAGATGTCTGGATTAACGATGAGCCTGACAACTACGACAACGACGCTTCTGCAAGCCTTAACCTATCCAAGGAAGAGCGTGAGTCAGGTGCTAAGAAGGTATATGTTGGCAACGGCAAGAAACTATTTGGCTGGGGTTCGAGCACTGACTCTGCCTCTAGCGTTGATATTAATTCTACTGCGGTTCCTTTTTGATTTGCCCCGAGTATAAGTCCTCTCCTGTTTTAGATTCAGGGTTAAACCTTCATGGTATCGCATTAGGGTTTAATCTTCATCTTACCTCTAAAGCAGGAGGGGCATCTTAACAAAAACTTATTATGAATAGATTATTTTGGGATATAGAAACAAGTCCGAACATCGGATTTTTTTGGAGACCGGGTTATAAAGTTAACTTGTCCCATGATAACATCATTACGGAGCGTGCTATTATTTGCATCTGCTATAAGTGGGAAAAAGAAAAGAAAGTCCATTCGTTGTCTTGGGATGAAGGATGTGACATAAAGCTCTGCAAGGAGTTTATGGATGTCATGCAGAATGCTGACGAGATGGTAGCCCACAACGGGGATAAGTTTGACATGAAGTGGTTTCGAGCTAGATGCTTAAAGCACAACCTTGGGATTCCAAAGGATGTTACCACTGTAGATACACTAAAGTTGTCACGAGCCAATTTTGAGTTTAACTCTCATCGCTTAGATTACATCGCAAAGTTTTTGCTTGGATACGGAAAGATTGACACTAGCTTTGGACTATGGAAAAGAATAGTGCTAGATAGCTGTGAGAAATCAATGTCCCACATGGTTCGATATTGCAAGAGAGACGTAGTCATACTCCAAGAGATTTATGAATACATAGCGAAACACACAAAGATGAAAACTCACATTGGGGTTCTCGAGGGTAACGACGGATGGACTTGCCCTTCCTGTGGTTCTAGTAACGTAATTAGATACGGAAAGAAGATAGGTGCGACTGGCGTAGTTCGACAAAGGATGCAGTGCCAGGACTGCGGTCACATGTATACCATCTCTAATTCTAACACCATGAAATACGCGGAACATATTTTAGATAAGAAAGAAAAAGAAAATCAAATCAAAAGAAAAACAAAAAATAATGGTAAAAGAAATAACAAAAAGAAAGAAACCAATTCACGCTAATGTTGAAGCAGAAAGAATTTTAATTGGATGTTGTTTATTCCCCGACAAAGAGCAGTCGGTTGATGCTTATGACAACATAATACAAATCGTTAACGATAATGATTTTTACGACCGATCGAACAAGATATTTTTTACTAGCATAAAAGAGCTTCACAACAAGGGTGAGGATGTAAATGATATCAGCTTGTATGAAATGCTTCGTAAGAAGGATCTTATAGATGAGGTCGGAGGTATGCCTGCTATTTTTGCTATATCTAGTTTGTGTGAGAGCACCATGCAATCTAAGGCTGCCGCTAAAATCGTCAGAGAGCGTAGTAACGCCAGGAAAATTGTGCGTAGTTCACGTTTAGCAATAGAGAAGATAGACGCAGGTGCTGATGCTGATGAAGCTAAAGCGTATGTTGAGTCAGAGGTGGCTAAGATCGACGGGTTCCAAGATGATGATGTGTCATTGGGTAATGTCGGGTCAGAGTTCATTAGCCAAATTCAATCAATGCAGGACGGGACATACGCCCCGGTGCGGATTCCTACTGGTATAAAGTCTCTTGATGCAAAGCTCCCAGAAGGTGGTATCGGAAAGGGTGAAGTGTTTGTTATCTCTGCTCCAACATCCTGCGGTAAATCTCAGCTCGCTTTGAATATAGCATTGCGATTAGCTATTCGTGACAATAAAGGTGTAGCGTTGTTTTCTCTAGAGATGCCTCCAGAGCAAGTGTTTAAACGTATGGTGCAGATATCATCATGCTGTAACATCGAAGAGGCAAACAATAGCACCGACAAGGTAGAGGCTTTTAAGCCTATCGTAGAGGCTACTGAGAAGATTAAGAAGTCGCCTATATATATCTACAATCATATTAGGAACATGCACGACCTTAGAGCCAAGTGCAGGAACCTGAAGAGGAAGCACGGAATATCTATGATAGTCATAGACTACTTGCAGTTGATACCTTGGGACGGCAAGATGCAGAAGCACGACGGGATAGCAGAGGTTAGTCATAGCATAAAGCAGATGGCTATGGAGCTTAACCTTCCAGTGATACTACTAGCTCAGGTAAATAGAGAGGGTGCGAAGAGAGGTAAGTTATCTATATACGACCTGAAAGACTCAGGTGACATCGAGAACGACGCTGATGTTATCCTGATGATGTGGCCCACTTGTTTCGACATGGCTAAGAGCAAAAAACTTGACAAAGCAGGTAAGCCATATATTGATTTATCATACAGTCTCGTTAAGAATCGAGAGGGTGAACGAGACGTTGTAGACAAGTTTATATTCGACAATTCAGTCGGCAGGATTTACTAATTTTTATTGGGAGAGGGGTAGCGGTAACGCCCCCACGGAGTTTTTAGATTATTTATACTCCGCTTTGATCTCCCTACTTTTTCCTTTGAACAGATACAAGATCACCTACGTAAACTTTGACATGAAGGAAGGTGAGAGCTCTGTCGCATCGAAGTGGGCTCACGATGAGAAATCCGCAGTTAGGTTGCTTCTTGCAAAGAACCCAGACAAAAACGGGTATTGTGTGTTTAAGAGAGGAGGAAGCGGCAGGATTCTTAATGTAGAACAAGCTAGTTTCCTTGCTATTGAACCGGTGCGTTCATCTCTCCGCGACGAACAGCAGCTTGATCTTGCTCCATAGCTAGATTACCAAGGTTAGCTAGTTCTTCTTGAATATAGACAGACATCTCTGGATGGTCTCTCATGTGCAACATCAATGCTTTCATACCTTCGTCTGTAGCCATAAAAAATGGCAACCACTGTCTAAACACTAGAGCAGCTTCGTCAGGTGTTTTTCTTGATAGCAGATTTTTCAAGCCCGGCGTAGCAGCAAATCTTCCAAAGAAGTATCGGCTGACATCTGGTAGCAGATCGCCAATAACGATTGTAGTTTGCATACCTCCTGATCCTGGTGAAACAACGGGCCTGACACCGGGTAGCTTTCTGGGCTGAGGGGTGCTATATTTTGCTACTCGCGCTATAGCTTCCATGTTTTCAACCCATTCCTTGCCTAGAACCTCTGTTGCTACCTTTCGGATTTTAACATCTTTTAGCCTTGTTAGCATAATATCAGAATCAAACAAACCTTCACCTCTACTGGTAGTGGCATAGTTTACTTTAGTTGGCTTAGCTGATTCTATAATTTCTGTAGCTAATTTATTGCGTAATGTTTCTATACCAAACTCTGGTGAAGTTTCTTTAATTACTTTTACTAGATCTGTTATTTCTCTAGAGCTGTAATTAAGCAGGGAACCAACGGCTTCTAGAGCGTCTTCCGTCGATAGGGTTCCTTTCTTTTTTACGATAGCTTCAAACAGTTTATTTTGCTCTTCGGTTATTTTTTCAGCAGCTTTGACTTTTGCATTTGCTATTTTTTGAGCATTTTTTCTCTGCGTAGGTGTGCCGACAGAAAGTATTTCTCTAAAAATATTATCGTCTAGTTCCAAAACTTTACCACTTTTACTAACTAAATCGTTTATTTGTTCTAAAGCGTCTTTTTTTGCTTTCCAGCTTTTACCGAATAGTTCACGTAAAATGTTATTATCAACATTCATTCGCATACCTTTTCCTAATTTTACCGTTCCGTTAAGACCCAACTTTTGCATATAAGCCGTTCGGAGTGCGCCTTCAACTTGTGATCTACTCATCATTCCAGGGCCTGCTATCTTGGGAAAAGCTTTCAGGGTTTCTTCTACGCTAGTTCCGTTTGTAAGAATGTGTTTCATTACGTTTTCTCCACCCATAACAGTGTGAGTTTCAGCAACAATTCCTCCATTCCCGCTACCAAAGTCTGGCTTTATCATAGGTTTTACGTCTACCCTAAGAAACTGTCCGTATTCACCTTTGTAAAATTCATTTGCTTCAGTTAGAGCTTTTTGTGTTCTTGTGCCTTTTAATGTTTTGTCTCGAACTGCTGCAAGTTCTTTAAGCATAAGCCTAGAAAATCCAGGGGTTTCGCCTACCGCGCCTATAACTCCAAAGTCTGATCGTTCCGCATATTTTTTAATAAGTGTATCTAACTGCTTGTAGGATAAGGTCTTAACTGCTTTAAAGTCTTTCATGCCACCCTTAAATTCCAAGGGAAGCTTTTCCTTTAATGCCTTTAACACAGCTTCGTCAGATAGACCCGCCCTTTCCATAGCAGTAGCAAAGGCTCTGGAAGCCATAACATCGTCGATACCAGCTCCACCTTCATCTAAGGCCCGCCTCATGGCTTTTAAGATAGAATCTACGTCATAGAATATTCCTTCGTCAGATGCTGTTGCGGTTACCTTATCGAAAAGTTTTCTTTTTTCATTGCGAGTAACTTCAAATGATCTTTGCAGTCCTTTCTGAATTTTTTCTCCTGTCTGTTTAGACAGATACAGGCTTTTAGTTCCACCCATTCTTTTCATTTTAGTCTGCAATATCTTTTGTATAGCATCTCTTAGTGGGGGTTCAAACGACGCTACATCATCACTAAGTTGAGTTAATTGTTGGGTTATTCTAGTTCTAGCTAACTCTACTACTTCCTCTATTGGTTGTGGTGAACCACCTTTGAGGCTATTTAGCATGACATCTAGCTCATCAATGTTGGTTTGATACATCTTTCTGAGAGCAGCACTGTTTGCACTAGCTTTTGACTCAGCTTCAGCAGCACCCCTACTAGTTAAACCACCATAGCCCAGATCTAACTTAGGAACTAATTCTGTTCCGTCGTCTAAAACTTTGGTATATGTAGTTTTTAAGGTTTCTATGTCTTTGCGATAAAGCTTTGCTACATCATCAGCACCTGACCCAGCAAAGCCACTTAACCACTGACCGCCTCGAATAAATGCCATTTCAGGGACAAAGGCTACGGCTGATTCTACTCCTCTTCGTTTGGTAATTTCCCCAAAGTCAGGGACAGTTCCGTCGTATAATGCTACTGCACTATCTTGCAGCACACCAGCTCCAAAGTATGATCCCGCAGAAATGGTTGCTAATGTAGCAGCTGAGCCCCACCCAGCAACAGCCAGAGATGGAATAACAACTGGCGCAGCAATTACAGCAGCCGTAGCAGCGATTATAGGAATAGCAGCTCCAGCACCAAACTGCGTAATATCACCAAAATCTAAACCTTCTTCGTTTACATATTTGTATTTAGCGTTATCTCCTTCGCCTTCAGTCTTTATTATAAGCCTGTAACTGCCATTTACCGGGACAGCTTGCACATTCCTATATCCATATTCTCCGCGAAGATGGTCAAGCTTTTGACCCATAGTAGGTCTGAGACCCAATGCCATTCTGTCAGCATCCCCTATCCCGCTAGTAGCATCTACATTTTGTATAGGGACTCGAAGCTGTAATGCCGTGTTTCTTTCAAGTCTTTTTACGGCAGTTAAATCGTCTACATCCTTGCCGAGGGCATCTTTTTTATAAGATCCATCCAGCAGTTCTTGACTGGCTTCGACAATAGATGCTCCTATCAGCTCTCTAGCAAGAGATTGGTTTAGGGGTTGACTACCAAAGTATTGAAACGAATCGCCAGTTACGGGATCATTAATATTTATCGACATATTATTTTGTTGATATGTTTTTTATGTTGCTACTAAAGGCTTCCGTCTGAGCGTTGCCACCACCAAAGAAATCGTATATCTTAGGGGCTATAAATTGAGCAGCCATAGGCACAAGACCACCAGGGCCAGCTAAACCAATCGCAACTTTGGCTCCCTTTCGCATATTCTCACTATTTAATTCAGCTCTAGCTTCTTGCTCTTGGTTAAAGACCGCTTCTCCAGCTGCTATACTTTGCTCTCTCCTTTCGGCTTGACTCATTGCGGGAGCAGGTGTTCCTCCATCTGGCCCTGATTCAACCGTAACTGCGGCTTGCGGAACTCCTACGTTGTCTACAAAGTATCCTGACCTTGCTGCTATTTTTATTCCCACGTTGTTTGTTGTTTCAAAGGTGTTTATATCTTTTAATATATTAGATATTTGACGCTCTGAGATACTTCCTTTGCTATTGACAGCAGCTGCCCCATACTTATCGACCATTGACCTATAGGTTTTATATGCAAGTTTATTTCTGTCGTAAACATATAGATTAACCGAGTCCTCTAAATCGCCTTTTTGTAGATATTGATCTATAGAACTTGCCTTGTCAATTAGGGATGTAAATTCCACGACGGATACTTGACCCAATCCAGTAGCTCCTTGCTTGGAGTTATCCTTTAGGGTTTGCATTGTTGTAAGCGCAGAACTGGATGTAAGCTGGCTAAGGGCTCTTTTCATTTCTACAGCCGATTTGCCATCGAATGGCATATCAAGACCTATTGCAGCCGCCCAAGTGGGGATGGCTCCAGAAGTAGCAAATCCAGCGTTACTTTTAACTCTGTCTGCCGCATTTTCAACAATTTGTGTATCTTCGAGAAGAGCAGATAAAGCAGCTGTTTCTTTTTGATAGGCTTCATCGAACTCTCTTGTCCTTTCATCTATTACTTCGGATGATGGTGGCGCATATACCATGCCTTGTGCAATGGCTGCCGTTGTTTGTTCTCTAGCGTCGTCTAAGTCGACTCCAGCGGCATATAGTTGAGCCGTATATAAGTCTGGGGTAGGTAAACTAGCAACATTACCAGATCCAAGAACATACTCTTGCCTTCCTTTGTCTAGATCCATTTTAGCTTGAACTCGTTGTATCGCTGTTCCTCGCTTTACACCATCAGCTTCTTGAGCTGCGACTAATGGGTTGTTTATAGCTTCAGGTGAAGCTACTACTCTGTTGCCCTTAGCGTCCGTAAAGAACGGTGCATTTGGGTTTACCTCGGGTGTTTCCACGGAAGCCTCTACAGGGCCTTGTGGGGCAAATGGATTGTTGTCAACTAAGCTTTGCCCGGTAGGAGTTGCGGGTGCTTGCGGAGTAGTGGCAACAGGTTCAGGCAACATTGCCCCAGTAACAGGTCTAGCAACTGGATCATTTGTAGAAGTCGCGTTAATAGCACCAACCGTAGGCGTATTAACAGAAGCGGTTGGAGCTCCGCCAGCAGCTACCCCTGGGCTCAACAAAGCTTGTAAAGTTGCTGCTCTAGGATTTGCGCCAGAGTTTTGTAGAGCAGCCAGTTCAGCATTAGATACATTCGTTTTAGCCTTGCTTGCGTCGCGAGCTGCGTCGGCTTGATCTATTTTAGCTGTAGTTAAATCATTGTTAAGTTTATTGTCTGATGTCTGTGCCGTTAAAGCTATCTGTTTTTGAACAGAGCCTAAGTAAGACGATATAACTGAATTGTCTTCTAGCGTAGCACGGCCCTGAGTAGCTTTGGTGTAGGCTTTTTGTATGCGAGGAGGAGCGTTATTTAGGGCTTTTAACAGATCTTCATTGTTGTCTATAGCACCCATCCATGCGGCTTGTGCATCAGCGGAAGTCCTGTTGTTCATTGTAACTTCAGCCAAAGAAGCCCGGATGCGAGCATTCTTTTCCTTGCTTGCAATTAATTCTTGATCTTGACCGCGAATAACAGCTTGAGTTAATTGACTATAGTCCGCAGATGCTACCTGTGGATTTATCATTGCTTGATTTACTTGAACCATAATTTTATTATACTTTAATTTTAAACACTTTAGCCAAAGAGAAAGTCCCAGATAGCCGCAGTAGCATCGGCTGTGACCTCGATTACCTTGGAACCAACATCAACAGCAGTTTCAACAACATTACTAGTTACGTCAATACCAGCACCCAATAAATCTGCGCCCACATCAACAACACCTCCAACAACATTTGAACCTAGATCATAAGCACCTCCGAGGGCATCGGCTCCAAGCCCTAGAGCTCCCGATCCAAGAGTTGCAAGACCGCTTAAAGCACCACCGCCACTAGTTGCAGGTGTTGTAACATAAGGCTGATTTAAACCATTGCCACCAGCGTTAGTTAGATTGCCACTTAAATCTGTTGCAAAAGGATTACCACCACCAGAGGTTATATTACCGTATGTATCCGTTGCAAAAGGATTACTGGGAATAACATTTTCTCCATAGTTAATTCCCGCGCCACTTGTATCAGCATTGCTTCCAAATAAACCTGCGCCCGTTTGAAGTAAGTCTAACCCAGTGCCAAAAGAGTTTACATTAAATGTTGAGCTGGGATCGTAAGTAGTGGCAGGAAGAGGAGTAGTGTTGAACGTGCTAGTATTAGCAGGGACAGTAGCTGTATTTACTGGTTGTGTAGCAGTATTAGCAGGGGCAGTAGCTGCATCTGCTGTTTCGTCTTGACCAAGAAGATTACCTACTCCAGTTAAAAGTCCTCCCGCAGCACCTGCCACGCTAGAAACTACGCCGGCTCCAGGGAGTGAAGACCCCGAAGCACTATCTGCAATGCCTTGAAAAGAATCTCCTAGACCGCCAATGAAAGTAAAAGCATCTGAAGCTGTTTGTAAGCCATCTTTAAATGTGTTAAATCCATTCTCAAGTTTTTCAAGAGTAGACAATTCATTAGCTTCTCGAGCGGCGTTAATTGATTCTTGGTAAGCTTGTTGTGCTCTTTGATTATCCAAAAAGTTTTGAGTATTTGAATAATTTTGCTGAGCTGCTCCAACTGCATCGACGGCTCCATATACGGGGCTAATTGTTTTATTGCCCGATGCGTCATAACCTCCTCCTAGTATCATGCCAGGTATTTGCTGAGTAAAGTTACGACTCATGTTAAAGGTGTTTCCACCTGCTACTTGAGCTCTTGCTTCTCGATCTGCTCTAGCTTGCTCTGATCCAATCAAACGCTCGTAAAGCATACTAGGATCTCTTTCCCGTCCTTGCAAAGCAGAGGTCTGGAAAGCATCTTCCGTAATTTGAGCCTGTCTTGAATCAGAGAAGTTACCTTCCGCTTCATCATACAGTCGATTCGACATTGTATTTTGTTGCCGCAGTTGATTTGTAGCAACTTGGTCAGTGTTATACAATGCTTGCGCGTAACTAGGCCCGTAGTTTTGAAGTAGTCCTAAGTCAGAGTCCCGCTGAGTTTGTCTTAGTTGATTTACTAGTTCTTGGTCTTGTCCCGCAAGAGTGGCAGTCCTGTCAAATGCTAAGTCTTCAACTTGCCTTTGGTATTTGTCTATTAGGTTTTGGGCATCTACCTGAGCTAGTCCTCCGCCCCTGTATCTATTTGCTACTTCATCCCCATAAAGAACTCGAAGTAGACCAAAGGTAGGATCAAATTCGTCTCCGTATTGAACTTCTCCAGATGTAGCACCCGGATTAGTTCCACCCGTAGTAAATCTATCCTCTAAACCTAAATTATTTTCATTATAACCAGGTGTTCCGGGAGCAACTGTAGTGTCCGAAACACCAGGATTAGGCCCAGCTCCTATGATAGGCAGACCACCAATTGGTAGATTTGCATCAGGATTGGGATTAACAGCCCCTGGGACGGCATCCATGGTGCGGCTAGAAGGATCTAGATCGGTAAGATTGGGGCCGAGAGGAGTTCCAGCCCCTATAAGACCAGGATTAACAGCACCAGGGCCAGTAGGAATTCCAGCCCCTATAAGACTAGCATTATCTGCCATGCCTGCAAAGTGTGCTTGAGCTTCTGCAATTGACGCAGGATCGGTCGAGCCCTGAACTACTCGAGGAGGGCGAACTAGATTTTCTGGAAGATAGGAAGACTCAGTGGCTTGCATTCCTGCCAAATGAGCTTGTTGAGGTGTAAGACCTTGCTGTATAGAACTACTGTAAGCAACTTCATATGCGTCATACGCGGCCAAACCATGATGCACCGCATCCAAACCACTAAACGAATTTGTATCGTAAGCTTGTCGCGCTCTTGACTCAAACTCTTGTATTTGTTCGGGACTTACACCCAAAGGCTCAAAGTTATGCACTACCTTGGGCATCGTGTCAACGAAACTACCCATCGTGTCAGTCCCCGTATCAGTGGTAGTCCCTATAATAGGATCTAATTGATCAATCCCTACGCCTGGCGTATTGAAGGGGTTATTGGGGTCGGGAACAGCTATACTGCGATTATAGTCATTTCTTGTTCCCCTAAACCATCCCGCGTCGGGGTCAGCACTAAACCCTCCGTCTGGAGCTGTAAAAGATTCTCCTGTTATTGAATTGTAATAATCTACTGTCATTTGAGGAAACTGCTGAGGCTCCCCATTGGGGCCAGTATCCGTCCGCCTAGTTACACCTTCAGGGTAATTCCCTTGACTCGTTTCATACTGCTGTTTTGTTCCAGAAATCCAACCCGATCCTTCTTCAAACGTATACTTATCGCTAGGGGCTATAAAAGTTTCTCCCGTCTCAGGATTGTAATGGCGTTCTGGAGTTCCAAAACCCATTGGGCCGTCGGGGGCAATAACCCCATTGGGAATATTTTCTGGGCTTGCATTTAATATTACTTGATCTATAAAATTAGGATCATAAGTACCACCTGTATTAATCTCCACTGATTGTTCAGTAGGGCCTAAAGAGCTAGTTCCCGGGCCAGTGACAAAAGGGTTCCCATCAGATTCTGGGGTAACAGGTTCATTTCCACTTCCGTAAACTTGATCGTAAGCAGCTTGCGCACCCATCCCCGTCGCAGCTAACCTCTGAAATTCTTGTCGAAGAGTATTTTCTATCGTCATTTCCCTTTGTTGATTATAAAGGTCTATAGCTGTTTGATTGTTGCCTTGATACGGAAGCCCGGCGTTTGTGTTCTGCACGCCCGAAAGGTTTGGCTCAACCAGATTTCCGTTTTCATCGTATTCAAGCATTCTATTGCTTGAAGAGCCTCCACTACTAGTAGGAACAAGATCCCCAGAGGATTGATAATCATTGTTTGTTGTGCCGTTAGTGGGAACTAGAGTATTCATATTAGATTGTGAATTGTTACTACCGTTAGTGGGAACTAGAGTATTTGTAGTAGATTGTGAATTGTTATTGCCATTAAGTTCACCCCTAGTAACAATCCCGTCACCATTTGCATCTACCGCGTCAAATTGCCCTTGAACTTCACCTATAAGACTTGAATGGATGTTTCCACCAACACCATATCTTTGTTTAAAATTATCAAAAGTTATTGATCCATCACCGTCTTGGTCTGCTTCATTAAAGATCGTTTCATCTAGAGGTTGAGTCTCCATATGGAAATAATCATATTTATCGTAGCCCGTATTTGTGCTTGTGTTGGCATTTGCATTAGCCAATGCAGTCCTTGCAGCATCCGCTGCTGCTCGAGCATCATCAATTGTTTTTTGGTCAACGCTACCGCCACCGCTACTGCTACCGCCACCGCCGCCACCGCCACCGCCGCCTCCGCTGTTATTGTTGTTGTTGTTTTCTGCCTCTTCTGCCGCTTCTCTTTCTCTCCTAGCGTTTGCAACATCGCTATTAGATGCGTTTGTGCTGGAGTCTTGAACTGTGTTAGGATTCCTTTCAACAGTATCAGAATGCCTTTCAAAAGTATCATTAAAATTAGAACGAGTGCTAGGGTCGTCAGGAACATTTGTAAAGCCACTACCAGGTTGATTGCTCTGAGTGTTTGTTACTCCACCATTATAATTTGGCTCGGTATAATTTCCATCTTGGTCAAAAGTTCCGCCTTGTTCGTAACCTGCTTGAGCTCTGGCTCCATCTTCATTTGCGTAAGCAGTGTATGGCTGACCATCACTATCATACATAGTAATTTCATTGGGAGTCTCTTCGCTCCACTCATCGCCATAAGCAGGTGTCCACGTATCATCATCGTTTAATCCTGGCCCTACAGGCCCATCAGCGTAATTACCATTTTCATCAAGGCCCGCTCCGTCATCTCCATAATTACCGGGATCCTCATCCTCACCTTGCCGATAGGTGCGCAGATAATAATCATCTAGACTTTCACCCGGCAGCATTCCATCTTCTATCATTTGTGATCCATCTTCTCCATCGGGGGTATAGTCTCTCATCGCCTGAGCCATTCCTTCCGCTTCTAATCGTGCCTCTCTTTCTTCAGGTGACTCAAAAGGATTGTAGGGAGTGCCATCTTCATTACGCGGGCCGCTTCCATCGTCTACTATATTACTGCCAAAATCATTCGCATCAAAATCCGATTCACCTTCTCGCCCGTCTTCAGGTGGATAATAATTGTTTTCCGCTGCTGCTTGCGCTGCTGCTTCTGCCGCCAGCATTGCATCTATATCAGATTGACTAGGCCCTTCGCCACCGTTATTCCAGTCCCCATTTGCGTTTTGAGCATCTGCTCCCGCTTGCGCGTCCGCCATGTATTCCGCTTCTAATCGTGCGTTTCTTTCCTCTTCTGACTCGAAGGGATTGTAATAACTACCATCTGGATTGCGTTGTCCAGTTTCTACTTCATTATTATAAATGTCTCCCCGAAGAGAGTCAACTTCTTCTTGTTCAGCATCAAGCGCAGCATGTTTTCGAGCGTATTTTTCATTTAAAGAATCATATGCAGCGTCATACCCTTCTTGATCTGTAACATTTTCTAAAAGTTCATCTAACTCATCGAAAAAATTCATACTCTGATCTCGGTCAAGCGCATCGCGTCTGTCTTGGATTGAATTTTCTCTTTGATTTAATTCTTCTAAAGCGGTAGGGTCGTAATCGCTAGGGTCGTTGTTTATGTCATTATCGCCAAGCCCATTTACTCGAGTTGGAAGCCCCTGTTCATTTACTGTCTCTGGAAATTGTTCGTCGTAGTAATTGTCAATTTCATTTACTAATTCTTCATATGTCTTAGGAACCGTAGATGTCCTGTCTAGATATTCTTGAAGCTGCTCTGGTGTTGCATTAAGGGCATCCTCTGCAAGTTGATTATAGGCAGCTTGTGTATAAAGTTCATCTAAAGCTGCTTGTTCTTCTGGAGTTGGGTTTTGTCTGTCTTCTGGCCCAAATACTCCAAACGGATTTGCCAGAAAATCGCCCACGATGGGAATAGGCGTAATAACATTGTCGTAAAGGTTTTCTACAAGTTTGATTGGGTTTGCAACTAAATCTAAAATGTTAGCTGCTCCCTCAACTGGATCCGGCACATCTCCTGAAAGAATTGTTAAGTCCTGAAGTGTAAGTTCCTGACCGTCTGGGATGCCGTCAATTAGTCCCAAAAACTGATCTTGAGATAGGTAATCTCTTACTTCTTGACCATCCTTAGGGCTTAGAGTGTCAGAAAGCTTTTTTATCATTGGGTAAAGAATAAATGCTACTGGTATTGCCATTCCCCCCACGCTAATAGCTCCCAAGCTGGAACTTTGGATTCCAAGCTTAATTGCGTTTTGAGCAATATCACCTCCAAGATATTTCTTGTATTGAAAGTTGATATCTTTTAAAGTTTTTACAGTCCCTGATCCAATGGCTTCAGCGAACCCTGCTATTGACTTTAAAACACCTGCGTCGGTTTCTGCGTATTGTGGGTCTAAGCCCTGGCTTTCATAATACTGATTTATTTGTTCTTCGCTTTGACCTAATTCATTTTTAAGATAATCACTTACTACATCTTGGTTAGCGGATGTAGATGTTAATGGCGAACCATACACGGCGGCATTATAGTGCATTGGGTCAGCAAACATCCTTTGCACAATGCCCATGTCTGAATTACTTGTAAGATCAATCTGATTTGCGCCTGGGCCAAAAGCAGTTACAACATTAGATCCTATTTGTGCTTGAGCTTCGGTCAAAGTCCCATTCATTTGTGCAGCGAAAAGGGCAAGCTTCACCCCTTGAGACATATATCCATTGCTTCCTTCAAGTTTATTTTGAAGTTCTTTTGGGACAAACGTCTCGTAAGTCCTGCTAATTAGATGCCCAACGTCAGGCAAATTCATAATTTCTGACCCAGCCCGACGCTCAAGCTCATTTAGGACAAAATCATTTGCAGCTAATCCTTCTAATCCTCCATCGGTAAGGATGTTGGTAATATTATTAAAAGCCGTATCCCTGTTGGTTGTAACGCCTGCTCTAGGAAAAAGCAAATCGTTAATTATTCCGCCAACGGAGTCAGATAATTCTAACCCTTCGGCAGTATTGCGGTAATTATGGAGGTCGTATCTTTCTGAGCTAGTCATAATGTTATGAAATTATGTAAGATTTCCGAGAAACAAAGTCATGATTTGTCCAGCGTTATTGTAAAACAAATTGACTTTGGGAGTGCCCGCTACATCAATGCCAATTGTAAACATTCCCTCGCCTAACGTTCCATTAGTTTCGCTTCCAGCGGGTGCGCCACCCCAGGGGGTAGGAACAGCGTAAGGATTTTGACGGGTAAATGAAACCATGCCATCATTTTGGGCTCTAACAGATCCAGTTCTATTCCCAAGACTATCCATAGATCCAAACTCAGACCCGCCAGTGCCATTGTTTTTTAAGTTTCTGCCTATTGCTATTGTATTATTTGCTAGAGCTTCAGCTTCGTGACCAATCGCCAGTGCGTATTCAGCCGTAGCAGTTGCATTGCTTCCTATTGCTATTGAACTTGTTCTAGTCGCATAAGCAAAGTTGCCAATACCTATTGAATTGGTTCCGGTTGCTCGAGCGATACTGCCTATTCCAATTGAGCGCAACGCTGTAGCTTGCGCTACAGGCCCTATAGCTACTGAGTTTTCCCCAGAAGCAATAACTGATTGACCCAAGCCAGTGCTATTTCCGCTAGAAGCTCTAACATTTCTTCCAATGGCGATAGCCCTTGTTCCCGAAGCCACACTAGCTGAATTGGAATTTCTATCGCTCTGGATATCCAGGGATTCATCTCCCCTCGTAGCTCCAGTTTTATTTCCCCCTACGTAAGCATCTGTCCCCACGAGCTCAAGTGCTCCTTGCATATTAACCGCAAGTTTTGGTTTAGTGATACCGCCATCTCGAACAATTACTGATCCTGCTCCATTAAGTTGCGTAGTAGAACCATCAACAACCGCAGATGTAAACGTGGCTTTACTTACCAAGTTGTTGAGATTTGTAGAAGTTACAGTGTCGTCATCAGCGTAAGGAGTTTGGATTGATAATATGTCTGACATTATATTGCTGTGTTTGTGGAGTTAAATGATATGCCTCCGGATGTTTTAATTGATTTTATTCTAGGTCTTCCAGAGAAATTGTTTAAAGTAAATTGAATTGCGTAAGCTCTACTATTACCTATTCTACCACGGATGGATACATCTTCGTTTTCAGGCAATGGGCCACTCTCTAATCTTGAAGCTAAATTTCCTAAATTTAAGTCGTAATCTATGTCTGTAGTTTTTGCTAAAATATTAAAATCAGATGTTTCGTCAGGAGAAGACTGGACTTGAATGTCAAACGTATTCCATTTTTTCCTATCGGTAGTTCCAATTGTAAAGTCTCGAGTTGTTAAACTAGCTTCAATGGGTTGTGTTGTAATTAAATTTGAACCAGAAGGGTTAGAAGAAATTCTATCAGTCGCGTCATTTCTGCTTTCCAACAAGTGAACTCCACCAAATGAGTTTACGCAATATACTCCCCTGTTATCTGCTTCTCCAGCAATAATTAATTTTTCATAATCAAAAGATGGAACCGAGTCAATAGACTCCCATTGTTTATTTATAAAATTGTAAATTAAAACTACATTGTTTTTTGTAGCTATAACTTCCTCGCCCGAGCTATCGACAGAATTTAAAGGAACTGCGATGTAATATTTGTTGTCAAAGTATACAGCCGAAGAATTTTGCCATAAATTTCTATTTATTGATCGAATCGTTTTATCTATCGCTTCACTTAAAGGAACTTCATTTCCCCGAAGGTTGTATAAATCTTGGAAAGAAGCTCCATATATTCCGCTGTCAGATAAGAAAAACAGATTACTTCCTACTTGAACTATACTGTCTTTTGCTACGCAGCCTATTTCTCCAGTAACAAGACTCGTTACTGCCTGAGATATATTTATA
>Ga0114998_10001293_pt1 | contig 19166 bp, 8 predicted proteins | sample ArcticOcean_MG_C_5_FD_87044 | JGI IMG/M metagenome (GOLD analysis project Ga0114998, IMG submission 87044) | Marine microbial communities from western Arctic Ocean - ArcticOcean_MG_CB4_138 | ecosystem: Environmental > Aquatic > Marine > Oceanic | place: Arctic Ocean: Canada Basin | collected...
CGTCGTGTTGTTGAATTTTTGCTGGATATACTATTTGATCGCGCAAAGTTCCAGTGACTAAATATGGGCGTTGCGGAACGTAAAATAAGGACGATATTTGTCCATTTTCTGACATTAACCCATTGCGAGGACGAATAACGACGCCTTCCGAGGCTTCCCATAATCCAGCGAGGACGCGGAACAAGCTCGTTTTCCCGGCTCCATTCGCACCAGTAATGAACAAAGACTCCCCTCTCGTTATCTTCAAGCTCACATTTTTAATCAATAATCTATTATCGGGAGAATACACTGTGACGTTTTGAAACTCGATTTCATCGTCGCGTTGAGAAGACGCAATTATCGATGATTTATTATTCTTTTGAATAATTTTATTAATAATAGTATTGTTTTTATTCTTACTCTCTTCTTCTGAAGAGGATTCAACCGAATGTAACAAATCAACAACGCGCGAAGTATATCCCGAAAGCTTTTGTAATTTTTTATAAACCATGAGCAAATCGCCAATAGAGCTCGAAGCGTTTTGGATCAAAGTATCCGCTTCTCGATATTTCGAAACGAGTTCTTTCTCGTTCATATTTTTTGCGAGTAAGAATGGAAACGCGAGGACTGGCCATCCAATCATCGATGCACCGTATTTAATAAAATATTGATCCAAAACGCCTTGAATGAATTGTTTAAAGAAATAGTATTGCGACCATGCGGTGAGGTGATCTAATTTACCGTTTAAGATTTCCTTCTCGCGTTTGGCGCCATCGAGAAAGGCAACTTCTTCCGCGTGCGAAATCAATCGCGAATGCGAGCGTCTGAAATCGCCTTCTCTCTTTTGAGTCTCCGAAATATACTCCGAAAACGGAGGTGAAAAAAATCTAATCACGTGGCCGGAGAAGAAAAAGTAAGAGTATAAAATACTCAATCCTTTATAACCCATTGATTCGCTCATGCGCTTCGTACTGAGGACGACATCTAAGAGAGGTTTAAACGTGCGAGAGAACAAATCTGCAGAAGTCGCGCACCACATGTTTAAATCATCCGTTATCCTTTGATCTGCGTTATCTAAGTTCCCTTGTCTCAAAACAGCTAACTTATAATATTGTCTATTCGAGAGATATTTTTCGTGCACGTGTTTCGTCAAGTTATGTCGAAAGTTAATCGTAATTGAATTCGTTAAATACTTCAACGATGAGTTCACGATCGAGGCGGCAATACCACAGACGTAGAAATCTGCCAAAACGAACAAGAAATCGTTCCAACTTCTCTCCATCACGGCTTGTAACCCTTCTCCACCTTTGCGAGCGATTCTTAATGAAATATACGAACGCGATATTAACATCACGGTTTGCGTCGATAATAAAAAGATCGATTTACATCTCCAGGATGGGAGAACGATCTTCCCGAGACTATAAAGATTATGCATGAATTCTTTATCGACAGTGGCGTTACTTCGTCCTCGTTTCTTTTCTATTGGTATCGTCGTCGTTGGTATTTCTTGTTGTTTTACTGCTCCTCCTATTTCTTTCGTCGTCGTCGTTGAAGTGTTTTCGTCATGATCATCTTTCTTCGTCTTCTTCGTCGAATCGATAACAGTGGTCTGATCATTATCGTCATCGTTATTATTATTATTATTATTATTATTATCATTTTCTATCATCGCCCTCTCCTTTGTTAAACTCTTATTCTTATTCTTATTCTTATTCTTCGTCATCGTCTGAAATTGCATAAACTTGTTCATGTGCGAGTCATACTCTCTCTTCTCGTGTACACATAATAGACTCAATGAACTCAGAGCTATACAGAATGTTATTAATAATTTCTTATCTTCCTTATATGATCTATAGACCTTATTGATCACGTTCTTAACGTCCTCTTTGTTCTTTCGAGTGTTCATTTTATGAATCAGATTCAACAGGTTAAGTATTTTAGAAGAAGAAGACGATGATGATGATGATGTCGCGCGAGCCATGTTGTTCTCGCCGTCATTAGGTGATGATGACATTTTCTTTCGTCTCTCGCTCTCTCCTTTTAACGAAGATGATGACGATGATGATGATGATTATGATGATGTTTAAATTTCCTGCTCGCGTTTTCAAAAAACATGCAGCGGTCTTATTTTAGCTGACCAGCCTGCTGCGTACTAATCATTAATAGGATTTGATACGCGTTACTTTACTTTATATGAGACCTACTACTACTAATAATAACAAAAACAAACGAGGAGGATATCTTTACTTAAAAGTACTGATTTTGATATGTTCTTCAATAGTAGTAGGAGCTAATCTTGCTGCGTTCTCACGCAGCAGTCACGACGTACTGAAGGGACCGCTCCGACCTGAACACTCTATGAATACTAACACTAATACTAATAATAAAGAGGGAAAAGGATCGAACGATGTAGGAGAAGTCGTCGTAGCCGATGATGTTGGATTTCTTAATCCAGATGAAGAAATTATGAGTAATACTGCTATCGATGATGACGAAGACGACGACGATGAACGAATACCTACACTTGACGATACCGTCGCAGGAGCAGACGATACAGATATTGATACGGATACGGATGCAACAACACCTGAGAAAGAGAAAGAGAAACAAAGTCATAAACATCGCCAACGTATTACGACGACGACTGCGCAAACTCATTCGCACGCGTGTTCGCCCGAGTACATTTCGTTATTTCCAGCAAAACCGCAAACGACGAACGTCATAGTCGCCGACGTTTCTACGTTAGCGCATAAGAAGAATTATGAAAACATTGGCGCATATAGAGATAAGAAAATACCGGCGACGATATTGCCAAACTCTGGGAGAGATATTTTAAATAGAAATAAGAATAAGAATAAAGAAGACGAAGAAGAAAAGCCATGGAGCACGTGCGCGTTAGTAGGTAATTCTGGACATCTTCTCAAGATGGAATACGGTCAACAAATTGATCAGAGCGAAATAGTAGTTCGCATAAATCAAGCGCCTACAAAAGGTTACGAGAAGTTTGTCGGTAAAAGGACGACGCATAGACTTTTAAATAGGTTATGGACAATCGCTTATCATGACGGAAGTGGTATTAATAAAATATATCGCGGCGGAGGGTGGCCTTTAGAGAAAGATGTGACTTTGATTTCATCTCGCACGGCGGCTGAAAATTTCGTTCGCTTGGCGTATTATGTAAAGAACAAGTTGAAGCGGTTAGACGTGCAAACGTTGTTTTTGATGCCCGAAGTCAGAGCGATTGCAGAGAATTCGCTTAAACGATTTCGTCGATGTTATGAGAGGAAACATTCAAAAAAATTTAAAGGAGGTAATTGCGCGAGTTCTGGTCTAGTCGGTATCGCAATGCTTCGCCCTTTGTGTATGAACATTACCGTTTTTGGGTTAGGAAAAGGTCAGCGAGGAGATCCATACCAATATTATCGTCTTAAACAAACGCATAGATCGTATGGAAACCCAGTTCATTCGTTCGACACCGAAGATGTCATATTCAAGACAATGGCAAGCGATCGATTCATCACGTTTTGTGGGCACGCTAAAGACGCTAAAGATGGATGTTTTCCCCTTACTAGGTGAAGTATAGAATACTAGCAACATTAGATTAGGTCTTAGAAAATTATTATATTTATTAATTAATTGCTAGAGAGGTAGGTATATATATTATAAGTCAGCTAAATTTATTCGTCATTTTGTTATATTGTTGTGTGTGTGTGTTATATTGTTATTATTATTATTCATTCGCTCGCTCGCTCGGTCGTTTGGTTTATTATCTGTTCAACTGTTCCGTGATTCGCTCGTGCGCCCATTGCAACGTCGAATGAAAATTATCATCGCCGCTCGATTCTTGATTTAATTCTTGAAATAAAACTTGGTAAAAATTCCTCTCCTTGAAAAGAGCGCCAATCCCATCCATCGTATCCGCCATATCTCCCAACAGAGCAACCATGTTCTTCGTCACACTCGAATCTCTGTATGGATCTCTCGAGACGTCTTCAATGAAGGATAGGATAAATCGAGCGTGTTGCGCCAAATGTGCGATTTTCGTACTATCGTCGCGAAAGCCCTGTAAGATACCTGTATACGCCTCAAAAATACCGTTTCTAAGCTCGTTCTTATAATTCACCGTATCTTCGTCCAACTCAGCGTTTGGATCTGGATTCGTCAACGCTAAAGCAGTCGCGCTTTGCAGCATTGGTAATACAAATTCGAGATATTTATCGAACAAAGGGCCGACGGCTAAGGCGATATCGCCAAAACAACTCAAAATCGGCGGCTTCACCGATCTGTGTAAATCGGATGATTGTAAATCTTGCAACAATAAGTAAACGAGGTTATCGCACCATTGGTGTTCTGCCAAACGTTCATCTAAAGCTCTGCAAATATCGCCAACCACACCAACCGTCGCTTGGCACACCGAAAACTCTTCGTGATTTTCCAAACCAATCTTCACAAACGGGTAAAACGCAACCATGTATTTTTCGAAATCTTTTCCCACGGAATGCGCTAAAGCACCAACTGCCAACATCGCTTCTTCGTGCACCGTCGCGGATCGATTCGCTAAAACTTTCAAAAACGCAGTCATTAGGTTATCCGAGTGCTGCGCCAACGATCCTTTCGCCGCTTCTTCCGATCCTAAACGTTGAATGATTACTTGCAAAGTTCCGCATAACAAAGCTTGTTGATCCGTTTGTTTCTCAAGCATGTCCTGCGAAGTCACTTGCGCATCAAACGTACTTCCGAGTTTTTGCAAAACCACTGGGATGAGCTGGTGCACGGTACTTAAAGTTTCCGAACTCGCGCATCGAATGATTTCGTTCAAAGCCTCGTAGCACTCCATTTTCAACTTCATCTCGGCGTCTGATCTTTCCGCAGTTATTAATAAAGCTTGCACGATTGGTTGAAATGCTTGCGCAAGCATTGGTCGAATCGCAACATCATCTTCGAGAGAGGTGATTAAATGCTGAATACTCCAGCACGCTTTACCGGCGACGTTTGGAACGTCCTTAAGCGAATTAGTCAACGCTTCTAACGTTTGGTGTAAATTATTCTCAGAAATCAATCGATAATCTGGCGATTGCACAAACTCAAACACGCGTCCAATAGTCCATGCCGTGGTATCTTTCACGTGCGTGTTTTTGTCCTTCATAGAGTTTAACAAAAACGGTAAAGCTTCGTTGGCGAGAGGAGCTAATTTTTCTCTCGACGGACCTTCTAAAATAGCCCCAAAAGCGAATAAAGCGGCTTCTTTTTGTCTCCAATTCTCTTGTTGAATGTTTTGCGTGATGTATTGCATGACACCATCGACTACTTTATCACCAGTTAAGTTTGCGATTAAATTCAAACAGATTCCACCAGCCATGGCCAAATTCCATGCCGTTTCGTCCTCGTCTTGCCCTTCCTCTTGTTTCGTCAACTGTTCGAGTAACATTGGCGTTAGAACTCCCAAAGCTTTCTCTATGAATTGATGATATACAACATCTTTTTCGCCTGCATTAATGGCTTCCATTCGTCCAATCTCTTCCTCGCAAACGGACGACCAAAACTCAATTGCTTGTAAACCGATTTGCGGATCGTCCGTTTGTAAAGCCCTCACCGTCAAGTCATAAATCGACGAGATATAACTTTCCAAATGTTCGTAATACTCTTCTGCAACACCGACTAAAACTTCAAAAGCTGCGAAACGAATCCTTTGATCGGGCCACACAGAAGCCTCGCACGTCACTTGCATGATGTAATCTCTTTCTTCCTGCTTTGAAAAATTCTCCGACGCAAACGTCAAAGCGATTGATAACGCGTTACATGCCGCTAACCTCACTTCGTTGTTAAGTCCCGAGTTATCCATACCTTGAATAATTGCAGTTAACATGAAATTCACTTCTTTTTGATCTAACGAATCGATCCCGCCTTCCGTTTGCGCTAACTCTTCGCATACATATCCAAGTGTTTCCAAAGTTGCTTGTTTCAATTCAATCGACGAAGTTTGTTCCGAGACGTTCATTTGTAATCTTGGAATCAATTCTGGCCATTGTTTTAATGGAATTTCAGCAGCAGCGAACTTCGCGATGACTTGTGCAGCAGTATGTCTAATTCCATGTTCTCTCGAATTCAAGCAAGAGAAAATCATAGTCTTAATTTGATTCCTATCGTTCTCCGATACTTCCTCCGCGTATTTCTTTTGCAACTTCTGTTTCGTTTGTTGCGAACGCGAATCGATCGCATTCTTCAATATCAAACCCGATAACTGTCTAATCTCTGCAGGTTTTTGGTCTTCCTGTGCGAATTCGTTCGCTAGCGAGAGTAAGTACCCAGAAAAGTTCGCCACTTTCGCTCGTTCTAACTTTTGTTCAGCCAGTTGTCTCGTTTGAACATCGTGTGACTGCGTTTGCATTAAAATCTCAGTGATTTCTGCATTCGAAGAAGAAGAAGAAGAAGTGGCCATCTTTCCAAGTCGATTGATCAGTATTCCCCTATTGATTAGTACTATATCTTAATCTTATTATCTATATTATTCACTCCAATGATAATAATAATAGTAATAATAATAATAATAATAATACTCTTTGTACCAAAGACGACGATGGAAGTTCTTCTCTACTGTCAAAAACAAGAAAGGGCCCTACTTTCGTTCGTTCCAATCACTTATTATGAAAGAAGACTAACCCTGCTTTACACTGAGCGATTGAGAACAAAACAGAACAGAAGCGCTCGCTCTCTAGTGGCTCTTACAGAGATCAAAGAACGAACTATTCAACAGAGAGAGCTTATTATTTTATGAAGAATTATCTCTTTTTTACTTTTGCGCACTGTGATACGTATTATTAGTGATGTTTTTTCTATGACTATGTTGATAGAAGAAAGGTCTCAAAAATCCTTCCAGCACACAAAAAATCCACAGACAGAGCATTTCAGTGTGAATACGTCTATCTATGATTGTCTTATTTGTCCCAAAACTGCTCACCGCGCTGGGAAAAAGAATCAAAAAAGGGAAGTAGAAGAAGAGGACTGCATCGAGAGGACGAGTAATTGTATGATTTTTCGAAAATGGATGGAAAATCGCTCTTCCTCGTTTCGTACGTTTTGTACGCGAAACGCTCTCTAATAATTAACGAGCGCATGAATGATTACACTCTCTCTCTCTTCTCTCTCTCTCTCTCTCTCTCTCTCTCTCTCTCTCTCTCTCTATCTTCTAAAGTCACTTTATTATAAATCCTCAATTGCTACGATTTTTTTATGCGCGTTTCTCTCTCGCGCGCTCGCTCTCTCTCTTTCAATGTCAGTCTCGCGCACGAGCAAATATAATAATTAATTAATTAAAACCCTCGTTCTCTTCTTCTTAAGATCCATCCAATCTTTTGTTTCAATTTCTTCTTAAACACTCTCCTATCTCGTTCTTTCAACGCCAGGACCCTGTGCTCTGACGGTTTCTTGAACCCGCTGCCTTTGCCTCCGCCCAATCTTTCCTTGAATAAATCGAACATTTTCTCGTTTATCATCGTTCGTTTCAATCGTCTCATGGCTCGATCGACGTTACCGTCTTCGACGACGACACCTATTCCATACGAGCGACGTGTTTGTTGTTGATTACTATTACTAATATTATTACTACTGATATTATTATTATTACTGATATTAAGTGCTCCTGAGTGTACTCTTTTTTTTCCTTCGTCCATTTGTCCAAGGTAACTGCGGAACCCTTTTCTTACGCAGTCGAGACTACTTCGAAGACAAAAATAATCATAAGAACGATTATTTACGGCGATTATTCTTCTGCCAACGTCTTCGTTAGCTCTCGATGCTTGCGTAAGCGCTCTCGATGCGCTGTTTTTGAAAAACATTGTCCAATATACTACTCCGTAATAATAATGTATACTTAGTATTATTATTATTAGTGCAGATGCCTCATAAATGTGAACCCTTCTTCATTTCCCTATTATACGATTAGTAATTATTACCCGCCTACTACTATTACGATACTTGTATCATATGTTAATTATTTCCTCGTCTGTTACTGTTGACACGTGAGAAGAAGATAATAATAATCAAAAGTGTTACGCGTAAAATACTATCGCGCTAATATCATGAGCGCGTTCTCAACAGCGCATACTTGTATATTCACAAGCATCAGTAGTAGTAAAAGAAGGACTTACTATGATAACAGTAGTAGTAGTAGTGCTGGTAAGAAATCTATGATGACATCGACTGGTAGGAATAACGGTGTCAATTTCAGTGCATATGTTGATATTAATATCAACGAAGAAGAAGAAGAAGAAGAAAATGGTCATCGAAATAGAAATAGAAAAACGACAAGACGAGAAAGTTTATTGAAGAGCGTTGGGATCATCCTCCTCACGGCGCAATCAACAACGACTACACGAACAAACGAAAGTTCAATAGCGAGAGCATCGTCAGTAGCTGCCAGTGAACCAGAAGAAGAAAAAATGATTGCGATGAGTTTTAGACCAATGAATGTTTCAATAAACGATGAGTTCAAGCAAATCGAACAATGGCCAGAACAACCGAATTTCTTACGAAAACGATTAGAATTAGCCTTGGCGGTCGCTCTTTTGAGATCGAGCTACGACGCCGTCGATGAATTGAACGTAATAGCGATGGATCGATTTCAAATTCAAGCGTGGAAGACGAGACAGCAAACTTTCGAGGCGTATAAACAGTTAATATTCCCGTTAGCCATGGAGCAAGGCGATTTGAACAATCCGTTGTATTTTGACCATATTTCCTACGCTCAATATTCAACGCTTAATCAAATTCTGAACGAAGGAAATGGGCGACCTGCGATAGAGTTTGAGGAAAAGTTAGGATTTGACGGAGAAACGAAAATGATTAAAAGAGATGAGAGGTTTTCTACAAGGAAACAGATCATTCCCGAATATGCATTCTTATGCGGTAGGAACGTTTATAACTTTTTTAAGAATGGATTTGAGTTAACTGATGATAAACCTTTTGAAGGCGTTCCTGACTTTTTCGTCGTCGATAGTAGCAGTAGCAATAGTAGTACTAGTACTAAAATCAAAGAAGCAGTCGATGCTTTAATGACTGTGTTTTTGAACTACGGATTCTGTAAGAGTTTTTCAACCTCATTTTTAGAAGATGATAACGATAAGAAGAAATTAATTTTTAAAGTCTCAGGGCCGGCGATGTTATGGTCCATTGGCGCTTTAGAAAACGAAGGCGCGAGGGTAGTGAACGATTACGTCGGCTATTGCGTTTCTTATTTTTTATATTCTTCGGGAATAAAAAGTACATATACTTACGTTCGCAACGATGAAGCGATGGTATACACCTTCAACTTAAATAACATATAGCGCTATTGAGTACCGTAGGAGATAATTTTTGTAGCAGTTAGTAGAAGAAGATAAAGAAGAAGAAGTGCGCGTACGTAATTGATTGTTGTTTACTTAGTCTATTAGTACGTGTGATAAAAAACGTACCGGTACAGTAGTTGTATATATTTCACAAAAACAATGAAAAGTGCTATATAGATATATACGAAGAATCAATCAAAAATACTCCTCAAACGTTTCGTTTATGATATCGTTCACTCGCATTTGACTCTCGCTGAAATCCACTGTTTTACTCTCTGAAAACCCATCGTCTGCTTCTTCGCATTTTAATTTCATTCGCGTCAAAGCTTTTTCTGTCTCTTTATCGGGGCAAAAATACGGTTTCAATAGAATATCTAAATACTCTTTCGCCGCTTTATAGTATTTCGCGTTGAAATTTTTAGCCGCCGCAAATCTTAAGCATCGACAAATAAGTTTCATACTAAGCATGAACTGTTGACTAAACCCTCCAAAAACGCTTTCGTCTGCCATGTAAGTAACGGTTGCCAAAATGCGAGCGTATTTCGCGCAATTCTCGATATTTTTTCTCGTTTTATTTTCTCTCGACTCTTCGCATTTCAAGACTAATAATACGGCCACGAAATGCGTCTTTGCTTTAGCGAACAGAATGTCTTCCGTGTGGTAATTATCTCGTAAAAGAAAACAGGCGCTTCTAAAATCCTCCAAGGCGCCTTTTAAATCGTTCAAATCGAACTTTGTTATTCCGGCTTGTACGAGCGCTCGCGCGTGTGAAACTTGCTCTTCGTTCGGAGAACGTCCTCTCTTTTCTTTTTCTTCTTCTTCTTCTATTGATTTCTTATCTGCTACTACTACTACTACTTCGTTTTTGTTGTTGTTGTTGTTTTTATTTCGAAGAAAATCATCATCATCGTCTTCTTCTAATTCTACGTCTACGTCTACGTCTACGTCAAATAATAATGAATTTTCATTTTTTAAGTTCTTCTCACTATTATCGCTCCTCCTCGTCGTCGTCGTCGTCGTCACTGTTTTCGTCACTGAATCGAACTCAACAGGTTCTTCGACGTGTAAATCGCTTAATATAGCACTCGGTGATTCCTGTTCTTCTACGAACGCGTACTTTCCATATTTCTTCTTCGCCGCATTCGTCAACTCTTTAACGTATTCTTCCTCTTTATTACTATAATAGCCTCCTCTCCCTCCTGCTCTGTTGTTGTTGTTATTTTTGACGTCCCACGGTTCGGTCGCGTTCGCGAGCCATTCTTCTTCTTCTTCTTCTTCTTCTACTACTACTTCCTCTTTTTCTTCCTTCGTTTTGTTCGCCGGTTTCTTCTCATAATCGTTTTCATCGTCCATCTTCGTCTTGAATAATAAACTGTTTTTGTTTTCATCTTTCTTGTCGTCGTCGTCGTCGTCGTTATCGTTCGAAGTTTTATTAATTGTATTCGTTAAAGCAGTAGTAGTAGTAGCAGTAGTACTTAGAATAAAACTATTTCTGTTCCGATGAGGAGAGAACCCGGGCGGGGGTTGCAAAGGGAACTTGTCCATCATCGTCATCTTCTTCTTCTCGATCGTTATTTCCTGATCTGCGCTGATCCGTTCCCTGCTGGCTCCGTCCTCGTCCTGTTTCAGTATCTCTTCCTTCGTTTTTATCGTAAACTTCAACTTACTCATCTTTTGATTATTATTATTATGACCATCAGTACTGTTCTTTTGCAAAACGTTATTAGTACTTCTTTGACTCTGCTCGAACTGCTTTATTGGATCAAACTCGCCGTCGTCGTCGTCTGTATCATCATCATCGTTTGAGGACCGATCTAAATCATCATCTCTATCGTTCTTTTTCATAAACATCTGTTTTCTTCGCTGTTATTATTTTATTATTAGTACTACTGTTATTAGTACTACTGTTATTATTACTGCGTGATGCTAATGTATTAATTATTATTACTTTTTGATGAAACGCTAAAGCCAAGACGGGACAGTTAAACCCTAAACCCTAAACCCTGACCACCCACTTTTCACTTCTTCTTCTTCTTCTCAATTTTGAAGAAATTCAAATTTTCAAATTTTCAAATTTGCTCATAAAAAAGGAATTCCTTCCATCTCTCAAACTACACCTCGTTCAACCGCGGTCATAATAAGGTATTCGCGCCACTAATAACAACGAAGATATCACTAAAGGCCACGAGTAAGAAATCAAAAAATAGAGAACTACGAGAAGAAAGTAACTAAATTACTCTCTACCGTGTACTGTGCTACGATCACTTTTTCTCTCTTAATATTTCTCTTAATCTCGTTCTTTTACTGAGATATATTTTATGCGACCGACTGCGACCAAGAACACAACGAAACAAACAATGGACGCGGGTGATAATAACATATCATCAACGAGGAATGAGAAGGAGAACAAAGTCCTGTTGAAGACGAATATTACTACTACTGATACTGCTGATACTGATACCGATTTTGCCATCGCTCGCGAAGAAGAAGAAGATGAAGATGAGAAAATTCAAACGAACGAGGAAGAGGAAGAGGAGGAAGATCTTATCACGAATCAAATAATAAACGAAGATAATGAACGAACCGCTATTGATGCTATTGATGATGATGAAGATAATGAACGAACCGCTATTGATGCTATTGATGCTATTGATGATGATGAAGATAATGAACGAACCGCTATTGATGCTATTGATGATGATGAAGATTTCACTCGTATCAAACGACGCCTGCGCAAGACTGAAGACGAGGAAGATTCAGATTCAGATTTATCGAGGGAAAGAGTTCTAAGCAAAAGAGAGCACATCGAGGAAGGAATTCAAAAAACAGACTCCGATTTCGTTCCAATCGAAGAAGACGAAAAAAACGCAGAAGAACGTCTGCGTAAAAGTTTTACGACCACTCTCGAGAGAAGTAGTAAGGAAAAAGAAGAAAATGAAGAGAAGAAGAAGAAGATTATGCTAAAACATAAATCCGGTGAACGCGTCGTTGTTAATAAGAATAAGAATAAGAATCTTCTTAACGACGACGACGACGAGAACGCCGCGTTTGAATACGAAATCGAAGCCGACGAAGAAGAAGAGGAAATGAACTTCGACGATGACGAAGAAGATGAAGAAAGAATCCTCGAACGACGCGTTGCAGAAACTGGTAGATTATCAGAAGACGAAGAAGAAGAAGAAGAGTCGGAGTCAGAGCTTAACTTTACGTCCGAAGAAGAAGAAGAAGAAGAAGAAGAGTTATTGAAACGTCAACAAGAATCGAAGAAGAAAAGAGGGGGCAAAAAGAAGAAATCGATCGATCCGAACGATATAGATGCAGTCATGCAACAAAAGAAAGAAGAAGCCGATGAAGCGCACGAAAAGTTGATGCGAAAAACTTCAAAGCATATACATTTTCCTGGATATAGAGTGTTAGCGCCAAAAGTCTCGTTTCTTCCAGTCATCGAAAAGCTGAAGGAAACTTTAAGAGAAGTTGAAATTGAAGTGAGAGAAAAGTACCCGATGCCACCGCCTTCACCGGAAAAAGTTGTCGACTTTAAAGAGATTCATGATGGATTTAATGAAACCTCCGACGACGCGGCAAACATAGTTGATTCAGAAGCAGACTTTGACGACGACGACAATCAAGAAGAGAAAAAATTGAAAGCTGATTTTTTTGACAAAATTGATGAAACGGAGTTAATGAGCGAAGAAGAGGAAGAAGAAGAAATGATCGAACTCGAGGATGATGATGATGAAAGCGAGTTAGGAGAAGACGATTTAGAGTTAATCCGCAAGTCTGCGGTTAAAAAACCACCGGCGGCGGCGGCGGTCAAAATTTCGACGACGACTAATGAAGACGAAAATAATAAGAAGGAAGATGATGACGAAGATGATGATGGTGAAATTTCAGAAGAAGAGGAAATGACAGCGAAAGAACTCCGTTTGCAAAAGAAACTTGCGAAGAACTTTTATAAAGAAGATCGTAGAAATCAAAAGATGGAGCGAAGATCCAAAAAAGCCACGGAAGGCGTCGACGACGAGGCTGAAATGTCCGAAGACGGAGGACATACGGATGACGATTCGGAAGATGATATCGAAGCTGCCATGGCTGAAATCGATGAAATGGTAGATTTTGTCGATTTTAGAGAGGGAACTGCCCTTGATGCCGATGGGAGAAGAAATGAAGCTCGAGCAAGGGCGCATGCGAATGCGGAAATTGAAAGAGACGAAGAAGAAACGAGAAAAATGAAAGAGTTAATAGCGAATGGATTCAAGAGAACGCGTAATGGTTTAAATGGTGACGACGACGACGATGGTAAGTGGAAATCGAGACGGAAGCAAACCATGGGAGATGATTCAGAAAATGACTCTGATTCTGACGATAGCGGCATGGCTAACGCAGAAGATGCGGTTGAACTTTCAGACAGCGACGATAATGATCAGAAAGAGTTTCGAGAACGCGCGCAACAGCGTCGAATGGAGCGGGAGAAGCAAAAAGAAAGAGATAAAATGCTAGGAGATGATGAAGAGCGTGATAAAGAAAAGGAAATTTTACCAGCAGCGTTGGACGGCGTTGCCGCGGAAGTGAAAAAGATGTTAAAATCAACGAAACAACAACCAAAGACGATGAAGAAGAAAGGCGGCGCTCAGAAAAAATCTTCTGGTGGTGGAAGTCAAACGCTCGATTATCAGAAGAAAGGGCGAAGCAACAGTGGAATTAATGGCGGTGGTCTTTCTCGAGGAAGTTCGCAGTTATTGGGAACGAGGACGTCTTCGGTCAGTTTCTTAAAACGCGCGGGTTCAAAGTCTCAAAGCGGTTTCATGAGAGGCCTCGCGACGACTTCAAACGCTGGCGCTTCGCGATCGTTCGTATTCGGTAGCGCGTTGGATAACTCAAACTCACAATGGGGGATGGCGAGTCAAAATGAAACAGTCGCTGCTGCTATGCCATCTGCTTTAGGGAATGTTCTCGGAGGCGATGAAGCTCGTACTGGGTTTGCGCAGGCGAGCGATGATTTTCCCGCCAATGCTAATACTAATCAAGCGAGCGCAAAGGAGAAGAAGAAATCGCTCTTCGCAATGCTTCACGCGAACAACGCAGAGCTTGATTGGGAAAAAAAACAAAAAGACAACGACGGTAAAATCTTAAACTTGTTGAAATAATATCTCTCATTAAACACATTTATTATTATTATTATTATTATTATTATTATTATTATTATTGCTAAATTTCTATCATGTATTATTGTTAAAGCGGGAAGTTTTACAAGTCCGAAGCGCCGATCACTGGCTTTGACAAGTTTTCATCCTCCTTTGGTTCTTTAATGATAATCATATCCGGAATTGGCGTCTTTGGACCATTTCTACCCTTTGGATCGTGATCAAGCATGATCTTCACCTTAATACCAACAACACCTTGTCTCAACAAAACGTGTCTCGTCGAAGAGACGATGTATTCGCGCACTGGGTTACCAGAAGAAATCATGTAACCATCCTTAAACTTCATAGCCTTTGCTCTTTGACCTCTCAACTTACCGGAAACGATCACTTCCGCACCCTTCGCACCGTTCTCCATGATGAATCTCAACACACCATAGCACGCTCTTCTGACCGCCAAGCCACCGAGCAACTTGTATCTCAAAGATTCGCATTGCGAGATTGCGCACAAACCTCTGTTTGCGACTTTCTCGGCGTATAACTCAACGGCGCCTTCGGCGAAACCAAATCTCTTTTGGACCAACGAAGTCAATTCACGGATTCTGCGCCCCTTTTCCCCGAGCACGTTTTGCGTTCTCGTCGCTCTGATGATGATTTCCATCTTCACCGGTGTCGATCGAACTTCGACGCCAGAGTATCCATCTTCGGCGAGTTCGCGAACGAGCATTTCGTTCAATTCAGCGAAGAAGACGCCGTCGGCGACAAATTTGCGCTTTTTAGAGATGTTCAATGAGGATGCCTATACGTTCGTTCGTTCGTTCGTTCGTTCGTGAAAGAGAACATGATTTTGATTTTGTTTTGTTAGTTAAAAATAATAATATAAAGCAAATAAATGATGGTAAATAGTGAGAAGAAACCCTAAACTCCTCCTCCTCCACATTTCGCGTTCCTTCTCCCTTCCAGAGCGTACTAAAATAATTGTCCATGAATACATACAGAGAACTAGCGCGCGAATGAAACAAACTCCACTAAATCATTCATTGACATAATAAACACGTTCATTCATGCGAATTAATTAATAGCGTATTCATACGAGTATGTGTACATACTAATCGCGGATTGGGAGATTTCTGTTTTTCCTCGCCCTAATCTTAAAAATCCGCGCGCGCCGTACTACTAAAATAACACAAACTCGCATACGAGCGAACGTGCAATTACATCGACTGATACGTTATTGGATGCATGCGCATATATATCACGCGTCAAAACGAGAGAGAGAGGAAGAAGAAGAAGAGCGTACCATTGTGTTCTTTATTACTACTTATTTTACCGAATGAACGTGTTCTGATCCTTAAAGTGAAGCGAGGGCACTCGATTTCGCCTGCTGCTGCTGCTTTTGATTGAGAATTATTTTTATGAGCAAAATGTTTGAAAAACCCAAAACAGGAAAAGTAAAGAAGGTATAGCACAGAGAGAGAGGTCTCGAAACAATTCGTGCAGTTCTCACATATAATAATAATAATAATAATAATAATAATAATAAACGAGACAAAAACGCGTCAGAAACTTTAGGTCGATATCGTCGTCAAAGAATGTCGTGTAACATATATTCTCAGAACCCCTGCGCAGAGGCATTATCGTTTCTCTTTCATCACTCGCGTTATTTCTTATTGTTTTGCGTGAATACATACACGCGCACACGCGCACGCACACTTGACGCACACATTTCTATTCTATTCTACGTACTTATAAAGTACGTACTGATGTATGCTCAAATATCTTCAGTGCCGAAAAGCCTAGCGATGCTAAAAATCGCTAGGCTTTTCGGCACTGAAGATATTCAGTATATCTATATTTCTATTTCTTCGATTTGCTCTAAACTTAACGCGTTCACTAATTCTTTCAACGAACTCACGCTGTCTTTCAGATCTTCGATTTCCTCATCTTTCTCACCTAATAGTTCTAGAACGACAGCATATCTCTTTTCGATTTCTTTGAACTCTTCGCGTAACTCCGAGTTTGCTAAATCTTTCAACGACGTTTGACCGTTTGTTTTGAAATAACTACCGTCGTCTTCGCTTAATAAATATGCGGTGAGTTCTTCCGATAACGCGTCTCTTGTAGCCTCTAATCGCTTGATTTTCCCGTTAGCAATTTCCAACTGCTCCGTGCGAGCATGGATTTGTCTTTGCGCGTTTTCTAAAACTTGCTGAACTCGTAACGAAGAGCCTTCGCCGCCGGCGAAGGAAGAAAAAAAAGCGTCGTCGAGCGTCGTCGGTACTGTCCACATGGATTGACCTCCTTTTCCATATTTTGCTTGTTGTTGAAAAACTCCTGAATTGTTATTGTCATTATTAATATTATCATTATTACTTTGTTTTTCTGTTGAGATACGACCAGAACCAACGCCGCCGCTCAATTCGGCCAATTTCGTATTCGCTACGCGTAATTTTTCCTCTAAACTCTTAATCGTCTCCTCGAAACGATCTCGTTCTTCGTTCAACGAGCGATCGAACTTTTCAGTTTTTGAGCGCTCTTCCGCTAATTGAGTTCTTAACTGTTTCATTTGATCTTTTATTTCCTTTTCTTTTTCTTCCCTTTCTAATTCTTTATCCGCCAAGTTTAGTAATACTTGCTTATGCGCTTCGGCTTCCTCTCCTTTCTGCGCTTTCAACTCTTCTAAAAGATCTCTCAATTTCGTTATTTCGTTCTCTTTCATTTGCAGTTTTTGTTTATATTGCTTTAAATCTGCGTTTAATTTCTCAATCTTTTCATGAGCTTCGAGTTTTTTCATCTTTTCCTCTTCCGTACTTAATTCAGCTTGTTCAATTCTGGAGAATAAAACACTTTCAATTTCTTTCCATTCGTTCGTTTTCTCTTCTAACAATTTCTCCTTAAATTCGATTTGCTTCAGTAAAGGTCTCGTACTTTCGGGCATTTTCCTAGTCATTTCTTCTAAATTTTCCTCTGCGTTGCGACAGCGCTCTTCGACTTCGATTAAATCTCGTTTCAATCGTTCCTCTTGGCGTTCGTATTGTAAGCTATTTCTCTTCAAAGTATGTTCTAAATCTTTCTTCAACTCTGCGAGATTGAATTCGCGTTCTTTCGCTTCTGATAACTCTTGCTCTAACTTAGCCTTACCCGACGTCGTGATTGATAAATCGGCCGTTTCTCTTCGAGCTTCGGCGAGCTTATCTGAAAAGTAATGATTCTTTTCTTCCAAATCCTTCGTCAATTCTAGGTTATTAATCTCCTTAAGTTTCAAGTTTTCTTTAACGCGAATGAATTCTACGTTTTGAGCTTCGAAGGCTTCATCTTTTTCTCTCAAAGTCGCTTTTAACTTTTTAATCATTCCCTCCATCTCTGACTGTTTCTTACTCAACACTTCGCCTTCTTTCATGACTTCGTCGATTATGTTATCTTTTTCTTTTACTAAATCCGAAACCGCGCGATTTTTCTCTAAACTTTTCTTCAAAGTATCTCGTTCTTTCGTTAAAGCGAGTACTTTTCGTTCGGCTTGAGCGACGCGATCTTTCATCTCTTGTTCAAGTTTTATGCTTTCACTTTGATCTTGCCTTTTCAATTCAGCATCTGCTTCGTTTTTCCTTCGCAAAGTTTCCTCTCTAGAAGCTAACGTTCGTTTCGTTTGTTCAAGTTCTTTCGATTGTTCTAAATGTTTTTCTTTCATATCTTCGAGCTCGCGAAGAATAATAAGATTCAGTCGTTCGTTTTCATCGCTGTCGTTGTTCTCATTTTGAGTAATAGGAAACGCAATAGTAGCAAGAGTATTCATTTCTTCTTTTTCTTCCCCTCCTTTCGATATTTCTATTATTGCTTCTTCTTTCTTCTTCTTATCTTTCGGTTTCTTTTTTGCGGAAACGGCGGCGGCGGCATTTTTCTTCCCTTCAATCTCTTTCTTCTTCTTTTTCTTCTCTATTTGTCCTTCTTCTTCTTCTTCTTCTTTAGCTCTTCTTTTCTCGTCCTCGACAGCATTCTCTTTTTCGATGATCTTTAACGATGCTTCTTTCGCTGCAGCGGCGGCTTCGGCTTCGGCTTCTTTAGCTCTTTTAGCCCTCAACTTTGCTTCTTCCGACAACTCTTTCTCGTTTTTTTTTCTCTCTTCCTGTTCTTCTTCCGCTGTTGCTATTTCTGCGAGCTCTTTCTTCTTCTTCTTCTTCTTCTTCTCATCCCGTTTTCGTTCTTCCCCTTCTTTTTCTTCTAATGATAACGATGGTAATAATAATAATTCTTCGTCCGCCGCTTTCGTTTTCTCCTCCTCCATCGCCGCTCTCGATGACGTTTCTGGGACATTTTCGTTACTTTTATCGATACTCTCTTGCCCGATATGTTCGCTACCGATCGTCGTCGTCGTCGTCGTTTCTATTACCATAGTCCTCTCGTTATCATTCATCATGGCGTTAAGCGTGCGATGACGATTATTCTCATCCTCGTCCTCGTGATCTTCTTCGTCGTCGTCGTCGTTACTTTTATTGGCCTCTTTCAAAGTGTTCTGATAGACGTCGTCCATGTTCTGTTTAATAGCGTTTAATGCCTCGTTCGTCGTTTGCTCGGCTAATTTACTGACGACTTGTAAGTTATCGACGAACGACGAGAGCATATGTTTCGTCGTCCCAACTTGTTCACTTTTGCGTCCTAGTAAGCTTTCGTACGAAGGTAACATCGTTTCAAACGAATAAGAGGAGAATCCCCAGGATGATTGATC
>Ga0114998_10001294_pt1 | contig 19162 bp, 29 predicted proteins | sample ArcticOcean_MG_C_5_FD_87044 | JGI IMG/M metagenome (GOLD analysis project Ga0114998, IMG submission 87044) | Marine microbial communities from western Arctic Ocean - ArcticOcean_MG_CB4_138 | ecosystem: Environmental > Aquatic > Marine > Oceanic | place: Arctic Ocean: Canada Basin | collected...
AGGATAATAGAAGGTCCATTTTCCGAAACAGTAATAAAATATGGGAGAACAGAATTTGATGGTACTGGAGATGATACCATTATGAAGTTCTCCTTTGAAATTATATCTTCTCCAGATGAAGACTTGGAAGTCGAAACGAATACAGAACTACAACAATGGGCTGGAGATATACTTCAAGATCTAATTGCTATTGGTATAGGCACAGGTGCAACAGTATTCAGAGAAAAAGAAAAACCAAAATATTATTTAAAGGACCCTAAATGAAAATATTAATATGTGGATTACCTGGTAGTGGAAAAAGCACTATAGGAAAACCATTTGCAGAACTTATCGGTGGAATATGGATTAATGCTGATGAGGTAAGAAAAGAATATGATGACTGGGACTTTACTCCTGAAGGTCGTATGAGACAAGCAATGCGTATGAAGTTTTTATCGGATGGGGTTGTTATGGCTGGTAAGGTTGCTGTAGCAGATTTCATTTGTCCAACAAAGGCTGCCAGAGAATCATTTAATGCAGACTATACTGTTTGGATGGATACAATTAAATTCGGGAAATACGAAGATACAAACTTAATGTATGAACGTCTTGAAAGTGGCGAATATAATTACCATGTGTCAAGATGGTTTGAAAAAGCAGAAGAACAATTGGCAGAGGTAGTAACAACTTATATGAAAAGAAAAATAGAAGGAAACACAGATGACATTTGATTATACCAAGCCTACAGTACAGATGTTAGGAAGATGGCAACCTTGGCATGATGGACATACAGAATTATTTAAAAGATGTTTAGCTATAACAGGACAAGTATGTATTATGGTTAGAGATGTGAGTGGTTCTGATGCAGGTGTTCCAGGTCAAGATGATAATCCATTTAACTTTGGAGATGTATTTGTAGATGTTCAGAAAAATTTATCAGAAAAAGGGTTTACTTATGGCGAAGAATACTTTATAATAAAAGTACCAAACATCGTTGATATAAGTTATGGACGCGGTGTTGGGTATACTTTTACTGAACATGACTTAGGTAAAGAAGTACATGATATTTCTGCCACTAAGATAAGAGCGAAATTAAGAGAGGAAGGCAAACTTGCAGCCAAATATTGAACAAACGATTCTTCGGAATTTACTATATGATGAAAAATATATGCGAAAGGTTTTGCCTTTCATAAAGCCAGATTACTTTCAAGGTACTTACAAAACTTTATTTAAAGAAGTAGGTAAGTACATTGGTAAGTATAATAAACTACCTACACAAGAAACCCTTACCATAGAACTTGAGAGTCTTAATGAAGACCAATATGTTATGGCAATGGATTTGGTTCCAGGTATATTCACTAAAGAAAAAAGTGATGAAGATTGGTTAGAAGACTCTACTGAAAAATGGTGTCAGGATAGAGCAATCTATAATGCTGTTATGGAATCAATATCAATTATTGATGGTAAACATGAAAGCCTAACAAAGAATGCTTTACCTGAATTATTATCAAACGCACTTGGTATATCATTTGATACTAATGTAGGTCATGACTATGTAGAAAACGCAGAACAAAGATTTGATTTCTACCATAAAGAAGAAGATAGAATACCATTTGACCTTGATTACTTTAATAAGATTACTAAAGGTGGTGTTCCAAATAAAACACTTAACATTGCTCTAGCAGGTACTGGTGTTGGTAAATCTTTATTCATGTGCCATCTTGCTGCGAATACATTAACGCAAGGTAAAAATGTTCTATATATAACTATGGAAATGGCTGAAGAAAGAATAGCAGAAAGAATAGATGCTAACCTTCTTAACATACCTATAGACCAACTTGGTAATATGTCCAAGGATATGTTCACAAAGAAAGTTAAAAACTTAGGTAAGAAAGCAAATGGTAAATTAATAATAAAAGAATACCCTACTGGCTCTGCTCATAGTGGACATTTTAGGGCTCTATTAAACGAATTAAAATTAAAAAGACAATTCATTCCAGATATGATATTCATTGATTACTTGAATATTTGTTCATCTAGTAGAATGAAAGGTATGGGAGGGTCGATAAATTCATATACTTACATTAAGGCAATTGCTGAAGAATTACGTGGTCTTGCGGTCGAGTCGAACGTTCCGATCTTCTCAGCAACGCAAACGACTCGTTCTGGTTTTGGTAACTCGGATGTTGGGCTTGAAGATACGTCTGAGTCTTTTGGATTACCCGCAACAGCAGATTTAATGTTTGCTATAATCTCTACCGAAGAACTAGAGAAACTTGGTCAGCTTATGATTAAACAATTAAAGAATAGGTATAATGACCCGACAACACATAAGAGATTTGTGATTGGTGTTAATAGGTCTAAAATGCAACTCTATGATGTTAGAGAAGTAGACCAAACACTTATGGATGATACTCCAGTATTTGATAACACTAAAGCCGCTGACAAGTTTAAAGGATTTAAAATATGAACAAAGTAAGATTAATAAGTTATTCTAAACCAGCAGACGAACTAGAATATTCAGACTTTAAAAATTATTGGAATTTCGGCTTTCAAGACTTAATTACTTATTGTGCTAGAGTATCTAATCCTACTAATCAAGCGAATAGCGAAACATCAAAAGGGTTATTAAAATACCTTATGAAAGAAAAGCATTGGTCACCATTTGAAATGGTATCAGCTTGTTTAGAAGTAACAACGACTAGAGATATAGCAAGACAGTTATTAAGACACAGGTCATTTTCTTTTCAAGAGTTCTCTCAAAGATATGCAGATCCAACGAAAGAATTGAATATTGATATTATAAGAGATGCTAGATTACAAGATAAAAAGAATAGACAAAATAGTATAGAAACAGATAATGTTGAGTTACATCATGAATGGGCTGATAGACAAACTGAAATAGGTGATTTAGTTAAAGAACATTATAAATGGGCTATAGATAATGGTATAGCTAAAGAACAAGCAAGAGTAATATTACCAGAAGGTAATACCGAATCAAAATTATATGTAAATGGAACATTACGGTCTTGGATGCATTATGTTGAATTAAGAACGGCTCCAGGTACGCAACAAGAGCATAGAGAAGTCGCTACAATGTGTGGTGAGAAACTACTAACCATTTTCCCAATCATGGATAATTTTATCGATAAAGGAATTTAATCGATGAGAAAAATATTATTAACGATAGTATTTGTAATAGTAACATTATGGGTAATAGCAAGTTTGCTTTTACTTACTAGTTGTATAATTTATATTTAAAAAAAGTATTTACTTCTTGTAAAAAATAGTATATAGTTAATGTATAGTAAAAATTAAACAAGGAGAAAATAAATGGTACAACCTAAAGATCCGAATATGAGACACTTCTATATAAGTATCGCTAAAAGTATAGTTAGACTAGCAGGCTTCGGAATATTAATGACTGGAGATTACTTTGCTGCCGGTGCAGCACTAATTAGTGCTGAATTACTTGGTATAGCAGAAGAAATATAAAAACGTGAAAAGTGTTATAAAATTCTTTAAAGATAGCTACAGGTTAAGCCCTGTAGCATTTTATTGTGAGATGGTAGAAGCAGTATTTTTAATTACTGCAAGTGCTATTCTTGCCTTTACTATATTAGATCCTGCAACAAAAATATTTATACCATTATACTTAATCGGATCGATATTAGGTGTATGTAGTGCAGTTATTAGAAAAGCCGCATTTGTTATAGTATTATGTAGTTGGTTTACCGCAATGAACTCGTTCGCTTTATTCCAACTATTTTTGTATAGTTAAAAAGATGTTAATTAAATACCCATATGTTATAAATAACTGTAAGGTTTGTCCCTTAATAGACACACGTTGGCCAAGGTTAGCCAACATTTTTTTAATAACACAAGGAATAATTCGTATGAAGAAAATTCTTACATTCGCAATTGTAATGTTTGGACTGACAGGCTTAACCGCATGTTTCCATGTAGGTGACGCCGCAGCCGCAGAAGGGCTACCTCAATTATTTGACCCATCTGGTTCTATCTCTTATGAGAGGGCATTTGAAGCAGACAATCAAACAATAAAAGGTTCACTTAATGTGGGCCCTATAGAATTCGGAACATCATTTACTGATGATTTAGCAGTAACTGGCATCCAATTCGACATTAATAGTTATGACGTAAACTTTTCTCAACCGATAGGGGAGAATGTATCTTTTTATGCAAACAATGAGTTTGATACAGATTTCGCTCATACTGAAACAACACTAGGAATATCTTTGAGTTTCTAGTACAACTAATGGAAAGCTGGGGTAAACTCTCCAGCTTATCTATCAGGATAAAACAATGAAACAATTATTTACAATTATTACAACCTTTCTATTTTTAACAAGTTATTCTCATTCATTCGAAATTGAGAAACTTCCAGAAGTTGAACAATACCCTGGATTAGAAATTCTAAATACAGCCAAACCAATTCAATGCGTAATAGAGTTAATATCCTTAGATGATATACTTCGAAGTCAGAAAGAAGTAATAGTCATTACGGGTAAGTCATTAGTCTATGGTACTAATGCGATGTTACATGAAATAACATTAGCAATTTATGCTACCGAAGATTTATCTGCATACACTGTAGTAGAAATATTTGGGGATGGCTCTGCGTGTATTATTTCTTTTGGCACTGACTTAACTGTATTGTTAAGTGTAACAGGCGATAAAATAAAATATAAAATGGATTGATATGCAAGAAATACAAAAGATAGTTAAATTAGAAAATGAAGAATTAGTGTATGGCAATGCTGAAGAAGTAACAACTTATTGCAAGCAAAATGATACTAATATTAAAACAGAGTACAACCATGTCACACCATCAATCGTATCTAAAAACTTTAAATATATAGGCAATTGTATACATAAACCTTATGCAGTATCAAGGAAGATGAATTATAAAATAGCAGACTTCCCTCAATATGATAATAAAAAAGGTTAAAAAAACTATTTACTTTACACACTAAATATTATATAATATAATTATGAAAGTTTATGAAGGATATTGAAAATGGAAATTATTGAAATTAATGGACGTAAATGGCAAAAGAGTATAGGCGATGAAGGGCAAGATGTCTATGTCGCTCAATTTGTTATGGACGAGGATAGTTCTTTAGGTAAGTATATGGATGATAATTCCTATGATATACTTATTGATAAAGACACAGACTTCTACTTACCAAACACATCAGTAACAAGCGATAGTAACTTCAATGAAGATGATGTCGCATTTAAATTTCGTAAGAATGTTTTTACGAAAGAAGAACAAGCTGGTTGCTTTGAAGGTTTGTATGATGCTGCAGGTGAATCTAATAATAGAGGTCATGCTGCCGGTCCAAGAGGTGGAACTAGTGGAAAAAGAGATTGGGTATCACCTTATCAATCAGATGTATTAGATTATTATATTAAAGGTCAACCGGCTGCAGTTGATGGTTCTAACCCTCTAGAGTCTATTAAAGAGAAACATGCATCTGGATCTCAAGATAATCGTGGATCTGTTTGGTTAAGAAAACAAGTTGAAGACCAATATGGTGAATACTCTACATTCTTTGGAACTCTAATGGATGAGTTGGAAGCAATGAGTGTTAAAGAAGCAAAAAATAGTGCTAAGACTGTAAAAGAGAAATATATATCCGATACGTCTTATGCTACAGCTATTTGGTCTGGGATTGCTGGGTTCTTTGGTAGATATCCTCGTATTCCATATGGACGTGCGACAGCTTATGTTGACCATAATCGAGAGAAGTTTGAGAAGAGTTATCCATTTGCTCGAAAACTTGAAACAGAATTCAAAAGAATGTTACCTATTCGCTGGGAAAGACAATATGCTTATGCTAAGAAAATGGATAAGAAATTCCTTATTGGTGAAGATACAACATTTACTACTATTACAGTAAATACAACTTCTGGTGATAGGAATGCTCGTATGGCATGTCATCGTGATGCTGGTTCTCTTAATGCTGGTTACTCTAATCTAACTGTTGTTACAAAAGATGGTAAGGATTGGAAAGGTGGATATTTAGTTACACCAGAAGTAAGAGCCGCAATCAACTGTAGACCTGGCGACTTGTTACTTATTGATAACATGCGTATTATACATGCTAATACTCCTATAGCCCCACCTGATAGTGGAATAGAGAATTTCTTAAGAATGTCTTTGATTTTTTATTTCCGAGAAGATATGGCTAACTTAGGTTCTTGGGAATATGAGCAGTGTCGTAAAAACTATGTTGACCATCGTAGATTAAATAAAGAACATAAACTATGGAAAGAATACTGGAATGGTGTTTCCCCTAGTATGTGGGGTGACAAAGAATGGTATGACTATTTAACTTCTACTATGGGAAATGAAGCTTTAACCAAATATCACCCAGAAGCGAATGTAGAAAAATCATCTCTAGACAGTTTCTTCTAGTATGATTACAAAGTATCGTATCGAAGATTTTAAAGGTGGATGGTTCATGGGAAACTTTGAACCATCTTTACTTAAAACAAATGAGTTTGAGTGTTCTGTTAAAACACATATTAAAGGTGAAGTATGGGAAAAACATTATCATCAGGAAGCAGTTGAATATAATTTTGTATTCGAAGGTATTATTGAAATCGATAATATAGAATATATAAAAGGTGATATCTTTGTTGTACATCCAGGAACTATAGTAGATCCTATCTTCAAAGAAGACTGCAGTATTATGTGTGTTAAAACTCCATGTGTAATTGGAGATAAGTATACGATCCCAAGAACAGAGGCCCCAAGATGATAATAGTTATTCCTACCTTTAAAAGAGAAGATAATCAAAAAGCTTATAATAATCTACCTGTAGAAATCCAAAAGAAAGTGCTTGTAGCAACTCATAGTGGTAGAGGTGAAATGCTTAAAAAAGCAAACCCTACTATGAATGTTCATCAGTTTGATGGTGAATTATTCATTCCAGGAGTTAGACAAGCATGTATGGAACTTGGCGAGAAAGTTTTGATTATGGATGACCAATGCGTATTCATGAAAAGAGTCTATGGTGGAGATACAGTAAAACATGTTAAACTTACAGATGCTTCAGAGTATCAACAGATGTTTGATGAAATTGAAAAAGAACTAGATACTTACTTTTGGGTTGGACCCTCTCCGAAATCTTCTAATACATTATATAAAGAATCACGTAGTGAGATTGTTCGGTCTTATTCATGTTATGGTATCAATTCTAAAATGATACAAGATGAAGGTGTAAGGTTTACTACTCTTGAAGATGAGAATACAAAAGCGAAAATACTTGAAGACTTCTATGTTCTACTAGCAATGTTTAGTAAAGGGCATAAAAATTTAATGTTACATGATTGGGTATTTGACCATAAGCATGGTATCGCAGGTGGTAATTCAGTACATAGAGATAATTCTGTACAAGAAGAAAGTCAAATACAATTAATAAAACATTTCCCGCATATAGTAAAACAATATGAAAAAGAAAATGCGTCTTGGGTTACTCAAGAAGGTACAAGTACCAGAAAAGAAGTAAGAGTCCAATGGCAAAAAGCATATGCTTCTTCTAAAACTCAAAGTCTAGATGATTTTTTCTAATCCTATAAATGGAGATATAAATGGACGCACTTACCTTATGGATGACAATCGGTTTCTTATTTGCGGCTTATTCAGTAATTGCAAACGATAGTGTACAAACATTAGGTACATGGATTGCGTCAAATAACGAAAAAATTAATTGGAAGATTATGTGGGGAGCGGCTTCGGCAGTTCTCCTTTATACTTTGTGGTATGGATGGTACATGAATGGTGGTGATATCAGTTATGGGCGACTTAATAAAATACCATTTCAAGAGATACAATGGTATCATGCGGCAGCACCAGGATTACTATTAATACTTACAAGGATAGGAGTACCAGTTAGTACTTCTTTTTTAGTATTAAGTGCCTTCGCAAGTACATTTATATTAGAGAAGATGCTTATGAAAAGCATGATGGGTTATGCAGTGGCTGCAGTTGCGGCATATATTATTTGGATAGGAGTTACTAAGCTTCTTGACGAAGCAAAACCTGTCAAAGAAGAACATAAGAAAGCATGGCGAATAGCACAATGGATAACAACAGGTTTCCTATGGTTTACTTGGTTATCACATGACATGGCGAACATCGCAGTATTCTTACCAAGAGAGATACCATGGGATCTAATGATACTAATAAGTCTTGTATTTGTAATAGGACTAGGGTACATGTTCCGTGAAGGTGGAGGAAAGATACAAAACATTGTTATTGAAAAACACAACACCAGATATGTTCGTAGTGCTACTATCATTGATTGTGTTTACTTTTTAATACTATTCTTCTTCAAAGAACTAAATGACATTCCAATGAGTACCACATGGGTGTTTGTAGGACTACTATGTGGGCGAGAACTTGCTATGGCAACTATGACAGGCAAAGAAAAGTTTAAAACAGTATTTCCACTTGTAACTAAAGACTTCTTCAAAATGATGATTGGATTAGGGGCAAGTGTCGGTGTTGTATTAATGATACATTATGTAATCGTTCCAAACGGTTATTAAACTTTCTACCTCTTTTTTATAATAAAGACTTTACTTCTATATAAATCTATAGTATATTAAAAGTTATAAATAGTATATAACAACATGGAGGTGTTTGTGGAAAGTTTTAAACAAAATATGACTAACCAGTCTTTTGCTAAGATGTTAGAAAAATTTAGTACATATGAATTAAAGTACCTTTCTGAAGCTAAGTTTGATAATGATTTAGACATCAAGGATGTAATAGCCTTCGCTAAAAAAAATGTGTCTGATATTGAAGCATCACAAAATGATACTTCGCTTGAGGCATTTAAGCATTTTGAATCTATCATTAAGACGAATCCTAAAGTATATGTTCTTTCTAAATCAATAGCATATAGGATAGGTCGAGGTTCTATTAAATCCATCAAAGGGTTTCCTGATGGTTTCAAAGCATCATTCAAAACGAGCAACATAGAACTATTAGATCCAGCAACATATAAAGCTAATAGTAAGATAGGAATCGTGGTTAAGTTCGCTTTATTAGTTGCAGCCAAGTACCCAAAACATATTGTATCGGAATCTGACAAAACCGAAAAACAAGAAACAGAAGAAACTATCAGGACAGTTCAGGCTATCCAAGCATTACTTCAAGATATAGAAGAAGACCATATTCGCGTCATACTTGGGTCCAAAGAGTATAAGGTTGATGAGTTCCGTCAAATCGAGGGTCGACCAAAAGCTGATATGGCATTTACATATAAAGGCAAAGATAAGATCTGGGTATCCCATAAACTTGGCACAAAGGCTGCAGACTTCCAACAATACGGTGGTATTACTAACGACTTAGGATACCTAAAGAATAGCAGAAAAAGCCGTATCGTCACTGGCACTTCAAACGATTACATCAATAAGTTCCTTTCTAATGTCGACCTTATTTTAGAGAACGTATATGGTGCAAAACCTAATAAAGCAGGTATGTACTCCTTTAACGATGTAAGAAAAGGCACCAACTTCGCGATACCTATTTCTGATAATAATATCTCAGGTTTGGTTATGTTCGGTAAGGACTACAATTCTGGTAAACCAGGATTGGACAACGCACATATTCTGGTTGACGGCAATATTATACTTAAAAAGGCTGGTGAAGGTAATGCCTATACTATTGATGGTTCTTATCATACTATGCTAAACCCCTCTCTCCCGGGTTCAAAGGATAAGTTCCCTACAAAAGCACCATATCAACCTATGTTGTTTGTGATGAGATCTGCTTCTCAGGGCCTAAATCAAGGCGGATTCCTGAAAGCTCGTGTTGTAATCTGGCCGAGAAATAAAATTACAGAAAATTACTATAATAAATACAAAACAGACTTAGCTAAAGCAGAGAAGAAGGTGTGATGATAAACTTTAATAACTTTATAACAGAACAAAAGAACACACATATGACGCACATAGAGGATAAAGTTCTTTATGGTGGTGTTAATGGAACTAGAGAAGCTATACTAGCCTTAAGGTCTCTAAGAGATTCATTATCAGGCGAACATGATGGTTCTGTTAGTGTAAAATGGGATGGAGCACCTGCAGTCTTTGCTGGTACTGACCCAACTGATGGTAAATTCTTTGTAGCTAAAAAAGGTATCTTCAATAAGAATCCTAAAGTATATAAAACAGATGCTGATATTGATGCTGATACTTCGGGCTCTCTAGCTAAAAAACTAAAGCTAGCCCTTAAACATTTCTCTACACTAGGAATTAAAGATGTTATTCAAGGGGATTTCTTATTTGATTCAAGTGATATTAGTACCGAAAAGATTAAAGGGAATGAGTATGTTACATTCCATCCTAATACTATAGTCTATGCTATACCTGCGAATACAGATATGGCAAAAACAATTAAGAAAGCAAAAGTTGGGATAGTATGGCATACAACTTATACTGGCAGTTCATTTGAAACAATGAAAGCATCTTATGGTGTTGAAGTTTCGAAATTAAAACAATCATCAGCAGTTTGGCAACAAGATGCTATGTTAAGAGATATGACTAACTTTACAATGAGTTCTAAAGATACTGATGAAGTAAATAGTTACTTATCTAAAGCTGGTGTTTTATTTAATAAAGTATCTGGTTCGACATTACGTGAACTAGAAAAGAATCAAACTCTAGCACAAACAATAGAAACATTTAATAATACATATGTTAGAAAAGGTGTAGTAGTAAGCGATACAAAGATACAAGTTGCTAGTTTAATAAAATATATTAATCAAAAGTACCAAAAAGAAATTGATAAGTTAAAAACACCTGCAGGTAAAGGTAGAAAAGATGCCGCACTACAAGAATTATTAACATTCTTTTCAGATTCAAATAAAAAGAGTTTACAGAACCTTTTTGAGTTACAAAAGGTAATAGTATTAGCGAAATTAAAACTTATAAATATATTAGGTAAGCTTAATAACACTAAAACGTTTTTAAAAACTAATAGAGGTTATCGAACAACTGGTCAAGAAGGTTATGTTGCAATCGATAAACTTGGTGGTGATGCGGTGAAAATTGTTGACAGAATGGAATTCTCATTCGCTAACTTTTCATCTAATATTTTAAAAGGTTGGAACACTGCAACCCGACAATAAATAATGGAATAAACCAGGAGAATATAAATGGCAGATACTTATTCATTCAAAGATTTATACTTAGTAGATTATCGACCTGGACAAGGGGAAATGATAAACTACCGCAATTCAAGACGAAGAAAAGGTGCAATGGAGTCCGTAGGATGTAATTGTGGAACAGAATGTATGTGTGGTGTTTCTTGCACTTGTAGTTCAGAAGATTGTGCATGCTCTCGTAAAGAAGTCAATGAAATTAAAATTCTTAAATTTAAAGAATGGAATAAGAGCGAATAAAAAATTATGATTAGTTCATTTAAAAATTATCTTGTAGAAGAAGAAAAGACAGTATATTTTACATTCGGAAGAATGAATCCACCAACAGGTGGTCATGAAAAACTCTTGGACATTTTATCTTCTAAAGCTGGTAGAAATCCACATAGAATTTACCTTTCACAATCACAAGACTCAAAGAAAAACCCGTTAGACTATATTACTAAAATCAAAACGGCAAGGAAATTCTTTCCTAAACATGCACGTTCAATAATATTAAATAAGAAATTAAGAAATGTATTTGATATTGTAACAAGTTTATTTAATGAAGGGTTTAAGAATATAGTAATGGTTGTAGGTTCTGATAGGATTAGAGAATTTGATGTTCTCTTAAAAAAATATAACGATGTTAAAGGTAAGCATGGGTATTATAATTTTAATACAATTAATGTAATAAGTGCTGGCGATAGAGACCCAGATGCAGATGATGTATCAGGTATGAGTGCAAGTAAGATGAGAGCAGCCGCCGCAGAAAACAACTTTACTGCATTCACGCAAGGTTTACCTAAAAGTGCTAGTACCCCAGACGCAAAGAAAGTATTTAATCTTATACGAACAGCTATGGGTATTAAAGAAGAATCTAATTTTATAAATAGTATACAATTCGAACCTGTTAGTGAGGAACGTGAACAATATGTCACAGGCAATTTGTTTAAACCCGGTGACGTTGTAAGTGATAAAAAAAGTGGTGAAGTATTAACTGTAAAGTATTTAGGTGCTAACCATGTTATAGTCGAAGATTTATTAGAAACTAAAACAGAACGTAAATGGCTTGATGCTATAGAAAAAATTGAAGAACTTTCTAAGTCAACAAAAGACAAAAGAGATGCGCACTTCAATAAGAATAAAGATAAAGAAGATGATGATCCATCTGCATATAAACCAGCACCAGGTGATGTTAGATCAAAAACAAAAGTTAGTAAACATACTAAAAGATTTAAATCAATGTTTGGAGAAAATGGAACAAAAAGCTAATGGTAACACTTAAACAAATACAAGAAATCCGTAAACGTAAAGATAAAAGAAAAGAAAAAGAGATTGACTGGGATCCTAAGGTAACTGTACTTCCTTCAGGAAAACGACTTGTAACTAGAAAACTTGGTAAAGGTTCTATTATGCTCGACCCAATTGGGAAAAAATACAGATAATAACTTTAAAAAAGAAAGAAGTAAAATGAAATCGTTTAAAGAAATAAGAATAAAAGAAGCATACTTCGATAAAGGTGGTGAAGTAAAATCGTTACCGAATAATGCTAAAGCAGTTAAGAGTATTAAATTACCTAGAAGTGCTGATGGCGATGAAGTAACTTTTCATGACGATGGTGGGGCGACATACATGACTATTAAAGGTGCTTCTCAAAATTCACCACCATATAAATTTGGTAAGAAATTAGGGGCAGCAGATTATGCTAAAGCAGCAAAAGAATTTTTAAATTTTTAAATTAGAGTTGGGTAATCCAGATGATGAAATTTAAAGAATATATTACTGAATCCGAGGGATTAAAGAATAAGGCTGAAAAGTCTGGTATGCCTCTAGGCATTCTAAAAAAAGTTTATAACCGCGGAATGGCCGCATGGAAGACAAGTCATCGTCCAGGAACAACACCTCAACAATGGGCTTTTGCTCGTGTTAACTCATTCGTAACCAAATCTAAAGGCACATGGGGTGGTGCTGATAAAGATTTGGCAGCAAAGGTAAAATAAAATGAATAGTAATAGAAGAGCATGGCTTCGCGAAGCAAATTTTACTAGAATTACTAGTAAAGAATTAAAATCACTTAGAAAACTTCCACCTCATCTTGCTAAGTTCTTTGACGACAAAGGTAACTTAAAACCAGAAGTTGCTAAAAGAATGAAGAAAGATTCAGGGAAATCTAAAGTTACAGATGTAACTCCTAAGGGTTATGGACCAAAAGAAGATACTATTGATGAAGCGAAAATGTCAGCTTCTCAAATATCAAAACTTCAAAAAGCATATGAACCAATGCGTGGTAAGACAATTGATTTAAAAAATGCTGGTAAACTTAGTGATATAATGAAAGCTGTTCAAGACGATAAGAAAGCATTGATTCAACTCTACAAAGCTGACATACCATTCATAAGTAAACTTTCACTTTCAAAACTTGTTGTTGTACATAACATGAAAGCACCAGACATTTATAAAGCAATAAACGAAGAAGTTAAACAAGTAAGTGAAGATGGTCACACCGATGTGGCTTCTGCTGTTAGACAATGTAAAACTACTATTGAGGATGTTTCTCAAATATTATCTAAACTACAAGGTATGAATCCAGAAGATAATTTACCTAGTTGGTGGATGAATAAAATTGCTATCTCGGCTAACAGTATGAATAAGTTGAGAGATTATCTTTTAGTGCCTTCTACAAATGAAGAAAAAGATGAACTGGATGTCAATGAAGTGTTTTCTCCTAAAGAAATTAAGATGGCTATAGGTATTGCATCTGATAAAAGATATGCTGGTGGTAACTATAGCGGTGCAGTAAGAACTATTGAGAAAATCAAAAAGGGGTTATCTAATCATAAGCAAGTTTCAGCTGTTCTTAAAAGGCAGAATGAAGGTATGCAAGAATCTAGAATCCTTAATATTTTATCATTACGCAAAAACGTAAAAGATTTGTTAGAAGCTAACTATAATGATAACAGTAAGGTAAAAGATTTCACAAAAGAAAAAAAACCTGTTGAAACTATTCTTAAAACCATTACAAGTGATAATAAGATTAAAGCTTTCTTGAAGAACAAACCTAGATTTGATAGTGTATTGTATATGGATGGGGATGATTTAATAATGGGAGATTCACTGGTGCTTTCTATTAAAGATGGTACTAAGATATCAGATATTAAGAAAGCGATATTAAAAGTAAAATGATAAAATTTAAATCTTTCTATGAGAGTGAAGAACTCAATTACCATATCAAAAATAATATACCTATAGGTGAATTATATAGAGTTGGTTCTGAAAAGTACTATAGTATTTTTAGAGAAGTTCGATATCTACAACATGCAAATAAAGTAGAAATTACTGGGTTAGATAAACACTTAGTAGAGAATACAGATATAGGAGAGTTCGCTCTTTATAATGAAGAGAACGTTCCCTTAGATTCGCCAATGTTAGAAGCTATGTATGATGGTGAAGAAGTAGATTTAAATTCTCCTAAAAGAGGTGGTGCGAAGAAATTTTATGTTTATGTGAAAAACCCTAAGACAGATAAAGTAAATAAAGTAACATTCGGTGATACAACAGGATTGAAGGTTAAGTTAGATAATGATAAAGCCAGAGCTTCTTTTGTGGCAAGGCATCAATGTGAAACAAAAACAGATAAAACTAAAGCGGGATATTGGTCTTGTAATCTTCCTAGATATGCAAAACAATTAGGTTTATCTGGTGGTGGCAACTTTTTTTGGTAGAGCAATATCCATATATCGACCTTGAAGGTGGTATTCGTATATTTAAATACTATGTCGATGAAGAAGACTTAGTATGGCATAGAGATAAAGAAGATAGAGAAGTCGCTGTTATGAGAGGAAAAGGTTGGAAGTTTCAATTTGATAATGAACTACCTTTTTTATTACCTCGTGGCAAATTATTTAAAATTCCCAAAATGCAATACCATAGAATAATTAAAGGTGAAGGCGATCTAGTCTTAAAGATTTGGTCAGCATAAAAGTTTATATATAATAATATGGAAATGTTCTTTGAAATACTTACCGAATTTGGTTTACCAGTTGCAGCCGCAGCTACTATGGGTGTATTCATATACATCATTCTCAAATATATTTTAAGTGGAGTTGTAGGTCAAGTATCTACACTAACTATGATAATATCTCAACTTGATAATCGTGTCAAAACTATGAATCACGATATGATTAAGTTAGACTTGTTGGTATCTCACGCACTTAATCTTAAACCAGACCTTGATAGAATGTCAAGAGCAGATGGTAAAGAAGATGCAAGGAAAGATTAATGATTGAAGTTGAAGTTACATCACCTATTGTTCAAATGCTGAATCAATATGGTTTTGCAACTGTTGCCGCAGTTGCTATGGGTTATTTTATCTATTTCATATACACCTTCGTAACAGAAAAAATCATAGAAAAATTAGATGGTCAAATGGTAACACTTGTTGCTCTCATTGATAGAATTAGAATGTTAGATAATGACATTATAAGACTTAGGTCAAAACTTAACACTGTTCTAGAGTTAAGAGAATCCGAAGAAAAGAGAAAAGAAAAAGAAGATTAGGTATAAATAGATAAGCTATGAGTAAACTAATTAAAATAAATGTTTTCATTGCTGTCTTTCTTTTCACTACAATATCCTATAGTAGTGAAATGACACATGGTTTTAATAATCCAGCCTTTAATGGTAATGGATATTCTAATCACGTTTTATCCATAAGTCAACTTGAAAGTCAGGCTAAACAAAAATTAAAAGACGATATAGAATCTGCTGAACGTCAAACTAAAAGAGATGAAGAAAGCGAAACTATTAATCGATTCATAGCTAATGTCGAAAGTAGAATTTATGCTAATCTTTCTAAACAACTAGTCGACCAAATGTTTAGTGATACTGGTCAAAATTCAGGCACAGCACAGATTGAAGGTGCTACAATTGTATGGGATCGAGATTTAGATTTAGGTACAATTGATATAAGGATAACAGAGGAAGATGGAACTGTAACATCATTAACAGTACCTATCGGGGACTTTGGGTTTTAAAATGAAATACTTGATAATAATACTAGTCGCACTATTAGTGAGTGGTTGTAATACAACTCGACCTCCTGCAGGTTTAGTAGGAGATGCTAAGTTACAAACATCTAGCCTGCAACAAAAATTTGATACTGTCCCAGAGTTAGATGGACCTCCTATTACAATTGCCGTCTATAACTTTATGGACAAAACAGGGCAAAGGAAACCTAGTGATAAGTTTAGTCAATTAAGTAGTGCTGTTACACAAGGCGCTGAAGTTTGGGTAATACAAGCATTACAGGAAGTGGGCGGTGGAACTTGGTTTAAAGTTGTTGAAAGAATAGGATTAGATAACTTAGTTAAAGAAAGACAGTTGATACGCTCGACTAGAGAACAATTTGAAAACGAAAAAGATAAGAGATTAAAACCTTTATTATTTGCAGGATTATTAATTGAAGGCGGTGTTGTAGGATATGATTCAAATATTGCTACAGGAGGTGCGGGCGCAAGATATTTAGGTATTGGTTTACAAAGTCAATATAGAGTTGACAATGTAACTATTTCAATGAGGGTGGTAAGTGTGTCGACAGGAGAAGTACTTACTACTATAGCAACGGAAAAAACAATTCTATCGACTTCGCAAGGGGGAGATATATTTAAGTTTTTAGATATGGGCACAAGAGCTCTTGAAGTAGAAATTGGAAAAACTCAAAACGAACCTGTTAATTATGCCGTCAGAGCAGCAATTGAACAAGCTGTGGTAGAATTAATAACACAAGGCGAAGAAAAAGGTCTTTGGAAATTTAAACAGAAGGAATAAAAAAAATGTTTAACAAAATTTTTATTACATTATGTTTATTATTATTTAGTTATAACGTTTATGCCAATGACATTTACATAGAACAAGTTGGCGATACTCTTGATTTGGATATTACACAAGATGGTCAAAACAACACAATAGGCACTTCATCACTTGATGCTGGTCTTACTGGTGATAATATGACATTTGCTATAACTCAAACGGGTAATACAAATACTATTGCTGCCGTCATAGCAGGTTCTACATATACAGGCACTTGGACATTTACAGGTAGTTCTAACACTGTTGATTTACTTTGTAGTTCAGCTTCATCTGGTAATTGTGATACTGTCACACTTAATATAGCAACAGTTGGCGATTCGAACACTTATGATTTTGATATAGGTGAAGTTGCTGATGCGGATAATGCTACCATAAACTTTACAGTTACAGGCGATAATAGTGTTACTAATGTTGATGTGGATGGTACAAGTGCACTAGTTACAGTTTCAATTGATAATTCATCATCTCTCTCAACAAACTCGAGCGCATCAAATGAAGGTGTTGCAACAAATATAAATGTTGATGGTAACGGAGATGTTAATGGTAATACTGTTTTAGTAGATATAACAGGCGGTGGTGGAACACTTGATGTTACACAATCTGGTGTCTATGATAATATTCTCGATTTAGATATAACAGGTGATGACTTTGACATTGATATTTCACAAACAGATTAAACTATTAATAGTTTTTCTTTTTATATCGACTAATGCCTTCGCTTCTATTGGTTCAGTGAATCAACTAAAAGGCGAAGGTCAAATCGATAGGAATGAGGGCGACAAAGGCATTTCACTCGAAGAAGACCTTGATGTCTTTTCATATGATACTGTAAAGACTGGTAATGGTAGAGTTGGCATAGAATTTATTGATGATACTAAAGTTGAGTTGACTGAACATTCAAAGTTAATTATTGATGAGTTTGTATATGACCCTAATACAAAAACAGGTAAATTGGGTCTAAAAGCAACGTTAGGAAGTGTTAGGTACGCCTCAGGGCAGATAGCTAAAAATTCATCATTAAACGTAAAGATAAGTACACCTACGGCAACCATTGCTGTTAGAGGTACTGACTTTGCTATGGTTATTGATGAGTTAGGTGGTTCTACTATTTTATTACTACCTAGTTGTGATACTGCTGGAATGTGTTATGTTGGTGAGATTGAAGTTAGTTCAGATGCAGGGTTTGTTATATTAAATGAAGCCTTCCAGGCAACACGAGTTGAGACATCTGAATATAAACCATTTAAACCTGTTAAGATAGATATTGATGAGAGTATGATATCAAATTTACTTATACTATCACCACCTAAAGAAATTAGTGAAATAGAAGCAAGAGAAGATAGAGAAGCTGTCGGTGACCTTTTAGACTTAGACTTCTTAGAAATAGATGTTCTAAATGAAGACTTGTTATCAACACAAGAAGAAGATAACTTTGATGAACTAGATGTTGATTTCTTACAACAAGATTTCTTAGCAGATGTATTAGACCAAATTAATGCTGTACTTGCCAAAAGTTTTTTAAGTGAACTGACAAATGTTTTTGTTAGAAAAGGAACAAGAGCTGGACAAGATGATGAAACGGGTATTATTATAATTGACCTAGGTACACGTTGGGAATTTACAAGAGAGTCACCAAATCATTATACAAAATTAAAATTAAGTAAAAGAAGCGAATACATTATTAACTTAGAACAATCAGATTTTATCATACAAGATTTTATTGTTGGAGATGGAGGAGGTATTAATCGTGTTGACATTATTCAAAAATAGTATTATAATATCTCTACTACTTTGTACAAATGTTTATGCTAATCAAATCTATATCAGTCAAGCTGGTACAGATAACGATAATACAACTGTTCAAGTATCACAAGATGGAGAGGATAATGAAGTAAGACTTTCTATAGGTGGTTCAGGTAATGAACTTAATATATTTCAATATGGTAAAGATGCTTATGTAGGATTTACTTCTACATGGGGAAGTGGATTTGGTTGGGGTGGTGACTTAGATGGTGAGGATAATATTCTAGATATAATGCAATTGTGCAATCAATCAACCTGTCATGGCGATAGATTTGAATTTCATATACAAGGAAGCGATAATGATGTAGCCTTTGCTCAAGGATATAATGCAACTA
>Ga0114998_10001300_pt1 | contig 19095 bp, 16 predicted proteins | sample ArcticOcean_MG_C_5_FD_87044 | JGI IMG/M metagenome (GOLD analysis project Ga0114998, IMG submission 87044) | Marine microbial communities from western Arctic Ocean - ArcticOcean_MG_CB4_138 | ecosystem: Environmental > Aquatic > Marine > Oceanic | place: Arctic Ocean: Canada Basin | collected...
AAGAGAATTCCATCACATCTAGATTCTCAAAAAGATTTTAGAGCCCTTGTCCTAGCAATAACACCTTCTGATCTTTCCGATGAAGAATGGACGATTTTAGACAATGCAGCTATAGATTATGGTAAAATTGGATCTAACGAAAATAATTTATATAATTTTTGGGAAGCGACAAATGGAAAAGGGACTATAACTATTGGTGATTTTTAGTAAATAAAAGCTTTGAATCAATACACTTTACCAAGAATGAAGAAACTATTAGCGAAGTAGGTGAAGACTTGCCACTGTTTCTTGATTAGATTTTAACTACCTTGTGAAAAACAAATAATATCAAAAACCCATCTTATTATGTTTAATAAGAGTTTGGTTTAATACTGATATTCGCATGGTTTTATTTTCTCAAACCAAAAAAAAATGGTTTTCAAACTGTTGCTCCTGCAAAACTACTTGACAGAGGAGATTCGGATGATGGTTTTAAAATAAATACAGCCAATCTGCAGCCAAATAATACCTAATCGAGCTGTGAAGCTAGGTCTGAACGAACTATATAAATATTTTCTTTCACCATCAACGAAGTGGCATCGATTTATCTATAACTTTATGGCATGGAAAAACTAAAAGAATTTTGAAAAAAAAATAGTTATGGAAGATTATGGTTTAAATGAATTGCTAATTATTCTTTATTTAACTCTAGGGGTTTATGCTATTGGAAGGACAAATTATTTCATTAGTAAAAGAAATAAAAATTGGGGTAAATTGATTCATTTGGTTTTATACCTTATTAATCTTGCTATTTACTTCTATATTTTATCTAACTTAATTAAATGAAAAAGTTCTTCGAAGGTTTTAAAAAGAATTTAGCTGATATACCTACAAAAGAAGAACAAGCTAGCAAGGGTAAATTTATTGCACTGTTAGTTTTGCTTTTATTGATGCCAGTAGGAACATTTTTATGCCTTATGGCCTTTTATTTTAAGTTTAGAAATTGCTTCAACAAAGTGTGACATAATCTTGTTTCCATTAAAGCTAAAATAACATGAATCCAATATGGTCCTGAAATAAATACAGCACAAATATGCAGTTTTACCTCTATCGAATCGTTGCAGTTTTAGTTAGCTAATCTTAAATGATTTAATATGGTTTCGGTAAATAAATACAGGTCATACAGCGACAAACCAAAAAAAATATTTACATAATAAATAAACACCACTATAGTAGAATAACTAGTAACACCATAAGCAAATAGAATCTAGAAATCTTCATAGTAATTTAACTTTTCTTTAGTTGAGTCTGTTTTACTCTAACAAAATTTTCATTTTTTTTTTGCTACCTTATAAATAATTAAAAATGAATAAAGTATGTGAACTTGTAATTTAAATTCTTGTTAAGATGCTAATTATTAAAATTTTATTTGTTGTCTTTACCGTTCTTCTGGTTGTGTTTATTTTTAAAGCAAACCAATAAAAGGGTATCAGGTGGGAGAAATATCAGATATGAGACCAACTGCAGATTTGTCTTTGTTTAGCTCCATCTTGAATGCTCAAGGTTTCTAATGATTTCATTCTAATAAAACTTTCTTGTCATGCTGTTGCTCCATGAACGATTAAAGCTATTAAACCAATGCTTATTTGTTCGAATACAAAATTAATATTGGAGTACTTTGATTCAATTTAGCATTCAGTCGATGAACTTTGGAATTAATTCAAAAATACAATGGAGGTTTATTGGGTTGTCAAATTTATTTTTAGTGTATAACTATAATTATTTATTAGAGGATATACTTATTCCCAGATAACAAGTTTAAACCTGAAACTTGTTCACTGGTTTTAAAATTTAATCTTAAATAATTCAAATCCAATTATTTAAAACTTGGAATGTATTCTTAATCATTTTCTCTAATCAAAATTATAGTTCTGAAAATTAGGCGAGCCTCTTAGCATAAGTTGTTTTTCTTCTTCTTGATCCGCTAATCTTAATGTGGTAGTTTCTTTATAATCAAGTGACTCTGCTTAAGAGATCATTCTTGATCTTTCAGCAATTAACCCACCGTGAACGATTTTATTGGTCTTAACTACAGATTCGATAGTTGAAACACATTATATTCAAATCGTTAGACACTTTGTATTTCTTTCAACCTGGAGATAAAATATTTAATAAACTCATTGGAGTGTTCTAATTAGAGATGAGAAATAAATCAATTATTAAAAACCCACTCTAACTATTCTTTCTTTTGGATTCTATTTATCTGGTCAGGAAGAAAAAGTTACTTTAAGTGGCTATATAGTTAATTTAAAAAACAATGAAACAATGATAAGTGTTAATGTTATTTTTCCTGAACTTGAATTTGAAATTACAACTTCTGTTTTACTCTATAAAGTTTTTTAAACATTTCAACGTCATCACCTAAAGATAAATACAAAGTGTCTAACGATTTCATTTTAAAGTTATTTTTAAATCCTGTTTCACCCGTAATCTTAACGATAATTAAACTGTCATTTTTTTGCTCAAATACAACATTAAGAGAGGCTTCGGGTTGACCGCTCTTTGTAACCTTCATTTCATTATCATTAAATTCACAACACCTTTGATAAGCACTTTCCGTTGTGCACCATTTGTTTGACTTTAGGTAATCAATGTTATAGCTCTCCTTCTTTGCCTTTGAATTACAATTAGTAAAGACTAGAAAAATAATTATGCTGTACAGTAGTTTTTTCATAAGACTAAAATAGTAATTTATTTCTTTTTCTTGTCTCCTTTCTTTCCTCTTCTATTCATTCTAAAGTCCACCACAAGAATTAGGATTACAATTGCAGCAAAAGCAAACAGAATCTTTACAAGAAAGGAAACAGGAATCATATTACTAAAGTATCAAATTACTTTTAAAAACTATGCAACATAACAAATACATTTACACGTCTATTATATAACTAATCTTCCTAATCCAGCTTTGGAAGTTTTTTATGTTTAGAAATGGGAACAAGGTTATGTCACACTTTTTTGAAGTAATTTCTGAACTTAAAATAAAGGGCTAAAAGGCATAAAAGTGTTCCTGCTGGCATCAATAAAAGCCCAACTAACAGTGCGATAAATTTACTTTTGCTAGCTTGTTCTACTTTTGCAGGAATATCAGCTAAATTTTTTTTAAAATCTTCGAAGAACTTTTTCATTTATTTAAAAATTAGACTATACGGATGCCCTCCTTAAATCGAGGATTTTCACTTTCTTTTTAATTGATCAAGTATTTCTCCAGATTTATTCTTCCACTCTATCCAGCCATTTGATGACCTAGCTTGGACTGATGAAACGGCAATACTTAGCGAGCTAAAAATGTGGACTATGATATTTTATTTAAAAGCTAGTGGAGGTTTTTTCTTTTCTAATATTTTTATCTTCAATTCCATCTAGCATTAGATTTGTAAAATAAGGTCCTTTTTCAGTCATTGTAATAAACATAAAATGATCGAATTCACCATATTCATTACCTCTTAATTTACTCCCACCTCCCATTGTTGCTAAAACAAAATAATCGTTTTTATTTCTTTCATATAATTTATAATTATGATGGTGACCAGTGAATACACTGTGTTTTGTTTCCTTAAGAAGATTTTCAATTTTTAACCAATTCTTTCCACTTTTTTTAAGCCAAAGAGGTTGGTGCATGAATATCATTGTCCAATCAACATTTGCATTTTTTTTAAGAATTTTTTTTACAAATTTAACTTGATCCTCTCCTAAGTCAGGATTTTTTGTAGCTGTATGGCCATATTCTGAATTCAAGCAAATAAATAATACATTTTTATATAAAAAATGATAATAGTCCGTACCGAATCTTTTAAACCACTCATTTTCCATTACTTTATTAGTGTAGTCGTGGTTTCCAGCAACATAAAAAAAAGGCATTTCAAGTTTTTTTACAAACGAATTAAATTCTTGCCATTCATCCTCAATCATTTCAAGATCTTCAGTATAACCATTAATTAAATCTCCTACACTAACAACGAAAGCTGGCTGTATTAGATTAATTTTTTTTATTCCTTTTTGCCAAACCCCTTTTCGTTCACCTCCAGTTCTATCGGCAACAACTACAAAATTAAATTTGTTTTTATGATCATTTACCCTTTCATAAGTCCATGGCTTATTTTCAGAATTTATTTTTTGTAATTGTAATTTATTTTGAGCATTTACTTTTATAAGAAAAAGAACAAAAAATAAATAGAGAATATTTTTTTTCATATTTAAAATTACAAAAATTAATCGATACAAATTTAGCAACACTTTTGCCTTTGTAAAGCTTTTCCTCCATCTTGTCTTTACCTTTTTTTATACAGCTTATAAATAAGTAAATCAAGTTCTTTAATCGACTCTTTCTAGTTTTCCCGTCTTGTATTAGGGTTTTTTATACTTAATTTATTTTAATCAGATTTTTCATATATTTAATAATATATTAAAAGCACTATTATTCAGTTTTCAACTTACACAAATTTTAAAAAATGAAAAGACTTAAGTTTATAGTTCTATCCCTTTTGTTAATTACCGTAAACTCTTGTTCCAAAGATGAGAATGAGTTGCCTTTATTGAGAGAAAAAAGCATCTTTGAACATTTGGCAAACAGTATGGACTATTCTTATTTGACAAATGCATTACAGAAAACAAATTTGGATATTGTCTTGAGTGGAGAGGGTAGTTATACATTGTATGCTCCAGACAACAGTGCATTTATTGGTTTTCTGATGAGACAAGGTTACAACAGTCTAGAGGAGGTCCCTACCGATGAACTAAAACAGCTGTTACTCAATCATGTAATGGTAGGTAAAAAAAGGTACCGTGATTTTAAATCAGGTTATTTTCAAACAGCAGCCAGCAGCGATGTAAACGATAAACCTTTGTACATGTACATCAACCAAGTCAACATGAGGGTAACGCTAAACGGTAACGCCAGAATTGTCCAAGGCAATGTGATGGCATCAAATGGCATCATCCATGTTGTAAATGCAATAATTCCCATTCCATCTTTGGTGACCTTTGTACTGGCAGACCCTAACCTTTATAACTTTGGTATGGCGCTAATTAGAAAAGATCTAACTGTAGATTTCCCATCGATTTTGAGCACTAAAAATGGAAGCGCTCCGGCCCCCTTTACCGTTTTTGCTCCCACCAATATGGCTTTTGTAGAGTTGATGAATGAGAGGCAGGACGAAGGATTGAGCTATATGGATGAATCTATCCTCAATTCAACTTTGAACCATCATATATTAGGCGAGACAAATGCATTGTCCACTGACTTGTCTGACAATTTAACACTGAATACTTTTGGGGGTGAAATCACTGCTAATATAACAGGTGGAAAGACTTTGACCGATGGTAACGCGAGGGTGTCTAATATTATTGCCTTAGACATTCAAGCTAATAATGGGATCTTGCATATTGTAGATAAGGTTATTCTTCCTTTTAATAATAGTCAAACTTTAATCAGGAGCAACAATCTCCTTCAACACTTTAGGCCCAACTAGATATTGGTTTTCATTTACCCCTAATCCAACTAGGGGTCATTATGCTTAATTTATATTAAACAGATTTTCATATATTTAAAAACTGTATGTTATAAGTATTATTAACCATTAATTAATTTAAGTATGAAAAAAATCACTTCTATTCTATTATGCTCCTATTTGTTTATCAATTGTGATTCAAACACAGCTGAGATTAGGAATTTTGAGAAAAATGTAGAAATATCTAAAGAGTTTTTCAAAGCATTTTCAGATGAAAAACTTGATGAAATGAAAAGTTTTGTAACTGAGGACTTTACTTGGTCACCCCCTCCTACAGGAATTGATTCGCTTGACATTAACACTTGGTATAACGCCATGAAAGGGTTTAATGCTGAATTCAATGAAATTAAATTCACTAAACAACTTTACTTTGCTGGCTTAGATGACAATCAAAAGCCCAATGGAGATGTAAGAGTTTATGGTACTTGGGAATCGTTAAATTCTATTACTAATAAACCAGTATTAATGGATTATTATGCTGTGTTTTCTTTTAATGCCGAAGGTAAAATTTATCACCAAAGGGAATGGTATAATACAGCTGATTTAGAGCAAAATTCTTTAGTAGATCTGGCAATTATAATTCCATTAACCAAAGGATATTCCAAATGGTATAAAGGTTTTATAAAAGACAACAAGAATAGAAAAAGATTTTGTGATGATTCTAGGACACTCGTATTTCAAGATACAAAAAATCCAAATAAAGTATCTGTTTATTTATATGATGTGGATATGTCAAAAATAGGAGAAATGATGGCAGATCCTGCATTCGAAAAATTTGCAATTTCATTAGGAGAAGATTTAGCTAACAAAAAGATTTACACACTGAATTCACTTTAAATTTTAAATAATTAAAGGATATTGAAAACAAAGCACATATTCATGGGGTTAATATTATACTCACTTTTAACTTGCCCATTTGCATTAGCGCAAAGTGAAAAACCAAATATATTATTCATTGTAGTTGACGATTTGAGACCTGAACTTAAATGTTTTGGTGTAAGTCAAATCAAATCTCCAAATATTGATAAGTTGGCTGCTAAAGGTTTAGTTTTTAATCGTGCCTATTGTAACGTGCCAACTTGTGGTGCTTCGCGAGCCAGTTTACTTTCTGGAGCGAGGCCTACCAGGCAAAGGTTTATTACTTATAACACAAAAAAAGATATAGATTTACCAGAAGTAGTGTCACTTCCCATGCATTTTAAAAATAATGGGTATAGAACTATTTCAAACGGAAAGGTTTATCATCATGTTGATGACGATAACAAAGCTTGGAATGAAATATGGCGTCCAAAAGGAAATGGATTAGATTATCAATTGGAGAAGAATCTTCGAGAAGTTAGTGAAGGAAAAAGAGGATTAGCTTTCGAATCAGCTACTGTAGACGACATGGCTTATTTTGATGGTAAAATTGCTAACAAAGGGATTACTGATTTAAAGAAACTAAAGAATAGTAAACAACCTTTTTTTCTGGCTTTAGGATTTAAAAAACCTCATCTTCCCTTTAATGCTCCAAAAAAATATTGGAATATATATAAGAGGGAAGACATAGATTTACCCGAGAGTTATTTTCAGCCCGAATCAACACCTAAAAAGGCCTTTCATAAATATGGTGAATTAAGAAATTACAGTAGTATTCCTAAAAATGGACACTTAAATCATGAATTAGCTAAAAAGTTAATTCATGGTTACTATGCTTGTGTGAGTTACGTAGATGCTCAGATAGGTAAAGTTTTAAATGAATTGGAAAGACTTGGCTTAGCTGAAAATACAATCGTTGTATTATGGGGTGACCACGGTTGGAATTTGGGAGAACATATGCTTTGGTGTAAACATAGTACTTTCGAAACAAGTTTACACGCACCTCTCATTTTAAAGGTTCCAGGAAAAACAAAAGGTATAAGTACAAAGGTTATTACCGAATACATTGATATTTATCCCTCACTATGTGATTTAGCTGACATTGAGAAACCTTCTCACCTTGAAGGGGAAAGTTTCGTCTCTGTTATTGAAACGGGCAAACGAGTAAAGAATTTCGCGATTTCAAAATTTAAAGATGCGATTACCCTTATTAGAGACGATTTGTTTTATACCGAGTGGACGGACAATAAAGGCAAGGCTTATAACCGAATGTTATTCGACCATTCCGTTGACCCTCTCGAATTAGATAATCTGGCCGAAAAAGAAGCTTATAAGAGTATTATGCCTAAATTGGCTAGAGAGTTAAGACAAAAATGGGGTGCTAATTTTTTGAAAGAATAGAAATTAAGATAAGTAAAAGTTCCTTTTTTTAAGTTTTAATAAGCTTTGTATTACAGAATAAAACGTCCCTCGGTAAAATCTCGCATTAAGTTTTTTTTGACGTTAAATTAAAAACTAAATTACCGCATTATATTTTAATAACTCGTTTCGAAATTTCGCCAAACGAAACATTAGTTTTTAAGTTACATTCTCTTTCTTAATCAAATTCAAAGCAGACCCTTCTTTGAACCATTCGATCTGTTGATCGTTATAAGTATGATTGGTTGCGATAATATCTTTAGATCCGTCAGCATGAACAGCTTCTAGCATTAATGATTTCCCTGGCGCAAAATCCTTTAGGTCAATAAAATTAAAAGTATCGTCTTCCCTAATAAGGTCGTAATCACTTTCATTTCTAAAGGTGATCCCGAGCATTCCTTGTTTCTTCAAGTTAGTTTCATGAATTCTTGCAAAAGATTTCACCAAAACAGCAATTACGCCAAGATGTCTGGGTTCCATCGCAGCATGTTCTCTAGAAGAACCTTCGCCGTAGTTGTGGTCTCCAACGACAATAGTGTCAATACCCGCCGCTTTGTATTGGCGTTGAACATCAGGAACACCACCATGTTCTCCAGTGAGCTGATTTTTGACGAAATTGGTTTTTTCATTAAAAGCATTTACTGCTCCAATAAGACAATTGTTAGAAATATTGTCCAAGTGGCCTCTAAAACGCAACCATGGTCCCGCCATAGAAATGTGATCCGTTGTGCATTTTCCTAACGCTTTAATCAGCAATCTAGCCCCTGAGATATTTTGGTTGTCCCATGGAATAAAAGGAGCGAGTAATTGAAGTCTTTCTGAAGATTCACTGACAGAAACTTCAACTCCAGTTCCATCGGCTATAGGAGAAACATATCCGTTTTCTTTCACATCAAAACCCAATGGAGGTAATTCCACGCCTGTTGGTGGGTCTAATTTAATTTCCTCACCCTCCTCGTTTAGAAGCGTATCTGTAATAGGATTAAAATCTAGCCTTCCAGAAATTGCTACTGCCGCTACCATTTCAGGAGAAGCTACAAAAGCATGCGTATTTGGATTGCCATCCGCTCTCTTAGCAAAGTTCCTGTTAAAGGAATGAATGATAGAGTTTTTTTCTTGTTTATCCGCACCTTCACGAGCCCATTGCCCTATACAAGGACCACAAGCATTAGTGAATATTTTTGCATTAAGATTTTCGAAAATTTCAAGTAGTCCATCTCGGTCTGCAGTATATCTAACTTGTTCAGAACCGGGATTAATACCGAATTCAGCTTTTGTTTTAAGTTTCTTATCAACGGCTTGTTGCGCAATACTTGCTGCTCTCGACAAATCCTCATAAGAAGAGTTGGTACAAGATCCAATTAATCCCCATTCGACGGTAAGTGGCCAATTTTCTTTTTCAGCTTTTGCTGCCATTTCAGAAATCGGCGTTGCCAAGTCTGGCGTGAAAGGTCCGTTAATATGAGGGGTAAGGATGTCTAAATTAATTTCTATTACCTCGTCAAAATATTTTTCTGGTTCTGCATACACTTCAGGATCTCCAGTAAGATGTTCCTTAACTGCATTGGCGGCATCTGCAATGTCATCACGTCCCGTAGAACGAAGATACCGTTCCATAGATTCGTCATAACCAAAGGTGGAAGTCGTAGCACCAACTTCAGCTCCCATATTACAAATGGTTCCTTTTCCAGTACACGACATTGATTCAGCACCTGGACCAAAATATTCAATAATTGCACCAGTTCCTCCTTTAACAGTCAAAATTCCTGCAACCTTAAGTATAACATCTTTAGGTGCCGTCCAACCATTAAGTTCTCCAGTGAGTTTAACTCCAATCATTTTTGGAAATTTCAATTCCCATGCCATACCAGCCATTACATCAACAGCATCTGCACCTCCAACACCAATGGCAACCATTCCGAGTCCGCCTGCGTTAACAGTGTGAGAGTCAGTTCCAATCATCATTCCGCCGGGGAATGCATAATTTTCAAGAACAACTTGATGAATGATTCCGGCACCAGGTTTCCAAAAACCAATACCATATTTATTAGAGACAGATTCTAAAAAATCAAATACCTCAGCACTCGAGTTATTTGCAGATTTTAAATCGGTAGTGGCTCCATCTTTAGCTTGAATTAAGTGATCACAGTGAACAGTAGTAGGAACTGCAACTTTGGACTTTCCTGCTTGCATGAATTGAAGCAAGGCCATTTGTGCTGTTGCATCCTGACATGCAATTCTGTCTGGGGCAAAATCCACATAATCTTTTCCTCTAGAAAAAGGCTGTTCAATATCTTTATCCCAAAGGTGGGCATAAAGAATTTTCTCACTAGACGTTAGTGGTTTTCCCAAAAGATTCCTTGCTGAGTTTACACGCGTCTCTAGTTGCTCGTAAAGTTTTTTGATCATTTCAATGTCAAATGCCATTTTTGTTTTATTTAGATAGGAGCGAAAATACAAAAATATGCACAAATTTTCTCTCAAATATTAGAGGCTTTTATTGTTAATTTAATAAGATGGCAAACAATTTTGTTTTTTGCTCAATAATTATTATTTAAAATATTTAAATGAAGTGAATTCAAGAAAAAATTTATTCATTCCTTGACAATATAAAAGTTAAGAAAGTATCAGATTTCCATAAAAAGTTTTTCCTGTAAAACGGTGTTAAATTTTACGAAATAAATATTGGTTGCTGGTAATAAATGGTTCTAAAAAGTTTTGTATAGGTAAAAGACTCGAAAATTATATAAAAAAACACAAAAATGTTTGGAAATAAATACATTAATAATAAAAATTTTCTAAATTTGCACCCTCTAAAACAATAAAGACACTAAAAATTATGGCTAAAGAAACTTTTGATCGGTCGAAACCCCACTTGAATATTGGAACGATTGGCCACGTAGATCACGGTAAAACCACGCTAACTGCAGCAATAACAAAAGTATTGGCAGATGCAGGTTTTTCAGAAGCGAGAAGCTTTGATCAAATAGACAACGCTCCTGAAGAAAAAGAACGTGGTATTACTATCAATACATCACACGTTGAATATCAAACAGCAAACCGTCACTACGCACACGTAGATTGTCCAGGTCACGCCGATTATGTTAAAAACATGGTTACCGGTGCTGCTCAAATGGATGGTGCTATACTTGTTGTAGCTGCAACAGATGGCCCAATGCCACAAACGCGTGAACACATTCTTCTAGGACGCCAGGTTGGTGTGCCAAGAATCGTTGTATTCCTTAATAAAGCAGATATGGTTGATGACGAGGAATTACTTGAACTCGTTGAAATGGAAGTAAGAGAATTACTTTCTTTTTATGACTATGATGGAGATAACACTCCAGTGATTCTAGGTTCTGCTCTTGGTGCTCTTAACGGAGAACAAAAATGGGTAGATACAGTAATGAATCTAATGGCAGAAGTAGACGTTTGGATTGAGCTTCCAAAACGTGATGTCGAAAAAGATTTCTTGATCCCAGTGGAGGATGTATTCTCCATTACAGGTCGTGGAACAGTCGCTACAGGAAGAATTGAAACAGGAGTTGCCAACACTGGTGACGAAGTTGATATTATCGGAATGGGTGCTGAAAAATTAAAATCAACCGTAACTGGAGTTGAGATGTTTCGTAAGATTCTTGACCGTGGAGAAGCTGGAGATAATGTAGGTATTTTACTTAGAGGTATTGAAAAAGCTGATATTAAAAGAGGAATGGTTATTTGTAAGCCAGGTTCTGTAACACCACACGCAAAGTTTAAGGCGGAAGTATATGTTTTGAAAAAAGAAGAAGGAGGTCGTCACACACCATTCCATGATAACTATCGTCCACAGTTCTACGTAAGAACAACTGACGTGACAGGTAACATTATCTTGCCAAGTGGAGTTGAAATGGTAATGCCAGGAGACAACCTTACAATCACAGTAGATTTGATTCAGCCAATTGCATTGAGTGTTGGACTTCGTTTCGCGATTCGCGAAGGAGGAAGAACTGTAGGGGCAGGACAGGTTACTGAGATTATAGACTAATAACAAAGTTTTTAAATTGATGCCTAAGGTGTCACGCGAAAAGCGTGATGCCTTTTGTATCAAATAAAAACGGGTTTAGCTCAGTTGGTAGAGCACTGGTCTCCAAAACCAGGTGTCGGGAGTTCGAGCCTCTCAACCCGTGCTAAAATTGAAACAAAAAATGTCAGCAATAATAACATACATTAAGGATTCATTTGAGGAACTAAGTAATAACGTTTCATGGACCCCTCGTCAAGAATTGCAAAGACTGGTTGTGGTTGTATTGGTGTTTTCCGTTCTTTTTTCGATTTTAATTTGGGGAGCCGATACGGTTCTTTCCAAAGTAGTAGGATTTTATTTTAAACTGATTAACGGTTAAGATGACAGAAATAGCTTCAAAAAATTGGTATGTTATCCGAGCTGTAAGTGGTCAGGAAGCAAAAATAAAAGACTACATTATGACAGAAATAACTCGTTTGGGTTTTTTAGATCAGGTAGAAGATATTTTAGTTCCAACTGAAAAAGTAGTTCAAATTCGAAAAGGAAAAAAGGTAAATAAAGAACGTGTTTATTTTCCAGGTTATATTATGATCAAAGCAAACTTGATTGGTGAGATTCCTCACATAATTAGGTCTGTAACAAATGTCATTGGATTCTTAGGGGAAACAAAAGGAGGTGAGCCAGTTCCATTAAGAACTTCTGAAGTCAACAGGATGTTAGGTAAGGTTGATGAATTGACCTTAACAACAGATCATATTGCAATTCCTTTCAACTCGGGAGAAAATGTAAAAGTAATTGATGGTCCATTTAATGGCTTTAACGGAACGATTGAAAAAATAAACGAAGAGAAAAGAAAACTCGAAGTGATGGTTAAGATCTTTGGTCGAAAAACACCACTAGAGCTAAGTTATATGCAAGTAGAGAAATTATAAATGTTACAATAGTTAAGAAGTTTTTAGCTTCCAATCTAAAACTTCTACAAATTTAATTTAAACAATGGCAAAAGAAATACAAAAAGTTCTGAAACTACAAGTTCGGGGAGGTGCTGCGAATCCGTCGCCACCGGTTGGACCCGCGTTAGGTGCCGCAGGAGTTAATATCATGGAGTTTTGTAAGCAATTTAATGCTCGAACACAAGATAAGCCTGGAAAAATTCTTCCAGTAGCGATTACTGTTTACAAAGACAAGTCATTTGACTTTGTAATTAAAACACCTCCGGCGGCCGTTCAATTGATGGAAGCAGCCAAAGTTAAAAAAGGATCTGGCGAACCCAACAGACTCAAAGTAGCCTCGGTTACTTGGGATCAAGTTAAATTAATTGCAGAAGACAAAATGCAGGATTTGAATGCATTTACTATTGACTCAGCCATGAAAATGGTTGCAGGAACTGCACGATCTATGGGATTCACTGTAAAGGGAAATTTTCCTTCTAATTCTTAATATTTGGTTATGGCAAAATTATCAAAAAAACAAAAGGAAGCGAGATCGAAAGTTGACAGTAAGTCGCTTTACAATCTTAAAGATGCATCCACTTTAGTTAAAGAAATTTCGACATCAAAATTTGATGGCTCTGTTGACTTAGCTATTCGGTTGGGTGTTGATCCAAGAAAAGCAAATCAGATGGTTAGAGGCGTTGTTACCCTTCCTCATGGAACAGGTAAAGTACTTCGCGTCCTAGCATTGGTAACTCCTGATAAGGAAGCCGAAGCTACAGAAGCCGGCGCTGATTTCGTTGGACTAGATGAATACCTCAAGAAAATCAAAGAAGGATGGACTGACATAGATGTTATTGTTACTATGCCCAGTGTTATGGGAAAATTAGGACCATTAGGTAAAGTATTAGGCCCAAGGGGTTTGATGCCTAACCCTAAGACTGGAACCGTAACAATGGACATCAAGAAAGCAGTTACTGATGTAAAAGGTGGTAAGATTGACTTTAAGGTAGACAAAACAGGTATCATACATGCGTCTATCGGAAAAGTATCTTTCGAAGCAAAAAAGATTGAGGAAAATGCGGATGAATTATTAAACACTATTCAAAAACTAAGACCAACAACAATCAAAGGAACCTATGTGAAAAGTATTTTTATGTCCAGTACCATGAGTCCAAGTATCGGTATTGAAAATAAAATAGCTTAGTCTTAAATCTCAGGGAATGATAAAAAAAGAAAAAGAAAAAGTAATTGAAGATTTAACCGCTGCATTAGCAGGGGCAAAAAGTCTCTATTTGACTGACATCGCAGGACTTAATGCCAAACAAACTACGGCATTACGAAGAGCATGTTTTAAATCAAACATCACCCTTTCCGTTGTTAAAAACACACTCCTGGCGAAAGCTATGGAGGTATCGGACAGGGACTATGGAGAGTTGCATTCTATTTTGAAGGGCAATACTTCATTGATGTTTTCGGAAGCTGGAAATACGCCAGCAAAATTAATTAAAGAATTTCGAAAGAAATCAGATAAACCATTATTGAAAGGAGCGTTTATTGAAGAAGCAGTTTATATTGGTGATGACCAACTTGATGCATTGGTGTCGATCAAGTCTCGCGAAGAATTAATTGCAGATATCGTTGCGCTTTTACAATCTCCTGCGAAGAACGTTGTTTCAGCACTCAAGTCGGCTGGTGGAAATCTTTCGGGAATATTACAAACATTATCAAAAAGATAGTGTTTAATAAGATGTACGCATTCTAAAATAACATAATTAAAATTAAATTTTCAAAATCGTAAAAAATGGCAGATTTAAAAGAATTCGCAGAACAACTAGTTAATTTGACAGTAAAAGAGGTTACTGAATTGGCTAATATTTTAAAAGATGAACATGGTATCGAGCCTGCTGCTGCTTCAGCAGCAGTTGCTGTTGCTGGTGCTGGAGGTGGTGAAGAAGCCGCTGAGGAAAAAACAGAATTTGACGTAATTCTTACTGCTGCAGGTGGTTCTAAACTTGCTGTTGTAAAATTAGTTAAAGAACTTACTGGTCAGGGGCTTAAAGAAGCTAAAGACCTAGTAGACAATGTTCCTAGTGCTATCAAAGAAGGGGTTTCTAAAGATGAGGCTGAGAGCCTTAAGACATCTCTTGAAGAAGCTGGAGCAGAGGTTGAACTTAAGTAGTTCTAACTTCTACCTTATTTCGGTTTAGGCCTTTGGAGTTGGTCCAACGGCCTAAACCATTTTGTGTTTCATATACCCCCAAGATATAAACCCTCATTATTGAGTAACAAAAAATTAACGTAGATGCCGAATACACAATTGAATAGAGTTAGTTTTGCCGGTGCAAAAGACTCACCAGACTATCCAGATTTCTTGGATATTCAAATTAAATCTTTCCAGGATTTTTTTCAGCTTGAAACAAAATCTGTTGAGCGTATCGAGGAAGGTTTGTTTAATACTTTTAAAGAGAATTTTCCAATTACTGATACTAGAAATCAGTTTGTATTGGAGTTTATCGACTATTTCGTGGATCCACCTAGGTACTCAATTCAAGAATGTATTGAAAGGGGCTTGACTTATTCGGTTCCATTAAAATCACGTCTTAAGCTTTATTGCACGGACCCTGAACATGAGGATTTTGAAACTATTGTTCAAGATGTTTTCTTGGGAACAATTCCTTACATGACTCCTAGTGGTACTTTTGTTATCAACGGAGCTGAAAGAATTGTTGTTTCTCAGTTGCACCGTTCTCCTGGGGTATTTTTCGGTCAGTCTTTTCATGCCAATGGAACTAAACTTTACTCGGCAAGAGTTATTCCTTTTAAAGGTTCATGGATTGAATTTGCTACGGACATCAACAGTGTAATGTATGCTTACATTGATCGTAAGAAAAAATTACCTGTTACTACACTTTTCAGAGCAATCGGTTTTGAAAGTGATAAAGATATATTAGAGATTTTTGATCTTGCTGAAGAAATTAAAGTGTCAAAAACTGGACTTAAAAAAGTCATGCAACGAAAACTTGCTGCTCGTGTCCTTAAAACTTGGCATGAAGATTTTGTGGATGAAGACACCGGAGAGGTGATTTCTATCGAGCGAAATGAGATTATTATTGATCGGGATACGATTTTGGAAAAAGAACACGCCGCCCTTATTTTAGAAGCCGATGTTAAGAACATCCTTTTGCATAAAGAAGATGCCGATATGGCTGATTACGCAATTATCCACAATACACTTCAAAAAGATCCAACAAACTCTGAAAAAGAAGCTGTAGAACACATCTACAGACAGCTTCGTAATGCTGAGCCGCCAGATGAAGATACTGCTCGTGGAATTATTGACAAATTATTTTTCTCTGATCAAAGATACAACCTTGGAGAGGTAGGTCGTTACAGAATGAATAAAAAATTAAATCTTGATGTCGGAATGGACAAACTTGTTTTGACTAAATTGGACATCATTACAATCGTTAAATATCTTATTGAGTTGATTAACTCAAAAGCAGAGATTGACGATATTGACCACCTTTCAAACAGAAGGGTAAGGACTGTTGGAGAACAACTTTCTTCTCAGTTTGGCGTTGGACTTGCAAGAATGGCAAGAACCATACGTGAAAGAATGAATGTTAGGGACAATGAAGTTTTTACACCGATCGACTTGATCAACGCTAAAACATTATCATCTGTTATTAATACGTTTTTTGGAACCAATCAGCTTTCTCAGTTCATGGATCAAACAAATCCATTGGCAGAGATTACTCACAAAAGAAGACTTTCTGCCCTTGGGCCTGGAGGACTTTCTCGTGAGCGTGCAGGTTTTGAAGTACGGGATGTTCACTATACTCACTACGGAAGACTTTGTCCAATTGAAACACCTGAAGGACCAAACATAGGTTTGATTTCTTCTTTGGGAGTTTTTGCTAAAGTCAACAACCTTGGTTTTATAGAAACACCTTATCGTAAGGTTACTGATGGTAAAATAGATTTATCTAAAACCATTTATTTAAGTGCTGAAGAGGAAGAAAATCAATTGATTTCTCAAGCAAACATACCTTACGATAAAAATGGTAAGATCACTTCTGAAAAAGTAATTGCTAGAGATCAAGCGGATTTCCCTGTAGTAACTCCAGACAAAGTGAATTACACCGATGTTGCTCCGAATCAAATAGCTTCTATTTCAGCATCTTTAATTCCTTTCCTGGAACATGATGATGCCAACCGAGCTTTGATGGGATCAAATATGATGCGTCAAGCAGTTCCATTATTACGTCCTGAATCTCCTATTGTAGGAACAGGATTGGAACGTCAGGTTGCTTCCGATTCTAGGGTTTTAATTAACGCTGAAGGCGATGGAGTAGTTGAATATGTTGATGCAAATAAGATCACAATTAGATATGATCTTTCTGAAAATGAAAGATTGGTTCGTTTTGAAGAAGAGACAAGGACTTATAACTTAATTAAGTTTAGAAAAACCAACCAAGGAACTTGTATTAACCTTAAACCTATTGTTAAAAAAGGCGACCGGGTTATTAAAGGACAAGTACTTTCACAAGGTTATGCTACTGAAAATGGTGAGCTTGCTTTAGGGAGAAACATGAAAGTTGCTTTTATGCCTTGGAAAGGATATAATTTTGAGGATGCAATCGTAATCTCTGAAAAAGTAGTAAGAGAAGATATATTCACCTCAATACACATCGATGAATATTCAATTGATGTTAGAGACACAAAACTAGGAACGGAAGAACTTACAGATGACATTCCAAACATCAGTGAAGAAGCAACTAAAGATCTCGATGAAAATGGAATGATCCGTATTGGAGCCGAAGTTAATCCTGGAGATATTTTGATTGGAAAAATTACTCCAAAAGGAGAGTCTGATCCTTCTCCTGAAGAGAAATTACTTCGTGCCATCTTTGGAGACAAAGCTGGGGATGTAAAAGATGCTTCTTTAAAAGCACCACCGTCACTTCACGGGGTTGTTATCGATAAGAAATTGTTTACTCGTTCGGTTAAGGATAAGAGAAAAAGAAATCAAGACAAACAAGAACTCGAAGTACTCGAAGACAACTTTGACCTTAAATTTGATGAGCTGAAAAGCGTTCTTATAGAAAAGCTTTTTACCATTGTTAACGGTAAAACTTGTCAAGGTGTTCAAAATGACTTAGGTGAAGAGGTTTTACCAAAAGGTAAAAAATATACACTTAAGATGCTTACTTCTGTTGAAGATTACACCCACCTTACAAGAGGAACATGGGCAACTTCAAGCGATTCAAATCAATTAATTGCGGATTTAATTCACAATTATAAGATCAAAGAAAATGATTTACAAGGATCACTAAGAAGAGAGAAGTTTACGATCAGTGTTGGAGATGAATTGCCCGCAGGAATTAAAAAACTTGCTAAGATTTACATCGCTAAAAAACGAAAACTTAAGGTTGGAGATAAAATGGCAGGTCGTCATGGAAACAAAGGTATTGTTGCGAGAATTGTTCGTGACGAAGAAATGCCTTTCCTTGAAGACGGGACTCCCGTAGACATCGTTTTGAACCCACTTGGGGTTCCTTCAAGGATGAATATCGGACAGATTTATGAAACAGTGCTTGGATGGGCTGGTCAGAATCTAGGAGAAAAATATGCGACACCAATTTTTGATGGAGCTACAATAGACCAGATTAATGAACTTACCGAAAAAGCAGATGTTCCATTATATGGACACACGCACCTTTATGACGGTGGGACAGGAGAAATATTTGATCAAGCAGCAACTGTGGGTGTGATATACATGCTTAAGTTAGGACACATGGTTGACGACAAAATGCACTCAAGATCAATCGGACCCTATTCACTCATCACACAACAACCTTTGGGCGGAAAAGCTCAGTTTGGTGGTCAGCGATTTGGTGAAATGGAAGTATGGGCATTAGAGGCTTATGGCGCTTCAAGCACATTACAAGAAATTTTGACCGTGAAATCTGATGATGTCATCGGTAGAGCAAAAACGTATGAAGCTATTGTGAAAGGAGAAACACTTCCTGAACCAGGTTTACCTGAATCATTTAACGTTTTGATGCATGAATTAAAAGGTCTTGGACTTGACATTCGCTTAGAAGAATAATTTTTTAACAAAAAACAATTGGTATTCAGTTATGGCTAGAAGTAACGAAATCATTACCCAAAAAAAATTCAATAAAATAACAATCGGTTTGGCTTCTCCTGAGGTAATCTTAGGAAGCTCTAAAGGGGAGGTGTTAAAACCTGAAACCATTAACTACCGTACTCACAAACCCGAAAGGGACGGCCTTTTTTGTGAGCGTATTTTCGGTCCTGTAAAGGA
>Ga0114998_10001302_pt1 | contig 19085 bp, 11 predicted proteins | sample ArcticOcean_MG_C_5_FD_87044 | JGI IMG/M metagenome (GOLD analysis project Ga0114998, IMG submission 87044) | Marine microbial communities from western Arctic Ocean - ArcticOcean_MG_CB4_138 | ecosystem: Environmental > Aquatic > Marine > Oceanic | place: Arctic Ocean: Canada Basin | collected...
TATCACACCACTAAAAAAGCTAATATTATGTTAAAATGCTCTCAAAGTTGTTTCTCTACTTATTCAAATTAGTTTTGCGTACTGTAAAGTTTTTCAATAAGGTTTTTGATCGAATTTTTTGCATATTTTCGATGACCGCGCGAAGCTTTTGGCTCTGCTTTACAAATCATTTTTATCATTTACATACTGATGGTATGTACATTTTTTTACTATCATTGATATTGACCATTTACGCACACAGACGTTTAACTTTCCATTTGATTGAAAGTATCTAATATCATCGATGTCATCGGGCCGCGCTTCGAAATCGCAGTCATATGATCTTGATTTAAGACTATTAAACTAGGCTCGGCCTTTGCCAATTTTCTTGCGATTAATTCTTCGTGATTTCTTCTTTCCTCGCTATAAGGAATGAATCTATCTCGCGTAGCGAACGAAAGAGTAACTGCATCTAAACATTTATCAATCTCCAACTTCTTTTTTTCTTTCTTTGCAACTTTTTGTGCAAATTCGAGGATACTTTCTAAACTTGCCATGTGATCCATGATTAGAGACAACAACTCTCGCGATGATTGTCCTCTATGCTCCTTATTTACATTTTTGTTTCTTGAAATCCTATATTTATCGCGAATTTGTCTCGTCATCACACCTTCATCACTTGGAAGTTCACACTTCGTAAGATGATCTAAATTTGTCAAAATAACAGCCATTGGTACTTTTTCTCTATTGTGGAACCAATCGTCAAAACTCATCCATCCGGCGCACGCTGCGATGCCAATTTTAACGCCGTTATTTTTCGTGAGTAATTGAGAGAGGACTGCCGATGGTGCGCAATAATAGCCACCAATGCTACATCCAGATATAACTATAGACTTATTTGATAAATCTGTACTATGCTCTTTCTTATTCTTGTTCTTTTTTTTGCTATTCTTCTTATCGGCCTCGGCTGCGTATTTCTCCAACTCGGCTTTCACGTATCCAACTAATCCAACGACGTCGCCGTAAGTGACCAAAGCTTTCGTGCTATAATCCGAAATCGAACGAATAAAAAAATCAACCTGTCCTTCATCAGGCCTTCTATTTCCATAATAAGGCAGCTCTGGAATCAAGCAGCACACATCTCCTGCACTAACGAGCTCTTGCGCTCTCGCTTTCCTGATATGAAAGGACTCGTCCCCAGTAAATGGTAGCATAATACAGAACCTCCTGCACTCGGATAGTTCGAGGTCATTCCTCCACACTCGCAAAAATCTTGACTTCCTTAACCCTTTCAAAGTCTCATCAAATTCAACGCAATCATCGCTCATCCCAGTACTCTCGAACTCGCCATAATCTCCCAGCAACTCGATATATTTCTTCTCTTTGACGCTCCAATACCGCCATCGTTCGCGCGCGCAATCACCCTTCCATTCGATCTCGACCCCATTCATGATCTCTTTTCTTCCAGCCATTCTCGTTAAACGCGCTCTGATAGACATAGAACACTTAAACCCTTCTTTCTCGCTATATACCCACCCATACGACATCATTTGCCTTCGTTTGTTCAAACCGAACCTGTTCAAAGACATTAAACTATAGCCCAACCAAGTTAAGAAGAAATCTGGATACATGAAGAATATCCATCTCGGGTAATGATGGAACATCAAGAACAGGAATTCCCATGGTTTCACCATTTGTTCTTATCTTATTCCTATTATTCCTATTAATATTAATAATATTCTAATGAATATAGCTCGCGCAGTACTCTCGCCCTACGAGAAGGTCAACGAAAAGTAATTCTCTCTATAACGGAGTACACGCAAGAAAAAATTCCAAATTCGCTCTGTTTTCTGATCCAGAGCGAGAGAGGATGGTTTCTTTTTATAACGAGTAACTACTACAGTAATTAATCAAAAGCGTTCGAGTTCTTACTACGAACCGAGAGAGCGCGGTCCAAAAAAGATATAAACAAGCAAGCACCGATGACGTTTAAATAATGTGTCGAATGCGTTGATGTCATTGGAAATGTGTCGAAATTTAGGGTGTAGGTTGACTTTAGTAAGGAGTATATGACAATATTATCAAACCATGCTAAAGGGATTCTTTGGCCATCAGGGTTTTAGGGTTTAGGGTTTTAGGGCAGGACTTGAAAGTTTTAGAAAGCAGACAAGTGAGCGCGAGCGTATATAACGATGGTATTACATTTTAAACAATCAATGTTCGAAAAAAAAGAAGTTCGCGAGCCGTCTCTTCTCGCTGATACTATCGAACAAGTCCGTGCAAGTGTGTACGTGTGTAGCGTATGCGTGCAGCGCGTCCGTGAGACGGAACTTTTTCAGTAACGTCCGTCTTTTTCTTCAAAGAGAGTGAGACCGTGGAAGCATACGGTTCCGCAACCGAGGACTTTTGATGATTCAGGGTCGTAAATGACGACGGTTTGACCGATTGCGACTGCTTTTTCGGGAGCCGAGAAGTTGATTTCGAGGTATTTATTATTATTATTATTATTATTATTATTATCAGTAGCGTTTGATATTTTCTTCGCGTCGTCGTTGTTGTTCGTTTCTTTCTCGAATGCGTCAGAACAGAAAAAGGAAGGTTCCTTTAACGATTTCCAACATTCTACGTCCGAGGCGGTTGCAGAAACGAGTGGGGAAGCGTATCTCGTCTTTACGCGAACGTTTCTCGGTATCGTCATTCGCTCGGTGGTTCTTTCTTGAATGAAATGAACGTCTTTTATTACGCACCATGTCGTGAACAACGCAGGATGGTCGCCACCTTGACATACGTACACTTTGGAAGATAACGACGACGACGACGACGTTACTTTCTTATTTTTTTCATCAGCAACAACAACATCTATTATACTTCCACGGCCATCATCATTATCATTTGTTGTAACTTTGTTAGTGATCATTTTCTTTCCGACGACAAAGTATGGTTTCGAAAGTCCACCAATTTTTGCGCCTTGACCGACGGTAACTCCATGCACGCTCTTGCATTCGCCTAGAATAAAATCTTCCATAATCTTCTCGTTTTCAACGTCATCGTAGCTAATGCTACTACTACTGCTACTACTACTACTATTACTAATCAAATTTTTCCCATTACTACTCCTACTACTATTCTTTTTTCTAAAACCCTCTCTATCATTACTACTAGTATTATACATAAAGTTGACATCTATGAACTTTGCCGGAACTGGTTGCACGTATTCATGCACGAAATCGGTAAAGTTTCTTTTTTTCCCAATGAAGCAAATTCCAGCCGAAGATTTCCTTCCGAGCACATTCGCGACATTTCCTAACGTTTCCTTCATCAACAAATCCATCACATCTCTCGATTTCTCGAGCTCGGCTAGTGGAAAGATGACATCTTTCAGCGCCGATGAAGGCACGGATGCTAAAAAATACGTCTGGTCCTTCTTCTCATCGTTCGCTCGATGAAGTTCAAAGACGTCTTCTTCTTTTCTGCGTATAATCTTCGCGTAATGCCCAGTACATAAATACTCCGCCCCAATCTCTCTCTTCACGTACTCCAAAAGTTTCCCAAATTTAATCTCCCGATTGCACGCAACATCTGGATTCGGCGTCGTCCCTTTCTCCAACTGCTCGCAAAACGGCTCGAACACTTCTCGCCAATACTCGCGACAGAAATCGACCTCGATCAACTCGACGTCTAAATACTTCGCGAGCTTCCTCGCCGATCTTCGATCTTCCTCGAAACTACACTCTTTATTAGTCTCCTCTAATTCGTCCCAGTTCTTCATTAAAACCGCTTTGATTTCGACATCATCATCCCCATCATGATCATCGTTTTCGTTCGCTCCTTTCTCTCCTCTCATGGTCGTCGTCGTCGTCGTCGTTACCTCTGCAGAGGAGGAGCATAAAGATTTTTTCATCAACCACAGGGCTATGAACGAATCGACGCCGCCCGAAAGCGCGACGGCTACGATCTTCTTCCTCTTCCCGTTCTCTTTCTCCTCCTGTTTCTTTTCCTGCGCCTTATCTTTCAATAAATCTTCAGGGATCTGCTTTAACACGAGTCTCTTGATGTGCTCAGGGATTTCCGGAACGCGCTTAATGGATTCGTTCCTCGCGAGCGATTGGAAACGCTTTCGATGATCGTTCACGGCGAAACGAGGCGTGAAAGAAGGAAACTGTTTTGTTTGCGTTCGTGAGGGGACGTTTTTTAGGCCGCGAATTAATTGTTTTAACGCCTTCTTCGTTACCATCATCGCTTGTTCATTGGCGTTCTCGTTATTGTTATTTCTTATGCTGCCAATGAGGAAATGCGATTCCGCGAGAAACAATAAAAATGATTAAGATACGATATATTATATACGTTCGAGCTCAAATAAGAAAACTATACTATTATTGAAGAGCTGCTCTGCACACACACACACACGCGCGTACAACGATGATGACATAAATTATATATAGAATAAGATATAAAATTTAAGCAACCGTGAACGAGTTCCAAGTTTGCTTCAAGTCGCGCTCTTGCCCTTTGAACCATCTCTTATCGCCGGATTGTAACTTCATGATGTACAACGTACCGTCGGACACGGTCGCGGCGATCAATTGGTGACGGCCTCCTTCATCACCATCAGCAGTTCTCGTCAAGATTTCAAACATGTAGTACGTCTTGCCCTTGTCAGCTCTCGTGAAGACGTCCAGGACGGCCGCGGTCGAGACTTTGTTCGCGGCGAACCCGCCCTCAGATCTCGTCTCGCCGGCGTACGATTGCACGCCTAACAAGTACCCCAAATCGGCCAACATCGCCTCAGGTTTGCCATAGGATTCAATGGATGAACCCTTTGCTTTAGTCGCAATCACGGAAATGTTCGATACTTGATCAAAGTTATCCTCAAAGTAACATTCTGTGTCGGGGAACGGACGTTCTTTCGATGGGTTATACTTTGACGGGAGCAAGAAAGCGAAGCCGTCGCCTGCGTATGGGATGAACCCAGAAGTATTCGAGACGCCACCGAAAACGTTTGCGGAATCACCGTACGCGGCGAATGACGGCTTTGCGGCCGTTACTGCGGCGACGCCCTATTATTATCGAGTACGATTAAGAGAGTAAGAGAATAGAAATTTATTTATTTATTTTGTGCGCATTATTCTTCTTCCAAGTGTTTTTTAAACACGTTTTCTTCTCAAAGTTATAAGGGAGAACTTTGGTACTACCGAAAATCGATTTATCCCTTCTGCAGCTGAGAAGAGCACTCCGGATCTCGCGGAAAAAAACGAGACTAAAACACAATCACAATCATAAACGGCAACGATCCAACAAAGACGCGAGCGACTCAGAAAATCAAATCAATCGTGCAACCGTGCATTCGATTATCCTTTTTTCTTTTCGAGCGTTGATTCGCGAGCTCGTGCGCGCGAGGATAGAGACTCGAATCGTGTTCATTTTGGTACAAAAAAAGTCCCCTCTCTGTACAAAATTTACTGCGCAAAAAGTGCTACATTCGTTCATCAGCCAAAAAGAGAACTTACCACGATCGACTTCATCACGTTTCTTCTCGTGCACTCTTCGCTCGATGAAGAGGATTGAGCGAAAGCGCTCGTTTTCGCAACGCGCTTAACCGATCGCTCGCTCTTCTTTAACTGTTCAGTTTTAGCTAAGAAGATGTTTGATTGAACGATAGACGAACTCATTTCTGTTTTGTTTTTGTTCTTTTCTTTGAGCGTGCGAAGTGTGAAGATATTGTTTTCTCTCGAAAATCGTATCTCTTTATTTAAGGTGTCAAAAGTCAAAACAGACAAAAAATAAAGGTCCGATCTCCTATGCGCGCTTTACTAAAGCGCTCCGTGTGAAGAGATATGGTCCACCACATTGGCCGTTCCGTTGACTTTACGCTCGCACGTATTAGTATAGCTCGTTATAGCCCTGCGAAGGTATCGCATAGCTCTCGCGCAGTGACTCAGGACGACCTATTTAGGGTGTGAAAAGAGGATTTTTTTCTTCCTGTTTTGATTATCAACAGAAAAAGAATGTCGTCCAAAGCGGCCTTTGAACAAACGCGAAGAACGATAGCTCGCGCGCGACTGCAACAAAGACGCGCGTGGTTATCTCACCAAGAACGCGCGTTCTTCTCAGCCGCGAGAGATGCCGTGTTTGGAACAAATAATAAGAACGAGAGGAAGAAGAACGAGAACGGGAACGCAAACGATGAAGATGATTTGAAACTATTATCGCGAACGTTCTCGTCCAGGAAAATAGTGAGAGAGGTTCGACCACACGAACTGTTCGATATCGTGGCCGACGTCGATAAGTACAGCGAGTTTCTCCCGTTTTGTAGAAAGTCCAGGGTGACGAAAAGGACTTGCGCGAACGCGTTCGAGGCCGAGCTCGAAATCGGTTTTAAAATCTTCAACGAGAGATATTTATCGAAGGTTTCGTTAGAGAGACCGAGAAAAGTCGTCGCGGAGGACGCCTCGAACGCGTTGTTTGAGAAGATGAAGACGGTTTGGAGGTTTCGAGAACTCGATGAAACCGATGACGATGATAGTAGGAATAGAAACAATAGTAATAGTAATAATAGTAGTAATAGTGCAAACGACAACGACGACGACGACGAGAAGAAGGAGAAGAAGAAAACAACAAACGTCTCGACCGTAGTCGATTTTGAGATTCAGTTCAAAGTGAGAAGTTCTGCGCACGCGGCAGCTTTGAGCATATTTTTCGAAGATGTTGCTAATACGCAGATTCAGGCGTTTGAAAAGCGATGTAGAACTTTAATGATCAAGAATAGTTCTTAGTCTTGTATATATTTATAATTAGTAGCTATTATATCGCCGCGCGCGTCGATGACGATTTTGTATTTTCAACACCTTTTTCTCCCCCTTGAACGAACTTGAGCGAGAATCCACCAGTGTTTTCATCTTTCTCAGCCTTGAAATTATCGCAACTTAACCCAAAGTTCCCTAAAACCATATCTCCGAGCGATCTCAACTGCTTAAACATCTCCTTCTTCGCCTCTTCTCTTTTCTGTTCAACTTTTGGTTTCAACTGCTCGACTTTCTCGCGATATGCAGACTTATTAAACTTATTTTTACTATTCACGTTTTCTTCTTCCTCAATCTCTACAACTTTCTCGTAATTCTCTAATGCTTGTTCTATATCATCCAGTTTCTCGTACGCCGCAGCGCGTCTTAAATACGCCTTTGCGTAGAACTCGTTTAGAACAATCGCGTTCGCGCATTCGCTCACGCACGCTTCATATTCACAAAGTTTTAAATGACATGCCGCCTTATTCGCATACAAAGTCGCTAAAAGTATCTCTCGTTCGCTCAACGTCTTCTTCTTCTTCTTCGTTTCTTCTTTTTTTTCCTCTTTTTCATCAGTTTTATCGCCCTCGTTCTCGTTCTTCTCGTTATCGACATCATCAACGACATCAATCGATTCTTGTTCTCGTTCTCGTCCATCGTTGATTCGTTCTCCTTCTCCTTCGCTCTTTAAAAACCTAATCGCGCTCGCATAAGACTCATTCGCCTTAAGCCACTCCCCTCTCCCAAACCTCGCGTTCCCTTCGTTCTTAATCTCTTTCGCCATTGCAATCATCGCAAAATCATCATCATCATCACCAACAGCTTCAGCAGTCGTCGTCGTCGTTATTCCAATCCGTCCCCTTCCTCCTTCCTCTTCTTCTTCCTCTTCTTCCTCTTCTTCTTCGCTCGAACGCTCTAAAATCTCAACCATCTCAACCATCTCTCTCTCTCTCGCTCTTTTATCAACGCTCTTCTCTGTATCGAGTCTCTCTTCTGCTCCTCTGATGCTCTTCCGCTTGTTTAATGTTTTTTTGCTCTGATGCCTTTCTCTCTCGTGAATATCTAACAAAAAACCTCCAACACCCTAAATCCTACAATATGCCCTGTTTTAAAGACCTCTTCCTTCAAAGTTTGCTCTCTTTGCGAGCGAGAAGCGCGAGAGAGAGACGCGAGAGAGACCGCTCTTCTCCTTCATCGAGTCGCAAATCGCTCTGTGCTCTTCTGCTCGTCTGTGCTCGTCGACGCTCTTTTGTTCTAATGTAACACCCTAAATCCTACAATAGGCCCTGTTTTTCCCTCTGCCCAAACTTCCCCTCTTCCTCATAAAAGTAATTAGTAGTGAGAGCAGAGTTTGAGTAGAGAAATGATTTATTAGGGAAAGAGAGAAAGTGCAAGCCAGCTACGAGATGACGACGACGATGCAGAAAACTGAACACTCCGCGAAGAACGATTTAGCGTCTTCGAAGTTAACAGAACTCAAGGTACGAACACTCTCTCTTTTCTATCGCGCACTAGCGCCCTCGCGAATCGAAAAAAGTGTCTCGTAAATCCATTCGATTCGATTCAAAGAAGCTTCGTTTTTGCTGCGTTTTCGAAACACGTTTTTAGGATATCGATTTCCTTTCGTGTCGTCGTCGCGTCTCGTTCTGGTTCTTTTGTTTTTTTTTAATCTTGACCGATTCGTGATGAACTTCTTCCTCTTCCTCTTCTTCTTCTTCGTGAACTTCTTTCGGCCTTGAAATCAGCTGCGCGTGATTCCGAAAATCTTGAAAGCGAGAGATTGCATAAGGACGCATAACGATATCGAACAGCAGTCGTTGAGGAAGAACAAAAATGGTCGAGCAGGATTCGGATCTGGATCTGGGCCGTATCAGCAAATGCAAGCGCAGCAGCAGCGAGAGAGCGTTGATTTTAAGGTGAGTAGGAGCTTATGCGCGACGACGGCGGCGGCGTTAGACGCGTGCGCGAACGAACTCGAGAAATGTGCAAACGCCGCCGCCGTCGTCGGAGCGAGTCGAGGTTTGAGTACTAGTGGTAGAATTGATGACGTTATGGAGCTGAGGTGCGTGTTTTTGGGGAGGAGTGGGGTCGGGAAGTCGCACGTCGTGAACGCGTTTTTGAGACGCGCGTGCGTGCCAAGTCGCAGTAAACGTAATGGTTGTGAGAAACGTTCGCTATTAGTGAACAAGAACGACAACTTGATGGAACAGAAAGAGGAGGAGGAGGAGGAGGAGGAGAAGAAGAGTTATGGAGAAGATGAAGACGCGAGTATGGAAGGAGACGATGACGACGATGGTCTTCTAGAAATTCTCGGAAAACAACAAGATATCATGGGTTTAATGGGAATGGATGAAGACGACGACTATGACAAAAATAATTCTGATTCAGAAGAACCGGCAAGTTTTATGGTCGACGATAAAGATGAAATGACTGAGTATTTGCGTCACGAGAGGTTTAAAATTGAAAAGATTGAATACGGAGCGAATAAAAACGTAGAAACGTTGGAAGAATCAGTGAGTAAGGCAAGATCACAGGCACAAGAGCGTTTCACGCAGCACCACTCGGAAGAAAATCGATGTACACAAGATATAGAAGAGGAGATTAGACAAAAGATTTTGGCAGAAACTCGAGAATATGCAGAAAAAATTCCTGTATGCGAGGACGAAAAAGAAATTAAAAAGAAGATGGAACCGAAAGCGGTTTCGGATTCGCACGAGAAGAATGATTTCTTGCTTTGCGAGGGCGACGTTGGTGATACAACCTCGGTTTCTTGTGCGGCGACTTTAGGTAACAGTTTCAAGTTGGAGATTCGGTATCATTCGAGTAAGTTTGTACAGGAAAGAGTCGAAGGTTTGCGAAACATTTTAAGACTCAAAGAGAAGAAAGAAACGACAAAGAGTAAAGAGGTTTGGTTCTTTGACCATCGAGAACGAAGAAATGATAATAGTGAAGAAGAATCCGATTATTGTGATGAATACTATGACGCTTGTATTGACGAAAGAAATGGTACGTTAAAAGCCGAAGCCGCTTCGGCGTGCGCAATGACAGGACACGAACCTTACGCATCGAATCTTAATAACATCGAAATAGAGGATGTGACAATCCCCAAGATTTTGATCGATCGACTTAACGCAACCATTACTTTTGCACCACCAAAAACGCACGAACATTTGAAAGAAACGCTTGCATATTTTGAGGCGAGCGTGAAAATGTTTCGATCTACTTTACGCGAAGAAACTACGCACGGATGCTGGGGATGCGTTCGCGATGTTACGATTACTTTACCGTGCATCAATCCTATCTATCGCGGTATAACTTTTGTCGATGCTCCTGGAGCTGGTGAATCAGATCCTGCGAGAATGGATCAACTAAGAAAAGAATTATCAAACGCAGATGCCGTATTCATCGTCGCAGATGCTCGAAGAATACCAGACGACGTTAGAAAAGCTTTGAAAAAAAGTGAGTTTTTGAGAAAGGTCACCGAAGAACCGGATCGATTTAAGATAATATCAGTGATGCAGGCAGATAGATGTTTCGACGGTTTAAATAGCGTGTGTTGGAAAGCAGCTGCGAAAATAGAATATTTGAAATCTATTGCAGAAAACAATGATGATGATTTGCGTGTTGAAAGCGATGATTACATGGATTGCGAAAGCCAAGAGTGCAACGACGAACATAAAAAAGACAAACGAGTCGATATTGAGAAATCTTCAAAAAGTTCCGCCAGCGTTGCACGTATTTTTAAACAAGCATTGAAACATTCTTTGCCTTCTATCGATGGTGCGCAAGTACAAAACGGCGACGATGAAGCGGAAGAGAAGCTTCGTTTGCGTACGGCGCCTCCCACCGGTTTCGCCGCCTTGGCTGCTATTTCAGAAGTGCATAAAGCTAATGCTAAAATTGTAGCGAAAGAACGTTTTAATGAGCTTTTGAACGAAATTCAGGAAACGAGAGGGTCGCCACCAGAGCTTACTGAATACGCAAAAGCATTGAAAGCAACTTTAGATCGGAGCAAACAACGACCAAGCGAGAATCAATCGAATGTGGACAAATTTATAGATGACGATTTACGTGACGCGTTCGAGAAAGGCGGACGATTTCGGCAGCCCGAGGCGAAAGCTGCTCTACACCAATCGTGGACTTTTGTTTCTCTGAGCATCTCATGGGCAAAAGTTTTGCGCGAATCCCTCTTGGACGACGACGACGACGACAATGACGAGGGAAATATCGTTCGACCTATCGAAGCCGCCATTGACGAAATCTGTGGATTTTCTCGAATAGATCGCGCCTTACTCGAGTTTTTACCCAAGAATGCGCTGAAACGCGCTACGCACGCGCTTGATTTAGCATCAAAAGTTCTCGAACAGTTTTGTTCTCAAGCTTCACCGATTGCAAATATTCACTGCTGCGCTGACAGTGAAGTGCGAGCTTTACAAGAGGCGATTTTAGAGTGCTTTGGAGAGAATGCACAAGATGTCGCCGCAAAATGTGGAGCAGAGGCTGCTCGAATAGCAAGTTCCGTTGCAGTTGCCTCTTGCGATAAAATCATACATGTTTACGAACGGAGCTTGTACGAAAACGAGGAAATGTTCAAGTTCGATCGCATTTTTGCCTTTATTTCCGAAAAAAATCGAACCGCGCAGCTGCGGAAAACACAAAAAGGCGAGCTCCTTTCGAACGATTTGAAAACATTTGCAAAAATTTGCAGAAATGCTACTCGTGAATTTCTGTGTGAAGACAAAAGATTAACGAGCTGGACGCAAAAAGCTGCGAAAGACGCCGTTGAAATATGGTTGCAAAACTGGAATAGTAAACCTTCAGGCACGGAAGAGTCGTTCAGGGAGAAATCGGCATCTGCAGCGCTTCAGAAACTTTTCAACATTTCTCGTTCGGCTGACTATGAAAACAATGGTGAATTTGTCGACCATGGGGCGCTTTGGGTGCAACAAGAACGCATGCTGAACATGAGCGCAGACGAGATTAGAGAAGAGCAAGAAAGACAAAAGGAAGCGTCGATGAATACGCCTTTGGAAACAATCGTGCGTTCAAAAGTTCGCGAATCTATTTCAAAGACAACAACAACAACAACAACAAACGCAAACGCAAATGCCTTGGACGCACAGATGTTCTTTAAACTTCCAAAAAATTTCTTTCCTCTGGATGTGCCAAACGGATCTGTGCAAAAAGATCTCGAGAAGCGACTCCGTCAAGCTTATTTGACTAATGTCGATCTCCTCCTCGATGCATACGAGGAAACTTCCAAAACTTACATCAAAGAGATGTTTTCTTTTCTCGTCGGTGAAAGTGATTATGAGGTCTATATTCGCGATGCTATTGCTGGAATGTATTCAAATTTAATGACGTCGTTTGTGTATAATTTAGATTTTAGGGTACGAGTGCACGCCGAGCGCTTCTTTATGGAAACATTTTTATTGCCAGTGAGACAACACGTAGAGTCAAAAGTTTCGGTGTTGCTGAAACCACTGACGGTAAAAATGGTTACATCAGCCTTTCGGAATCTTTGTGTGAAGAAAGCGTGGATAAATCGCTCGCAAAAAGATGCGAATTTAGCGCAAAAGGCAAAACAGGCGTGCGTTGAATTCAGCAAAGCCGCTTCTCTGTCACTCAAAGACTCTATTGAACGTACCTCAAATGAGAAAAAACTACGAAAGATTGAACGTGACCTCGTGTGCTTAAAGCTCCCGCCATTTTTTGATGACTCGCGAGCGTTTGTAAGTATCGCAGATTGTTGTATTGCAAAGGATGGAAAAATGCTCGATGTTATTGACTATGGACTCGAAACAAAAGTTGCAATTGATGAGCTCTCGAAATTGGAGGAAACCCTTAATAATCAAAATCAATCGAGTGATGACATAATTCCCGCAGGTGATAATGATGAAGAACTCGGTTCTATTGAAAAAGAACATTTTGAAAATCACCAACAAGAACAACAACAACGTTCGGGTTCAACTAACGAAACTATTCCTCAACAAGCGGGTGGCGCAGAGCAGAATACTGACGCTACACCGATCAGAATCAACCCAGCAACATTAACAATTAGTTTTGAGGACACTCATACGACGACGACGACTAGCAATGAGATTCAGCAGTGTAATTCAGACGATGACGAGAATAGGCGTAAATCTTTACGCATAAACATGGCCGATTCGCATAGGTTAACGCGCAGAGAAATCAAAGAAACGTTTATAGATTCAAAAATAGCAGATAATTTACTTAGGTATACAAGAAATAATAGCGTTTACATAGATAGAGGATAGACGCGATAGATACTAGAAGTTATGTAAAAACTATTTTATATATATAGGTATAGTTAAATTGATACAAGGTGATACAAATAAATCGACTACAGTAGCGCGCGCGCGCGCGCGCTCGGGGAGACTAATGAACGAAACAACAACAACAAAATCATCATCGACTCACATACGCCTGTCTCCCGGCCCACTGCAAACTAGCATCTCTCACTCCCTCTAACTCATTCTGCGCTCTCGTCGTCACCATCGCCGCTTGCGAAACCTCTATCCTCTTCTCCTCTAACATCCGAAACTCTGCCTCGCCGATTCGTCCAATCTCCTCCGCCTCTTTCGCCAATAGAACTAACTCCCTCCTCTTCGCGTCGACCCTGGCAGCTCTCGCGGCGTCTTCCGGGATAACCTGTTCGCCAATTATCTCCCTCGCAATTACCTCTACCGATTTCATTTGGTCGATCCCGCGCTGCTTACACGCGTCATCGATCGCGTTCAACCTCGATTCGATTCGTTCCTCTTCAACGATTTGCTCGAACTCGTCCTTCGATTTCTCTGAAACCTCTCTCAATAGCTGCGCGTATAAATCGTACAAAGGTACGTGGTAGTCCATTGGGAGACCTGGAAACAACTGCGCGAATTCCTTTTGAACGCCGCGTGCGTGCGTGCGTGTGCGTGTGCGTGAGAAAGAGAAGCTTCGTTAGTAAACATAAGCACGCATAAAACGAAAGAAAATTTGAACATCGATTTTCATTCGAACGAAACAACGACGACGACGACGACGACGGGATCGAAGAAGAAGTTCAAAAATCCAGGAAAGACCATTGGAGAAACGTTTGTTTTAAACGTGAAATAAAACGTACATCGATCGAACAAGGTTCGAAACAGTTCTTTAACGAGCTCGCGAACATCTTCCTGAGCTCTCGCAGTCTCGTTTGTTCCATTTTTTCGACCGATTCTTCTTCTTCTTCTTCTTCGATATCCATTCTCGCCGTTTCTTTCTTCGCGTTCGTTTTGAAAAGTGACGAAAATCGCGTGTTTTTGAAATGTGGTCCAAGCAATGTTTAGGGTTTCAACTCATATAAGTTTGACCGCGCGTGATTAACTCTTTCGGCTTCGCGATCCCTTTTCGATCGAAAACGCTCACGAAACTAAAACAAGCGTTGGCCGCGCGAAAGCGAATACGTTACGATCATCTCTCGCGTCCGTTTAGTTCTACCCGAAGCGCGCGCCATGCCGGTGCAACGCGTGCGATTTGTTTCTCCAAGATCTCCCCTTTTTTAAATAGTTAAACTTTAAAAAGCAATCGGCAGCACATGCTACTCTAGATATTTCAAAAGAGCATGCGTGACGTACTGTCCACACTTTTACACTTCATCGCGAGCTGGATATAGATAGTAAACACGATCGTGTCTTCATATTTCCATCTGATCATCATCATCGTCATCATCGGTTTCATTTTAAGCATACTCTTCGAGCAACCTTCGTCTCAAAAACGTCTAAAACTATAACTCGTTCCATTGATTGAGACAAAGAGACATAAAAAGTTCTTTTGGAACATCGGGACAAAATATCAAAACATCGAATGGTCGGGAAAATCGAATTAATTGGACAGATCGATGGCCACACGGACCGCGTGTGGCAAATCGCGTTCGAACCGAATAGCGGTGAATTACTCGCCAGCTGTTCGAGCGATAAGACCGTCTGTGTCTATCGCAAACAACGCAGCAGTAAAGAGCAGAAGAAGTTGAACGAAACGGAAGAGGAAATTGAGGATTGGGGCGGGAAATGGAAATTAGTGTGTAGATTAGAGGGCGTGCATGAACGCACGATTAGGTCTATCGCGTGGTCACCGTGTGGGAGGTTTCTCGCGAGTGCGAGTTTCGATGCGACTACGGCGATATATCAAAGGGTCGATCGATTGCGCTCTTCTTCTACTTTTGCGAAAGATTTTGGGCAGGATGATTGTGACGATGATGGGGCTAACGCGAAAGCTGGCGAAGACGACGACGACGACGAGAACGATAATTTGAATAAAGTAGAGTTTGAATGCGTAGCAGCTCTTGAGGGACACGAGAACGAAGTGAAATCGTGCGCTTGGTCACCTTCGGGGAGTTTACTCGCCACTTGCGGGAGAGATAAATCGGTATGGATATGGGAGAGCGCTCCGGGGAATCATTTCGAATGCGTGGCTGTTTTACACGGGCACGAGCAAGACGTGAAGAGAGTGAGATGGCACGAGAGCGAGGATGTTTTATATTCAGTGTCGTATGATGATACGATAAAGATATGGAGAGAAGATGCTGATGGGGATGATTGGAGTTGCGCGGGGACCATTGGAAAGGACGAAGGAGGGCATTTGAGTACTGTTTGGGATTTAGCGCAAGAGAAAATTAGCAACGGCGGTAGATTCGCGTCGGTTTCGGATGATAGGACGATTAAGATTTGGAAAGCGGCTGGGTCGCTGAAGACGGAGATTTGCGCGAATCCGCAAAGTACTTTTGCGTGTGGGCACGATCGACCAGTACTATGCGTTGATTGGTTAGCGAATGATTATGATGATGTTGATGATGATAATAGTAATAATAATAATAAAGCAACTCTCGTTTGCGGAGCTGGAGATAATTCTTTGAGAGTATATTGCGAAAAAGAAGAGGGTGTTTGGGAAGAAGCGGCTACGTTTGCTAACGCGCACGAAGACGACGTCAACGACGTGCAATGGATTCCGTCCAATAATAAAATTAAGAAAAAAACTACAGCAGCGGCGGTAATAGCAGGAGAACAAGCAACGACGACGATGGAAATAGATAATAATAATAATAATAGCGAAGAAGTTAACAAATACAAAGACGATGGTTCTTTCTTTGCAAGTGCGAGTGACGATTTCAAGGTTAAAATTTGGAAGTATATTCGCGAATAACAATCACTACTAACAATGTCCGGAAACGTACGATATGCCCGCGCAATCTGCATAGCACGAATTAGAAAAGGTTTCTCCGGTTTTCCCACAAACGGGATCAAACGTACTTTCGCCGCAATTTTGCACAAAACACGCGGTTCCAGCTTCGAACTGCTTCGCGCAAGCGCCTTTCGGAGGCATCATTCGATTATTTAGCAAGCCTTTATTCGAACACGCGAACCAGCAAATATTCGCGTACGTCTTCCCGTCCACACATCGCGGACTCTGATCTTCCTCGCGTCCACAAAGTTCGCGACATCCCTCAATCATCACAGTCTCTTCTTCTTCCATCAACGATCCATTCGTTACACTTGGAACGCTCTCTGGCCGAGTTTGTGCCCCCGACGACGAACGAACAACCGTCTTGGTCGTCTCGCTACTCTTCGTCGTCGACGCGCTGACGACTGACCAATTAAAACTCGGTAATACTTTCACTGCACCACCATCGCCCGCCCTCGCATCGCTCGCAAGTAATCCAATCATCAGTATTGCCACATAACCACGCTTCATTTGGCGCTCGCGCTAGTCGCGTCTGCGTACGTTTCCCTATTCAAAGTGCACACAAAATCAAAAGTTCTTTGGAAATGAGGAAATCAAATTATTAAGGGTGTCGCAATCGTGCTGTTTTGAACAAAAAAGGCCAAAATTGTGCATTCGTACTCGTGCGAGTCAAATTCGCGAGCCCTATCATCAGGAAATCTTCCATGATTTTTCGCTCTCATTCTCGTTTGCACAAAAATCTTCCCTTAACATTACTTCATCACTTTTAAGGCTCTCAACAATCTCAATCAAAATCTCTTATCATTAATCTCTGTCTGTTAACTTCCTGGAAAAGATCGAACAAGAACGAAGAAAACGATCGAAACTGCTACTGCGCCAGAGCGAATAAGAAACGGCCGACCTCGAGCGAAATGAATAAAACGAGTAAACCGATTGGACAGGCGAAGATGACTGACATGTTTTCCAATCGAAACAGAGGAGATGATTTCTTCACGAGCGAAACGAAATCGATCGCGCAGAAAAGGGAACAGTTTGGAGATAGAACGAATCAAAACGGTACGCGATTTGCGTGGTGTGTGTTGTGTGTGTTTGAAGTTCGCGTGTGTGCGTGTTTCATTCAAGTATATCGATTGTGTTGTTGTGTGTGTGTGTGTTGTTGCGTGTTCCCCTCTATGAAACTAACTAACTTTTTTGTCATTCTTCCCCCTATGAACGAACGTCCGTAACGCGTATCGCTACGCAGACGTTCAATGGAGCAACGATAGTAATATGAATACAAAGGTACAAAGGCAAGGGAAACATTTAAGTCCGCCGAGAGTTTCAGTGAGTGCGGGGGATGATTGGGAGAGCTGGGGCTGCGGCGCAGGTAAAGATGCGGCTACGCTGCGAAGGGGGAACGAGGAGTCGAAAGGCGAGAGCGCGAGCGCGAACAAAATAAGTAGTAGTAAGTTTTCGTGCGTACCGACGCCTATGGAACAAGCGGTTATGAGCAATACTACTAATAATGGGGTTGGTGGGAGCATGAATGTGAGTAATAAAGTACCGACGACGCCGACTGCGATGAGCAGGAGTAGTAGGGGGTTCGGGAACGCGAATAAGGCGCAGGATGCGAAAAAATTTACGAGATTATACCGCACGTCTTCGCCCGAGCGCAAGGCGAGTTCGCCAACGGCGCAAGTGATTCAATCCATCGATGAAGCCGTTGATAGTGTGTTGACAAAGTCGTATTCTGGTTTTGTTGGTGCGGTGAGCTCGATAGCGTCGACTTTAGATGCTGCGGTGGAAACTACGGCTCTGAAATTGGACCATTTCGCGTCTCAAAAAATGTCGCCTCCAAACGCTCGCAGGACAAAAAGTAATACTAATCCTGAAGACCCTATGAGTTCACCAGAGGTTATCAAAATGAGATGCAGAGAATCAATCTCTAGCACGAGTAATAATAGTTACAAAAATGTAGAAGATAATTGGGGCTGGAACGAAGACGCTTCGTCGTCCATGTCCACGAAGAACTTTAACAACAAGGAAAATGTTGACCCCGCCGCGTCTTCGCCAAGACGGCTCTCAAAAGCTCTTCAGCTTCAAAACGAGCGTTTACGAAACGAAAACAGAATTTTAGCGGCAAAATCTGCAAAAGTCGAGAAGCAGCTCGAGGACGAGACGCAGCTAAGGAAGAAGACGCAAAGAGATTTAGAAGAGTTGAAGAAACAAAACATTGGATTGCAAAAGAGGCAACAGTCGAAGGAGTTAGCGAGCGAGCAGGATGAATTAATGGAGCAGGTTCGAGCGCAGTTACAAACTTTAATAAACGAAAAAGCCATTTTAGCAGCGCAGAATGATAGACTAGCGAGAGAGAACGAGACTTTGCATGGATTCTTGAGTCACATGTCGGAATCGGACGGCGAATGTTAGAGAAGCAGCTCTCGTCATCCGAAAGATGTTATTAAACTTTAGCTCGCGACGCGTTTGAGTATTAAAACGTCTAAATATTAAATCTAAAATACAACATATTTATTATATATGTTCAATCATAACGACACAGTGCGCCTCGCCTTCAATCTTTTCAGCAGCGGAAAGTAACGAAATATCCTAGTGTTGCCCCTTTATTCTGCCGCTCTATCGGCTTCTAACCTTTTCAGCGGAGCACTAAAAGTAACGAAATATACTAATGTTATTAATCCTATTACGACAAGTATTGCATAATCTCCACTGACTTTGCCGAAAACTAAATCTTGATTCGCAGCGATCGCTAAAATTGGAACAAGAATAGCCGAAAACAAGTTTCCGCATACTTGTTGAAGCGCAACTACGCCTGATTCGTCTTCAGGATAGGAAACCTCTACCGCTAACTCAGCGCAGATCGGTTGCACTGGACCAACCGTAAACCCAAGTAAAACTAAACTGAATAATACTATATTATGGTCAATGGATGACCCGGCGCCAATCGGTATAAGCAAGAGAATGGAAATTATTATTAAAGCAACGGAGACTGGTTTGTAACTTTTAGAGCGGTCGACGTAGCCGCCTAGAAAAATCGAACCAATCATGATTGCAATCTGAAACGCAGCACCAAACTCGTCCACTTCAAAGGCGTCTTCTATACCA
>Ga0114998_10001304_pt1 | contig 19053 bp, 18 predicted proteins | sample ArcticOcean_MG_C_5_FD_87044 | JGI IMG/M metagenome (GOLD analysis project Ga0114998, IMG submission 87044) | Marine microbial communities from western Arctic Ocean - ArcticOcean_MG_CB4_138 | ecosystem: Environmental > Aquatic > Marine > Oceanic | place: Arctic Ocean: Canada Basin | collected...
ATAGAGAGGTTTCTCAAATGTGCCGACCATCTGTGACGCCTCTAAAATGGTTTTTGCAACGGCGCCTGAGCTGCCCGGATCGGCGCGCAGATAGCCGTCGCGCTTCTCATGGGCGGCAAACAGCGGCGCGTCTCCGGTCAGGTCTAATAATATGTCACATTGAGACTGGCCGCCATTGCGCGGCTCGGTCAACCCGGGTTGACCGCGACCTCCGGGTTGTCTTTGCTGAAGCTGGTCAATCTTGACTGTGAAATGTCCAAGCGATCCCTGCGCAGATGTAAGGCGACCGTGGATCACGTCATAGCCGCGATCGTCGGGCTGAGCCTCGGGGTCAGTGAGCAAAACTGTCACGCTGAGCAGATCTGCCAGATCCCGCGCTGCCGCCAGCGCGACCTCAGTCGCACCGATGATAAGGCACAGACCCTCAGATGTAATATCCAGTGATTTATGCGAAGCGGTGGCTAGGGTGGCCTCTGCCGCCAAAGCGGCCATTTTGGGTAGTTTTGACGCGGTATCAGCTGACCATCCAGCGCGATCGCGCAGGTCCAAAAAGCCCGGTTGTTCGGCGTCAATTTCGGCCGCGAGCGCCTCAAAAACCCGCTGTTCCTGACCGCAACAAATGATCGCATCCCCCTCGGCCAAAGCGGCCGATGCTTGCTTGATTTGGGTCGTGCAAAGACTGTTAAAGACCGGTGAGCACCTCAAACCGGTGGCGGTCTCTAGTCCCGTTCGGTCAATCGCTTGACTGCCGAGACAGTCGCATAAAACCAAGTTCTTAGCCATTGTATTCCTATCACAAACATGGGTATCATTAGCTGTTTTTGGGGTCGATCCTCCCTTCAACTAGACATAGATTGAAGGCCACGTAAATATAAATTCGAATTATTTTATTCTAAATTCTTATCAGAATCGTAAGGTACTCAACATTGATTTTGAACGTTTTTTGAGGAAGTTTCGAACTGGTCAGAGCCACCCCAAGCGTGGACAAAAAGTCCCTCTTTGAGTGAATTGAGGCAGTTTGATGTCCGTTTTGACCGCTTGGCTGGCAATATCGCGAGGCTGCAGATTTTTTCCTTTGCACAAAATCAAAACTCGATCAAAATGAGAATATGGTTTTGGGTGATCTTTGGGAGGGGCATTTGATTCACAATCCGCACATGTACCAGTCGATGCCGCTAGGGGTCGTGATCCGACGTCGGCCGGGATTGACCCGCTGGGCGATGTGGTCATGGCAGGCTGTGGCGGTACTGCCACATGCTGCGCAAGCGGATTGGGTGGTGCTTTCTGACAAACACGACTGTACCGAGTATCACGCCTCGTCGCCGCTTCTCGAATTGCACGGTGCTGACACCGAGGCGTATCTGCATGGGCTGGCGGCGCACGAGCCATCCATCTACGTCATTTTGCGGCAAAATTTAGACAGCGAAACGCGTCCGCTTGACGTGCTGTTGGTCACTGCGTCGCCCTATGAGGCGCAAGACTACACCGACAGCGGCGAAGAGCTGGTTGAGAAAGTTCCGATGCCACCGGTTTTGACCGGATGGGTTAAGGCCTTTGTCAGCCTGCATCACGAACATGAAGCTTTCAAGAAGCGTCGGCGCGATAAAGCCGATATTGGACTGAAGGAAGACGGTATTGGTGACTCCCGTATCGCGCAAATGGCGGATGTTTACCGCGCCCCGACGCTGGTCAAAAAAGCGAGGCTGAATTGATGGGCGGCACGGATTTCTGGTCACGGCGAAAAGCTGGTGTGGAGACGGAAGAAAAGATTGCCTTGCGGGACAAAGACGCGGAAGAGACAGCTGTCTTGCAGGCGGAGCAAGCGGAAAAAACTGATGAAGAGCTGCTGTTGGAATTGGATTTGCCCAATCCTGATGAAATGAAAATGGGCGATGATTTTTCGGCGTTTATGTCAAAAACCGTGCCAGATCGGCTGCGCCGTCGGGCGCTGCGCTGCCTTTGGCTGGCTAATCCGGCGCTCGCCAATCTGGACGGCTTAATAGACTATGGCGAAGATTTCACTGACAGCGCGACTGTGATTGAAAACATGCAGACAGCCTATCAGGTGGGCAAAGGCATGACAGAACATGTGCTGGAGATGGCGCGTCAGGCCGAAGATCAGGCCAAAGAAGAGGCCGCCAAGCAGCTAGCGGCAGAAGAGGCCGACGGAATGGTGTCAGGTGAGTTGCCCGGTGACATGGCGGCCGTTGAAGACGCCGGTTGCACCGAGCAGCAACGGCAGTGCGAGGGGGTAGAGGCGTCAAAAACCGCGCAGACACAGTCCACGCTCGAAACTCACAACGCTAGTCAGACCGCCGAAATCTTGCTTACTTACGATGGTGCAGAGGCGGAGAATTTGGATCCGGCTATTCTGCCCCAAAGGCGCATGGTTTTCCATTTTGATGATATGAAAGAGCCACAACTATGACCTTTGAGGGACAGACGACATCCACGCCGAAAGCCGCACCAAAAATCGGACTGACAACCGCCGCTGATGTTGCGGTAGAGGACCGGCTGCGGGCTGATTTGTATAACTTCCTCGGATTGATTTTATCGGGGCCGGCCAGTCAAATGGTGTTGGACCAGACCGCAGACCTAACCGGAGATGATACCGATTTGGGGAAGGCAATCTCGTCGCTTGCGCGGGTGGCCAAGGTCAGTAAGCCCGCCTCGGTTGAAAGCGAGTTTAACGCGCTGTTTATCGGATTGGGTCGCGGAGAGCTTTTGCCTTACGCCAGTTACTACCTGACGGGATTTTTGAACGAAAAGCCTTTGGCGACGCTGCGTCGCGACATGGCGGTGCGCGGCATCACGCGGGCGAAAAACGTCTATGAACCAGAGGATAACATAGCCTCACTGCTCGAAATGATGGGGGGGCTTGTGGTGGGACGGTTCGGCGCGCCTGCCACATTGAGCGATCAAAGGGCATTCTTTAACAAACACATAAGTCCTTGGGCTGCACATTTTTTCAGTGATTTGGAAGCTGCGAAAAACTCGGTGGTATATGCGTCTGTCGGCGCGGTCGGTAAGGCATTTATGGCAATCGAGACCGAAAGCTTTCGGATGAGCGCGGAATGATCCGCATTAAGGGTGGCGTAAGTCGCCAAAACCAACAGGGAGGAGACCCCCGATGAAACAGACGACCGAGGAGGCGACCAGCCGCCGCGATTTTCTAAAGCTAGCGGGTACCGCTGCCCCAGCTGCGGCCGTTGCCGTTGCTGTAAGCGGGACGCAGGTGCAAGCTGCTGTGACGGCAGATGATGGTCGGATGCAAGATACAGCGCACACCCGCGCATACTTTAACAGCGCCCGGTTCTAGACCGGACGATGTTTTCGACGGCCAACGGTTGCGTGACGCCCTGAAGCCGATTTTATGAAACCAAGCAAGCCCGCAATTAGCCGGAGCCAGCTAGGGAGAAGAAATATGTTAAGGAAAAAGACCAACGGGGTTGCGCGACGCCCCCAGCGATCCGGTATCCTATCAGAAGCTGCCAATAAATCGGTAGACCGCCGTGCTTTTTTGCGAGGTTCAGGACTAGCCATTGGTGGCCTAGCAGCGATAAGCGCGACCGGGGGGACTGTTACCAAAGCAAGCGCAGCAACTGCTGCAAGTGCCGCAGTCGAAACTATAAAGACAATTTGTACGCATTGTTCAGTTGGATGTACTGTTGTGGCGGAAGTCCAAAACGGCGTCTGGACTGGTCAAGAGCCGGGATGGGATAGCCCGTTCAACCTTGGAGCGCATTGCGCCAAAGGTGCCGCAGTCCGAGAGACAGCGCATGGCGAGCGGAGACTGAAATACCCTATGAAAAAAGAGGGTGGTGAGTGGAAGCGCATCAGCTGGGATCAGGCGATTAATGAAATCGGCGATGGTATGATGACCATCCGCGAAGAGAGTGGACCCGACAGCGTTTATTGGCTGGGCAGTGCGAAACATAGCAATGAACAAGCGTATTTGTTCCGTAAATTTGCGGCCTATTGGGGTACCAATAACGTCGATCATCAGGCGCGGATTTGTCATTCAACAACGGTGGCCGGTGTGGCCAATACATGGGGCTACGGCGCCATGACTAACAGTTATAATGACATTCACAACTCTAAGGCGATCTTTTTAATTGGTGGAAACCCTGCGGAGGCGCATCCTGTATCGCTGCTGCACATCCTAAAAGCCAAAGAGCAAAACAATGCGCCATTGATTGTATGCGATCCTCGCTTTACCCGGACGGCGGCTCACGCCGACGAATATGTGCGGCTCCGGCCAGGTAGCGATGTGGCACTCATCTGGGGTATCTTGTGGCATATTTTCGAGAACGGTTGGGAGGATAAAGAGTTTATCCGCACTCGCGTTTGGGGGATGGATCAAATTCGCGAAGAAGTTGCGAAGTGGACGCCCGAAGAAGTTGAGCGCGTATCCGGAGCACCTGGTAGCCAGTTGCGCCGCGTCGCTCGTACTCTGGCGAACAACCGGCCCGGTACGGTGATCTGGTGCATGGGTGGCACGCAGCACACCAACGGTAACAACAATACTCGCGCCTATTGCGTGCTTCAATTAGCCTTGGGCAACATGGGTACGTCTGGTGGCGGTACCAACATTTTCCGGGGCCATTGCAATGTGCAGGGTGCGACTGATCTGGGTGTCTTGTCTCATACTCTGCCCGGATATTATGGGCTTTCGGCGGGTGCATGGGCGCATTGGTCAAGGGTTTGGGGTGAAGACCTCGATTGGATGAAAGGCCAGTTTGCCAAGACCACAGGTGCCGATGGCAAAGAGAAGAACCTGATGAACTTGACAGGTATTCCTGTGTCGCGCTGGATTGATGGCGTATTGGAAGATCCGGATAAAATGGATAATCCCAACAAAGTCCGCGCTATGGTTTTGTGGGGTCACGCGCCAAACTCGCAGACCCGGATGAAGGAAATGAAAACCGCTATGGAAAAGCTGGATATGCTGGTCGTGGTTGATCCATATCCAACAGTCTCGGCGGCGATGCAGGACCGCACTGACGGTGTTTATTTGCTACCAGCTTCGACACAGTTCGAAACTCGAGGCTCAGTAACTGCTTCGAACCGTTCGATTCAATGGCGCAGTAAGGTCGTGGAGCCACTGTTTGAATCCCTGCCTGATCACATTATTATCGCTAAGTTTGCCAATAAGTTTGGCTGGGCAGATAGGTTCTTCCGCAATATTGAGATGGATGATGCCGAGACGCCAAATGTCGAGAGCGTGACGCGTGAGATAAACGCAGGCATGTGGACGGTAGGTTATACTGGTCAGAGCCCGGAGCGGATCAAACTGCATATGGCAAATCAGCACACGTTTGATCACACTACGCTTCAGGCAGTGGGTGGCCCGGCAGATGGTGATTATTACGGTATGCCATGGCCTTGTTGGGGTACCCCCGAGATGAATCACCCCGGCACACCAAACTTGTACGATATGTCTAAGCGCGTATCCGAGGGTGGTTTGACCTTCCGTGCACGGTTCGGCGTTGAGCGCAATGGTGACAATATGCTGGCCGAAGGGGTCTACAGCAAAGGGTCGGAAATTCAGGATGGGTATCCCGAGTTCACGATGCAGATGCTGATGGATCTTGGCTGGGATATTGACCTGACTGATCAAGAGCGTGCCGCGATTGATGCAGTTGCCGGTCCCAAGACCAACTGGAAAACTGACCTTTCGGGTGGTATTCAGCGGGTAGCAATCAAGCATGAGTGCGCACCATTTGGCAATGCAAAAGCTCGGACTGTTGTTTGGACCTTCCCCGACCCGGTGCCGCTGCACCGCGAACCGCTTTATACCAACCGTCGCGATCTCGTGGCTGATTATCCAACTTATGAGGATCGTAAATTCTATCGTCTTCCGACGATGTATGCCTCGATCCAAAAACAGGATTTCAGCAAAGAGTATCCCATGATTCTTACTTCTGGACGGTTGGTTGAATACGAGGGTGGAGGTGACGAGACGCGCTCAAACCCTTGGCTGGCTGAACTCCAACAGGACATGTTTGTCGAAATCAATACTCGGGATGCTAATAATCTTGGGCTGCGAGATGGTGCACAGGTCTGGGTTGAAGGAGCTGAAGGCGCAAAAGTGAAGGTGATGGCAATGGTCACTGAGCGGGTTGGAGAGGGTGTGGCATTCATGCCGTTCCACTTTGGCGGTCATATGGAAGGCAAGGATCTTCGCGGTAACTATCCTGACGGTGCAGACCCTTTTGTGCTGGGTGAAAGTTCGAATACAGCGCAAACCTATGGGTATGACTCGGTTACGCAGATGCAAGAGACCAAAGCCACACTTTGCAAAATTTTTGCAGCATAAGGAGAAAGAGAAATGGCAAGAGCAAAATTCCTCTGTGACGCCGAACGCTGCATTGAATGCAACGCCTGTGTAACAGCTTGTAAAAACGAACACGAAGTGCCTTGGGGCATCAACCGTCGGCGGGTGGTCACACTCAATGATGGCAGCCCCGGAGAACGCTCAATTTCGGTAGCTTGCATGCATTGTTCAGATGCGCCCTGTATGGCGGTCTGTCCGGTGGATTGCTTCTATCAGAACGAGGAAGGTGTGGTTCTGCACTCCAAGGACCTGTGTATCGGCTGTGGCTATTGCTTTTATGCGTGTCCGTTTGGCGCGCCGCAATATCCCCAGGCCGGCAATTTTGGCAGCCGTGGTAAGATGGACAAATGTACCTTTTGTGCCGGCGGGCCAGAAGAAACCCATTCGAATGCGGAATTCAGCAAATACGGTCGCAACCGGATTGCTGAAGGTAAACTGCCGATTTGCGCCGAAATGTGTTCAACCAAAGCGTTGTTGGCGGGCGATGGCGATATTGTCTCTGGGATCTATCGTGAACGCGTCGTGGCTCGGGGCTTTGGTTCGGGCGCATGGGGCTGGGGCACGGCCTATAACCAAAAAGGCGGCTAACGAAGTCGCGGCATGATGGGGCAGGGGCGGGCATTTGTTGCCGCCCCTGCCCGCAGTTTTTGAACGACTTAAAAAGGGAACCTTCCGATGATCCGGCTGTTTATGGCAATTTTGATGTCCTTTGCGCTGAGCTTGCCCATATTTGCGCAAGAACCCTCGGCTGATCGGTCTGCCACTGGTGGGGCTCAGACCCTAGGCGATATTATGGCGCGTCAAAAAGGCGAAGCTGTTCAAGATGATTTTCGTCGCAATGCCACCGGAGACCCGAGCAACGCCGCCGACCTTCAGCAACAGTTGGGTACTTTGGGCGGAGTGTCTGATCCCGAATTGTGGCGTGCCCTGCGCTATGGCACCGCCGACATTAGCGTTTCAGCTGGTGGCGAGGTCGCCACCGTGCTTGTGCAAGACGGTGGCATGCGTTGGCTGTTGATGCGCAGTGGGCCGGTAGCAGAGTACACGGCCTATGGTTTAGGTGGCACCATTGCACTTTTGGCGCTATTTTATCTACTGCGGGGAAAAATTCGCATCGATGGTGAAAAAACTGGCCGCACAGTAACGCGCTTCAAAGCTGTGGAGCGCTTTGCGCATTGGGTGTTGGCTGGATCTTTTATCCTGTTGGGTTTGACTGGGCTGTATTCGTTGTTTGGGCGTATGGTGCTAATCCCGCTGTTCGGCAAAGAGAGCTTTGCCAGCATAGCGATAGTATCAAAATGGATTCACAATAATGTTTCATGGGCGTTTATGATTGCGCTGGTGGTGATTTTCTTCATGTGGGTTATGCACAATATCCCCAACCGGACAGACCTGAAGTGGCTGGCGATGGGCGGCGGTATCTTTAAAAAAGGCGTTCATCCTCCGGCGAAAAGATTTAATGCCGGACAAAAGCTCATTTTCTGGTCGGTGATTGTTTTGGGGGCATCGATTTCTGCCTCGGGCCTGTCGCTGCTATTTCCGTTTGAGATGCCAATGTTTTCAGCGACCTTTGCCAAGATGAATGCGCTGGGCATAACTGAGATGCTGGGCATGGAACCACTGCGTACCGCGTTGGCCCCGCAGGAGGAAATGCAGCTGGCGCAGCTTTGGCATTCGATTGTTTCCTGCGTGTTGATAGTGATTATTATTGCCCATATTTATATCGGGTCGGTGGGCATGGAAGGTGCTTATGATGCGATGGGGTCTGGAGAAGTCGAAGAGCAATGGGCCAGGGAACACCATTCGCTTTGGCTTGACGAGCTTGAAGCCGGAAAACCGAAGTCACAGACGGTTGCGGGTGAATAGTGTGATACCTATGTTTCCAGTACTGCAATTGTCTTTGTCAAAATTGTTGGTTGATTATTCGCTCCCGCCCGAGCCAGGGTTAATATCTGACAAATCGGGTTGTCCGCGCCATTTTGACGCACACACAAGCCTGAGCGTGTTTGCCACTGGTATACACGCCCGCAAAAAAGAATTACGAGGTCTGCCATGAGGGTCATGTTACAAGCATTTGCGACTGTTTTTCTGGTTGCGTTCCTTGCCAATGCAATTCTGATGGCCGCGGGCTTTTCAAGCCAAGCAGTGCACAGCGGTTCAAATGTGCGACTAGACGCATCTGAAGATTAATGCTGCAAGTTAATCGTGATACCGTAGCGGGAGCCAAGCACGATGCTTATGGCGAGAGCTTAAGTCATGCCTCAGTGCTCATTGTTGATGATGAGCCCGGCATGCGCAATTTTCTAAGCAAGACCCTTGAGCCTCATTGCAAGCGCGTCGCGCTGGCCGCGTGTCCCAAGGATGCGGCCATTATTTTGGATACGGCACATTTTGACCTGATTATTCTTGATAATATCATGCCTGGGTGCACGGGGCTTGAATGGTTGAGCGAGCAGCGAAAAGTTGGGCTCTATGCCGATATTATTATGATCACTGCCCATGCAGATCTTGAGATGGCGATAACGGCATTGCGCTCTGGGGTGACGGATTTTGTCCTCAAACCCTTTCGGGCCAATCAGATTTTAACCGCAGCTGCCCGTGTGTTGGATCGGAAGTTTTTGCAGCGAGACAACTACTTGCTGCGGCACGCGCTGTCGGTTGAGGGTGAAGCGGCGCGTGGGCGCTTGTTGGGGGCCTCTGCGAGCATTCAATCGGTGCGCATGGTGTTGACGAAATTGGCACCTCTGCCGACGCCTGTGCTGTTTACTGGCCAGAGCGGGACTGGCAAAGAAATTGCCGCCCGCACTTTGCATGGCATGTCTAATCGCGCTTCCAAACCTTTTGTCGCAGTGAATTGTGCGGCGATAGCACCCGATCGAATCGCGCAGGAACTTTTCGGAGTGGTCGATGGTGATACATCGCGACACGATGGGTTACTGCTGCACGCAAACGACGGCACCCTGTTTCTGGACGAGGTGGCGCAGCTTTCCGAATCTGTTCAGGCGACCTTGCTGCGGGTGCTGGAAGACCACCGGATCAGGCCGTCTGGAGCCGAGCGGGAAATCCCATTGACCCTGCGGTTTTTATTCGCAACCAATGCAGATCTGCCAGCGGCGGTCGCGGCGGGTAAATTTCGTGCAGATTTGTTCCACCGCATGAATGTAGTGGCGATTGAAATGCCACCATTGCGGGATCGCACCGAAGATATTGTTGAGTTAGCAGCGCTGTTTATGGATCATTTTTCACGTGTTTTAGGCCTGCCTGCGTTGGAATTGAACGATGCGGTCTTGTTGAAACTCAGCCGCTATGACTGGCCGGGAAATGTTCGTGAATTGCGCAACCTGATAGAAAGATCGGTCATTTTGGGCTATTTCCCAGAGGAGTTTGCTGGCACGGGCCAGCGCAGCGGCGTTGCAGCCATTGAGACGCTTGAGTTGGTCGAACAGCGCCACATAATGAATGTTCTGGACAGCTGCAACGGCAATCGGGCCGAGGCCGCGCGTCGCCTTGGTGTGTCGCGCAAAACCATAGATCGAAAATGCATCAGCTGGGATGTCTAAACTGGCAGCCAGACGGTGAATGCGGCCCCCACCGGTGACAGGTTGCGCACGGTGATAAGCCCACCTGCAGTTTGCACCAGTGTCTGACTTATCGAAAGTCCCAAACCGGTGCCGTGGCCTAGTTTTGTGGTGTAAAACGGATCAAACACGGTTTTAATTCTGTTAGGCGGGATGCCGGTTCCGGTGTCGGCAACGATTATGGCTGCGCCGGCAACCCCATCGCGTTCGTGGGGGTGGCTTGAGATTGTCAGCACACCTTGCCCTGTCATCGCCTGCAGGCTGTTCATGATCAGATTGACAACCACTTGTTGCAGTTCGCCCGAGCTGATTTTGACATTCGGACATTTTGCGGTGTCACAGATTACTTCAATACCCTCCTTTAGGATCACGTGGTTGACCAAAACCAAGCTGTCTTTCACGATTTGTCCGAGGTTGCTGGTTTCTTCAAATGTCTCAAATTCGCTCGGTCTGGCAAATTGCAGCAACTTTCCAACAATCGCATCGATCCGCAGCACCTGTTGATCAATCAGGTTGAGTTCGGTCGACATGGTGGCCGCCTGTGCGCCAAGAAAAGTGCGAATGACGTCGATATTGCCCTGTATGACCGCTACGGGGTTGTTGATTTCATGCGCGACGCCAGCGGTAATCTCACCAATGGACGCAAGCTTTTCAGACATCACCAGTTGCTGGAAGGTGGCCTCAAGCTTTTGATTGGCTTTTTGCAATTCTTGGGTCCGCTGGTCAACCCTTTTGTTGAGTTCGTCTGCCCAAGAACGCAGGGCTTTGTCACGCTCCTGAACCTGATCAAGCAGCGTGTCGAGATGCGCGGCGACCTCGCCGATTTCATTGTCCGCGCCAACGGGACCGATGCGTGCCGCCAGATCGCCCGTTTCTACTTTTTCCATGGTACGGGTCATACGTTCAAGTGGCGAAAATATATCGCGGGCCATGCGCAAAAACAAAGGACCCGTCAGGATTAAGACAAACAGCAATGCGCCAAAACTGATCACATAGGCCGAGCGGATGGTGGCGCGGTATGGCGCTTCAAGGAACCCAACATAGAGCATGCCGACCCGGTTGCCAAAACTGTCGGTGATTGGCTGATACCCCGAGATATACCAATCATTGACCACAAAAGCCCGGTCGAGCCAAGTCAGCCCCTCGTCAAGCACCCGACTGCGCACAGCTGCCGAAACCCGGGTCCCGAGCGCGCGGACGTCTTCGAACAGGCGCACATTGGTACTGATGCGCACATCTTCCAAAAAGAGCGTCGCGGTGCCCTGCCTGTCGCTGCCTTTGGCACGGTAAACAAGGGCATTGATCGTATCGATAAAGTTCAAATTTCGGTTCAGCAAGGTGCCACCAACCAAGACACCGGATTGTCGATGGGTTTTAATTGCCGTGGCGCTGTGAACAACCATGCCGCGATCTTCCGTGCTGCGCTGGGTTGGGACCGCAGCTTCGGTGGCAATCAACGGCAATGAGGCTTGGTGGGCAAGCGTCGCTGACCGGGCCTTGAGGTCCTTTGCATGGAAGATATCTATTGAGGTCTGGCTTCCGCCAGCGGCGGCGGCGGCAATGACTGGCCAGCGTTTGGCGGCCGCTTTGCTCTTGGCATTGGTTAGATGGTACAAAAAGTCCAACCCAAGCCGTTGGCGTTGTTCATCGAGATAGCGCTCAAGCGCAGCCGGGTTTTCGCGCGCCTGTGCAAATGACACTGATCCCGCAATGGCTTGAATGTCAGAGCTGCTCTGGGCCATGATGCGTTGTAGATATTGCTCGGCGATCTGCAGATCACTGGCAACATTTGTGATCAAAAGCGCACTAAAACTGGCGGTCCAGCGTGCCATGCCGACCGTCAACAGCGTTGGGATCAAAACAACCAACGGCAGCAGGGCCAGAACCAGAAGATGAAGGCGCACCGATTTCATAGGGCCAGCGTGACAGAAACATGACCTGACCGCAAATTTTTCCCATGTTATCAAATATGCAAGAAACTGAACCTGTGCTACCAATTCTTTCCACACTGGGTTCAGGACATCTATTGATGTCGGTCTATATCAATATTTTGAAGTCAGAGTGCTGGGATAATTGGAAAATCATGCCTGGAAGAATATGCTTTTTGATATATCTGACCAGTTGTTCAGAGGAATAAAAGCGGGTACTGTGCATGAGGATTACACGCAATATTTGGGAGAGTATTATGATTAAGATGACATCGCGTCTGGCCGTTGTGGCTTTGGCGGCATCTTTCGCCAGCGAGACCTATGCAAGCGAATGGAATGTATCGGTCTGGGGCAAGCGTCGCGCCTTTACCGAGCATGTTGAAAAACTGGCTGAACTGGTAAGCGCGAAGACCAATGGCGAGTTCACGATGAATGTCAGCTATGGTGGTCTTTCTAAGAATAAAGAAAACCTCGATGGTATTTCGATCGGGGCCTTTGAGATGGCGCAGTTCTGCGCCGGTTATCACCGCGACAAGAACCGTGTCGTCACCGTTCTGGAATTGCCATTCCTCGGCGTTGAAAATCTGGCTCAGGAAGTGGCCGTTTCAGCGGCAGTTTATGCACATCCCGCGGCGGCTGAAGAGATGGCGCAATGGAATGCAAAGTTGCTTATGACCTCGCCGATGCCGCAGTATAATCTGGTGGGCACAGGCGAGCCACGCGACAAGCTGGCAGATTTTGAAGGCATGCGGGTTCGTGCGACCGGTGGCTTGGGCAAAGCCTTTGCTGCTGTTGGGGGTGTGCCGACATCCGTGACCGCGACTGAAGCATATCAGGCCATGGAGTCGGGTGTTGTGGACACAGTTGCCTTTGCTCAACACGCGCATTTGTCGTTTGGTACGATCAATCAGGCAGACTGGTGGACCGCAAACCTCAACCCCGGCACTGTGAACTGCCCGGTTGTGGTTAATATTGATGCCTATGACGCGCTGCCCGATGCGCACCGTGCGGCACTGGACAGCTCAATCCCCGCCGCATTGGAGCACTATCTGGCTAACTATGGTGAGTTGTTGGCGCGCTGGGATACCGTTCTGGCCGAAAAAGGTGTGAAAAAAGTCGAAATTGCTGAGTCAGTGATTGCGGAATTTCGTGCCAAAGCGGCCGATCCCATTCGGGATGCTTGGATCGCAGACATGGAAGCCCAAGGCCTGCCTGGTCAGGAACTGTATGATCTTGTGGTTAAAACACTGGCTGAGGCCAAGGCGGCCAACTAAGAAATAACAGCCGTCCCAAATTGGGGCGGCTTTCCATTTTCTACAAGACCGAAGAGGGCGGGCGATGGCAGGATCAGCTGCGGTTTTGGAGGATTCAAGTCTGCTAAGCAGATTGGATCGGGCCTTGTTGCCAATCGAGCGGTTTTGCGCTCTGATCAGCGGCATCGCGATTTTTTCACTCATGTTTTTAGCCGTTTATTCGGTCACTGGCCGCAAATTCTTTGCTTCTCCACTGGCGGGCTATGTCGACTATATCGAAGCGGCGATGCCGGTTATTGCAATCATGGGCGTGTCTTATGTGCAGCGTGACGGCACGCATATTCGCATGGACATGCTTGTCTCTGCCTTGAAGGGGCGGCTGCTTTGGTTGTTCGAGCTGGTTTCGGTTTTGATGATTCTTGCGCTCATTCTTGCCTTAACTTGGGGCGCATGGGAACATTTTGACCGCTCATTTGATTGTGCGCGCCCCCTGTGCAGTCGCGACAGTTCGGTTGATATCAGCCTGCCTATTTGGCCATCAAAACTGGTGGTGCCGGTGGCGTTTGGCGTGCTGGCTTTACGGCTTATGTTGCAAGCCGTCGGATACGGACGGGCCCTTGTCTTGGGGTTGGAAAACCCGGTTGCGGTGCCGTTGACGCTGAGCGTGGCCGAACAGGCCGCCCATGAAGCGCGTGCGCTCAAGGGGGCCGACTGATGGATAGTATTTCAATCGGCCTATGGGTCAGCGGTGGTATGCTGGTCATGGTGGTGCTGGGGATGCGGGTGGCGTTTGCCGCGGGTATGGCCGGTTTTGTCGGTCTGGTATGGCTGCGTTGGAACGGATTTGACTATGCCCCGGAAAAGTTTTGGAAAGCGTTTCAAATCAGTGTGAAAGTGGCGGGTTTGACCCCGCATTCAAAGGTCAGTGCACAGGTTCTAAGCTTGATCCCTGTGTTTATTTTAATTGGCTATCTGGCCTATTATGCCAAATTGACCATTGCATTATTCGAGGCCGCTAAGCGCTGGATCGCTTGGGTGCCGGGTGGATTGGCCGTCTCGACGGTGTTTGCCACAGCTGGGTTCGCGGCGGTGTCGGGGGCTTCGGTGGCCACAGCTGCGGTGTTTGCGCGTATTGCCATCCCCGAGATGCTGAAAGTTGGCTATAACAAGCAATTTGCAGCCGGTGTTGTGGCGGCCGGTGGCACGTTGGCCTCGTTGATCCCACCGTCTGCAATTTTGGTAATCTATGCGATTATTGTCGAACAGGATGTCGGAAAACTGCTGTTGGCGGGTTTTATTCCCGGAGCGTTTTCGGCCATTATCTATGCTGGTTTGATCATTGGTATTGCTGTTACGTTTAAAACTGTTGGCCCGCCGGTGACTGGCTTTACCTGGAAGCAGCGGTTTGAAAGCCTGCCGCCGGCTCTGCCCATTGTGGCGGTTGTGGTGATCATTATTTTCTTTGTCTATAACCCGTTTGGCGATGCCTGGGGCACGCCCACCGAAGGTGGGGCGATCGGGGCCTTTATCATTTTCGTGATGGCGCTCTATCGTGGTATGCGTTGGAAACAAATGAAAGAGGCGCTGCTGGAGACCGCAAAATTGACTGTGATGATCTTTACCATCATCTGGGGTGTTTTGATTTATGTGCGTTTCTTGGGGTTTGCCAAACTGCCGGATGCGTTTTCCGACTGGATAACCGCGCTTGAAATGTCGCCGATGTTAATCCTGATCTGTATTCTGTTGGGCTATGCTGTGCTGGGCATGTTTATGGATGCGATTGGCATGCTGCTGTTAACGCTGCCGGTGGTGTATCCGGCTGTTATGGCATTAAACGGTGGCGAATTTGTCTCTGCAGCGGATAGCGCCTTTGGTATGTCCGGCCCGATGTGTGCGATTTGGTTCGGCATCTTGGTGGTCAAAATGGCCGAATTTTGTTTGATCACCCCGCCCATCGGTTTGAATTGCTTTGTGGTTGCCGGCGTAAGAGATGATCTTAGTGTTCAGGATGTGTTCAAGGGGGTTATGCCATTTTTCATCGCGGATGCGGTGACAATTGCACTGCTTGTGACATTCCCGCAGATCGTGCTTTGGCTGCCGTCTTTGGTGTGAACACAATGCCTGGTTTGGTGTGAACACAATGCCGGCAGCTACCTCGGGTGATGTAGCTTTATTTTCTGGTTGGTTTGGGGGGCAAGTATTTAAGGTCTCAACTGGAATAAGTCATGCACTGACACTTTGAGGTGTTGCGCGAGCCTGAGCGCCAAAACCGTAGAGGGGATGAACACACTGTTCTCAATCGTATTTATGGTTTTTCGCGACACGCAGACCTTATTCGCCAGCGCAGCTTGGGTTAAATTCGCAGCAGTGTGGTATTTTCTTAAATTATTACACAAATCACTCGGCACTGGGCCACTCGCTAAAGATCACGAATGACAGTAAATAAGCGGCTGCTATCAAAGTGCCCATGATTGGAAAGGCCAAGGTAAGACAGAGCGCACCGGTGGCAATTAAAAAACCGAAAAACGGATACAGCAGCAGGGCACTCCAAAACCCAAACCGGTGGGCTTTATCACCGCAGCGTTTGAACAGCTCGTCTGTGGCCTGCTGTACCGGGACTGGGCCCGCGCGGCGGAATGTGCTGAAAATAAGTGTGGCACTCAGTAGGCCGACAGTTCCCGGCAGCCACCAAGGCATTGGATCTGGCCGCTTGGTGAAAACAACAAGTACGGCGTAAAGCAGACCGATCAAACCAGTCGCGCCAAATGAAAAATTTCGAACGCGCGCTATTTTTTCCGCTGAAAGCATGTTTAAAACTCCTGAAATAAACGTGCCCTACAAAATGTAACCTCAAGGTTACACGTTGCTGTATTTAATACGAGAAATTTATGAGCAGCGTCCGCGAAAAAAAACCGCGTACAGATGAGCACTGCACGCGGTCTTGATTTTAGGGGACGGACTTGAACCTGATTTAGGCGTCGTCTTTGTCTTCTCTTCTCTCGTCATCAGCTGCCGCAGGAGCCGGCGCGTGGTCGTCATCATCTGATGCGGCGGCGCCGATATCGTCAAACAGCTCAGAGATTTCAAACTCGGCTGCGGCTTCTTCTTCCGCGGCCAGTTCTTGGATAGACTTGCCCGAGGCTTGTAATTCGGCTTCTTCAACCGAACGCGCAACATTTACGCTGATGATGGCCTCGACCTCTGGGTGCAGCACAACGCGAAGTTCATGCACACCGAGCTCTTTGATTGGTTTGATCAAATACACCTGTTTGCGGTCAACCGAAAACCCGTCTGCGGTGGCGGCTTCGGCGGCGTCACGAGTGGTCACTGAACCATAAAGTGATCCCGCATCTGATGCCTGGCGAATCACGATGAACTGTTGACCGTTCAACTTATCGCCCATAGCTTCGGCTTCAGTCTTGGTTTCCAGATTATTCGCTTCAAGCTGGGCTTTTTGCCCTTCGAAGGATGCGATATTTGCTTGTGATGCGGTCAGCGCTTTGCCTTGCAGCAACAGATAGTTGCGCGCATAGCCCGGCTTAACATCGACGACATCGCCCATCTGGCCCAGTTTAGCGACCCGTTCAAGAAGAATAACTTGCATGTCTATCTCCTTACTTCACGGCGTATGGCAACAGGGCGAGAAAGCGCGCACGCTTAATCGCACGAGCCAATTCGCGCTGTTTTTTCGCCGAAACGGCGGTGATTCGTGACGGCACGATTTTGCCCCGCTCTGATATGTAGCGTTGCAGCAGTCGTGTGTCCTTATAGTCGATCGCAGGTGCATTGTCGCCTGAGAACGGGCACACTTTGCGGCGGCGGAAAAATGGTTTGGTTGCCATGGTTTAGCGTCCTTTCATCAAGCAGTTATTAGCGGCGCTCGCGGCGGTCGCCACGGTCATCGCGTTTTTGCATCTGGACCGACGGTCCTTCGGGGTGGGCATCCACTTTAATGGTCAGAATGCGCATCACATCGTCGTGTAGGCGCATCAGACGCTCCATTTCCTGAATTGCTTGACTGGGCGCGTCTGTTTTCAGGAAGGCGTAGTGGCCCTTGCGATTTTTGTTGATTTTATAGGCCATCGTTTTGACGCCCCAATATTCGCTTTCAACGACTTTGCCGGCGTTGTCTGCCAGAACGGTTGAAAAATGCTCAATAAGGCCCTCTGCCTGGGTATTGGACAGGTCTTGGCGCGATATAAAAACATGCTCGTATAGCGGCATCTGATCTCCAGTTGTGTTCAGGCGCATTTCATAGGGTAGTTTACTCTTTCCACCCTACCCACGAGAGACTGCGCAGTTGCTGATCGTTTGCGGAAAGAGCGGCACGTATACGAGGATTGGCCAGGCGATGCAAGCGAGCAGTCCACGACGCACGGGGTGTCTTATAACGCGGCGGATCACGCTATCAAATCTGCGCAATAAAATGCGGAATATTATCTTTAAACCGAAAAAAACCATGGGTGGCATGCGGCCATGTCATCCGGTCATAGGGGGCCATTATTGTTGTCAAAGAGATACCCTGTTCGCCAAGTGGTTTTCGGACCTGTGTCAACAGGTCGGCGATGGGTCCGACTGGTGCATGGCAGGTGATAATCTGCTTCAGGCCATGCGTCTGTGCCCAAGTGAGCAAGTCATTGAAACCTTTCACATCATGGGGCGCACTGTGTTTGGGGGGCAAGCGGTCCAGTGTATCGCGCAACGCCCCTTGGGAAAATACCACGACATGGTCTGCTGCTTTCAATGGGGCTATGGTTGTGTGGCTTGATAGGGTCGCCGTGGCCCTAAGCGACAAGTTCTTGGCGATAATATGCGTTAAATCAGTGTCTTCATCATGGATCAAAAGCCCTGTGGCGAGCGCCGTATCGATCGGATCGGCGTGTGTAAGCGTCCCACAGGGCGGGTTTTCAGGGCCCTTAAGCGGGGTCGCTTTGGTCGCCAGCCCTGTTGGTGAAAACCTGCCATTGGTATATTTTTCAATGTTTTCGGGACGGGCAAGATAGGTTTTTCCGACGGTTTGTAAGCCCGCAACCCAACGCCATCCCAAGGTGTTTGACGCGGGATCGCCATCGAGAAGGTTCCGCAGAAAAAAATCAGCCCCCAGTTCCCATGGCAGGCGCAGCGTAAAGATCCAGATCGAGGCAAACCACATGCGGGCATGATTGTGTAGATAGCCTGTGGAGGTCAGTTCTTCGGCCCAAGCATCAAAGCAGTCGATGCCAGTGTTTCCTGTGCAGGCACTGCGCCAGTTGCGTTCCAATCCGTCTTGGGTCTGCACTGCATTTAACGCCCAGCGCAAGCCGGTTTGATAGCCATGCCAAACGGTGGGGCGCAACTCTATCCAGCCTTTCCAATAACTGCGCCAAAACACTTCTTGAATGAATTTTTCTGCTGCGTCTGCTGAATGTTGTTTCAAGACCTCGGTGACAACCTCTTGTTCCGTTATCAACCTGCGCCGCACGTATGGTGACAGACCCGACACGGCTCTGGGCTGATGCGGGCCGCAGTCAAAGTTACGGCCACGGGCATAGTCAGGTCCTGCTTTGGACGCAAATTTAGCCAGTAAATCTAAGCCAGCTTGCCGGGTTGCGAGATAATTTGCAGATGTTTGCATTGGAACTCCAGTGTTGTGCTCGGGAGATAGAGCTCTGTGGCCACAATACGATATAATAACGACCTCTGCACAATTGCTAATTTCCTCACTTGGCCAAATTTTATACGCTTTCGAAACCCACATTGGAGTTTTCATGGACATTTTCATGCATGAGAGCGCGTCGGATCGGGGATCAGAATGTCTTGTGTAAAGTTAATGCGCCTATGGATTGGTCTTTGGTTTTGCCGCTTCTGAAAACGGTTTAAACCGATCAGGTCTGGGCCCTCAGGGTTATTCTGGGGCCCTCAGGGTTATTTTGGGCCCCGAGGAATATGATCAGATTATTTTGTTTAAATGTCTGCTG
>Ga0114998_10001307_pt1 | contig 19038 bp, 5 predicted proteins | sample ArcticOcean_MG_C_5_FD_87044 | JGI IMG/M metagenome (GOLD analysis project Ga0114998, IMG submission 87044) | Marine microbial communities from western Arctic Ocean - ArcticOcean_MG_CB4_138 | ecosystem: Environmental > Aquatic > Marine > Oceanic | place: Arctic Ocean: Canada Basin | collected...
ATATGTCTCGCTATCTGATTCTGAACCCGAATCTGGATCTGGATTCGTACTAATAATCCTCGAGTTCTTCCAACTTTCAGTCATCTCGATCGACTCGGGTTGTAAACGACATTTTTTCAAATGAACAGATAAGTCTCCGTAGTACGAATTATATGGTCCAACGACGCAGCCTCTGGAATCGCCAACGAAAATCGGTTGAACACCTACGGCAACATTAAAACTACAATCATGCGACGCTTTGCTAAATAAATATTTCGACGCCGAGACAACGTTCACGCGTTCGCATCTCGTAAGAAATATCGTCGAAGATACTGAGCCAATAAATATGCAACAATCGACAACGTTATCAATTCGAACGTGTTGTACCGGCGCCATGATATAAATAGCGCTCTCTGAGCAATTCGAAATGAAGCACGACGAAATTAGTTCTAAACTGTTCTTTGATGATTGTACTAGTTCGCGCGCGAATGTTTCCTTCTTCAAATTTTCAACGCATAATTCGAACGGTTTCACCAAAGAAACATTTGAAAAATGATTCTGTGTTATCGTTGTTGTATGCGGCAACGACGACGATGATGATGATGCAGATAACGAATCTTCCAACAGTAAATAGACGCTCTGAATAGTTTCTAATCTTTTTTTTGCTTCTTTATTTTCAATCTCGATCAACTTTTTCTCGTCATAGAATTGAAAGACATAGCGAAAACACTCCCACGCGCGGTCGCTAACGAGCAGTTCGGGCGAATCAATTAAATCATCCGCTTTCGTACATATTGTTTTAATATCGTTCCAATGCGTGATTAAAAACTTCATTCGCACGAACTCCTCTTTGTCTCTTTCGTTGTTGTTGTTATTATTTTCGTTAGTCATATTTTGCGAGTCGTTATACCAATCCGTGTTTGCGCGCATTGGACTCTTTGCTGACGGTAAATTTATTCCATGTACGAACAAGAACAAACAAAAAAAATCTATTCTAATCAATCCATCGTCGTCGTCGTCGTTGTCGTCGTCGTCATCATCATCCGCGGTCGTCGTCATCGTTTTATCGTCGTCGTCTTTGTCTTCTTTATCGGCTTTTGAAATAGACCGCCGTCCCTTCGGTAAAATCGTTGTCTTAGTCGCTTCGTATGCGTCTAAAATACATTTCAAGTTCTTCATCGCACGCGATGACGATTGTCCTCCATTACGAGCATTCCTTTTGATATCATTCTCTTCCTGTCCGTGTTCGTTCTTCGTAGTATTTGTAAAAATGTTCTCATCACCCTCGCCGCCGTTCAATACTATTCGCTCTAAATCCTCTCTCCTGATTTTCTTACAATAACCATCATCATCGCTGTTCTTATTATTCTGACTCGAATGAACGTAAGCATCGTTACGAGCGCTCGTTCGTTGTACTACGTGCTCGATTAATCTATCCTGCGTTAAATGAACTCGTTCTTGAAACGATAGTGCTAACGAACTAGTTTGACTATTACTATTATCAGTTCTTCCTCTGATCAGTAAAACAGGTTTCATCAGTGCTCGTTCGACTACTTTCAAAGGTATCATCGAAGCATAATCGAATACTTGAGAGCGTATTCTCGCCCTTATTACGTTTATTATATCTACCGATGAATCATCGTTCGAACGAAGTGATGGTGGTACTCTTTTCGTATCACCATCAACCTTAGTAGTAGTAGCTTCAGCGGACATCATGAATTACAGTACTTATTATTGTACACACACACACACACACACACACACACACTACTCTCTCTCTCTCTCTCTCTCTCTTATATGTATTAATATGTATGTATTATCCGAGCGTGATGAGCTATGTATAGTTTTGGAGACATTTGCTCTCTACTGATGATTTTCAAAATTGAATTTGACAGGTACCGTCAGTCATACCGTACACAACAGCAAAATTCCAAAATAACAACAACGAGGTCGATTTGTCCGTTAGAGTTCTAGAATCGTCGTTATTAATTAAGCGCAGGCGTCAGTGAAATACTGATTAAAGGGAAACATCATCATCATCATCATAATAATAATAATACACACACACACAATAGTACTGACTTAATCGATCCCGTGTGTGTTAATTAATTAATTAATTAATTAATTAATTAATTAATTAAAATCTTCTTCTTCTGAAATGACAGCCACTGTCAGTACTGCGAAGAGCAGGCTTTCGCAGAGCGCTAATACTGCATCGAATGAACGGTTAATTAATTCACCTCCCGCTGTGACCATGAATGAGAACAAAATACGCTCTCCGCTGAGTAGTAATCAGCAACGGTCTCCACTTGCGCAGATAGTTCTATCGCCGAACAATAATAATGAATCACACCAAAAACGACAGAATTCAAAAGCAGCAGAGAAGGAACAAACACCGACGAGGAGGAATTTGACGAAACAAGAGCTAACGAAACCATCTCTGCGAGAGATAATGGAACGCTTAAATTCACCACCAGCACACAACGCAACTGTGTTATCATTAACGAAATCATGTAATACTACTGATAATGATAGTAATATTGATAATAGTAAGAGTTCATCAATTGAAGAAATCGCAAACGAGTTATTAGTGGCGGGAAAGAACGAAACGAACGAAGAAGAGACTAAACAAGTATTGATCGATTTATTACAAGCGGCGAAAGAAAATGCAGAGTATAAGTTGATTTTGGAACGCATGAAGTCGGACGAAGCTGAATATTCGTTACGATCGTCGAAGAAGATGTCCGAAGTAACTGAAGTTTATGAAATGTTAAGAGAAGACAAAATCAACGCCATGGAGAAGATTAAGCACTTGGAGGAGGAGAAGAAGCAGTTAATGATTGAGATGAAGACTAACAAAGAACATGAAAAACAGCCACAACAACAACATGCGAAGACACCACTAACTGCGCCGGTGAAGCATCATCGTTTCATAACTAATAATAATGCATCATCTCCCGGAGGGGGAGGATTAATTTCGTCCCCTAGATGGGAAGCGGTGAAGAAATCTGCAGAGGAAACAGCCGAGCGCTTGAGAGCGCTTTCGAGCGAAAAAGGTACTACGGATTCCCCATTCACTGGAACGAAAGCGAAACCGAGTCGACTTATTAAAGACGATGATGATGATGTTTTCGTCGATGCACTTAACACTGTCGCACATGTTCATCAGCAGCAGCAAAATAACACAACTACGGAAGGAGTGGAAAAGACGCAAAAATCCATCGCAGACGCCTTGCAAGATTCCAGAAATGAGGTCGAAGTGAAGAGTTTGCTCAATTCACTCGACCAGTATATCTCAGAGCTTCGAGAGCGAACGATTTTTTCTGTTCCTAATACTAACTCTTCAACCACGTCAACAAGCAGATCGCAACCGCCAACGCCGGCAAAGAAGGAAGATTATATAAGCGAAAACTTGGAGAAGAGAGAAAAAGCGCGCAAAAGCTTATTACAAAGAGCTGCTGAGAAAGATAACAGTAAGGACAAAGAAGAAGTTTTGAAGATTGCCGATAAAGCGAGTTCACTTTCAAAGTCACTATTTTCAATCTTATTCTTGAAAGAAAAAGATAATCCTTCTCGTTCAACAACAAACACGAACAAAGCGGCAGACCACGTGAAATCTGATTTATTCAAAACTTTTGAAGAAGAAAGTAGTGACAAGAATAACATGATAACAATAACTCAAGAAAAAGCGGCGTTGAAGAAAGAGCAAGAGGAGCGTAAAAAGGAAAAGGCAAAAGCTGCGGAAGCTTTGAATGAAGTCTGGATGCTTTTAGATGAAAAGACTGAGGAGGCAAAACGCGCGACGGAACAGTTTGAGATTGAACGAAATAAATGTGAGACGTTAGAGACGCAATTGAATGATTATATAACTTTGCAGCATAGAAATGTGGCGAGTATATCTGTACAAACTGATGAAAATATTGACGAATCTTTAGCGTTGCTTGAAGAACAGAATCATGCAAAAGAAGTGCAACTTCTCCAGCTCCAAAGCGAGTTCGCAGATTTGGTTTCGGCAAAAAATGGTCAAATATCCGAGCTCTCTCACTCGTGCTCGCAGCTTTCTAACGCTTTAGAATCAGCAGAAAGAGAAATAGATGCCTCGAAAGAACTAGCTCAAAAGAACGGCGAGATGGAAACAAATATGATGGAATCGTTGCAAGAGATAATAATAGAGCGCACGCATGAGCTCGATTTTGCTCGCTCTGAACGAGAGAGTTGGGAGCAAAAATTCGAAGAATCCCAATCTGATATGCTCTTCAAAAATGCTCGGTTGGAAACTTTGCAAAATGCTTTAGATGAATCCGAATCCGAACGCGCTACTTTGGTAAAATACGTTCAGCACGTCGAAACCGGAAAAGAAATCATGTCCGAAGAACTCGAAAAGTTGGATTTAATAATTTCAGCAAAATACGACGAAGTGAAAGAAATGAGAATACAATATTCAGAAGATAAATCAGAGATGCTCATAATGATTAATCAGTTAGGAAACGAAATGAAAGTTCATGAACGCGAAGCTTTTGTTTGGTGGACAAGAGCAGAGCTTGAAAATACGCGCGTGGGAGATTTAGAAGACGAAATAGAACGATTAAACGATGAGTTGCAACGCGTCAACGAAAAAGAGGATGAATTCACCGAACTCATATTAGATTGTGCAAAACTCAAGGAAGAGAAGCTTACGCTCGAAGAAGTGTTGGAAAAAGTTGATACAACGAACAAAACTTTAAATATCCGTTTGAAAAAATCATTTGAACGCATTCAAGAGTTGGATAAAGAGGTTGAAGAGGCGAACAGTGACTGTGATTTCTTGCGAAAAGAGGTGAATGACGCAAACGCGAGAATGAAAGAACTAGAGGCTTCAAATAGCAAAGAAACGAACGGCGATAATAATAACTCCATCGAAACAACAAATGATTATGAAAACGACGAATCGTACGACTACGCAAAGATTCCCGCGAAATACGAAGAGTTGAAACTCGAAAACATCGAGTTGATGGAGAAACTAAAACACTCGAAAGCTGTAGAAGAGAAATTAACGCAAAGACTGGAAAACGTCGTGCACGAAACGGACGGATTAAAGAATGACGCGAAATCTGCGTTTATGAAATCATCAGAAATGCGAAAGATGACGGAGAATGCGGTGGAAAAAGCTGCGCAACTGACGAGCGAGTTAGAGCAAGCCACGAATGAGATTCAAAAGCTTGAAAACTTATTGAAAGTTTCGCGACAGCAAGTACAAACGCTCGAAAAAGAAATACGATTTGAACAACAAAAGACGACGACGACTGCAGATACTTTGGAACCTTTCATGAATGCAACTACGACGACGAAGACGACACAAACGCATGATGGTGATCGAAATGAAGTTAAGGAGTACTTTGAAGCACAAAACGAAGAGTTAATCGCGCTTTTAACATCCAAGACGAACGAATTGACTGAACTTAAATTGGAATTTGAAAATCTGAGACATAAATCGACTTCGATGGAAGAGGCAAAAACTATTCGAGCTGAAAACTATGAACTCGCTGTTCGACACAAAGCTACGCTCGAAAAATTAAAAGCACTAGTAGAAGAAAGAGATGCGTTGGAAAAATCGTGCGAACAGTACGAAGCCACCGTAGCAAAGACGCAGATAGTTGTGCAAGAGTTGAAGATGGAAGTAGAAGCGCTGAAATCGCCAATGAAGGCGCAACAACCAACATATGCCAAACAACTTTCACAAGCACCTATTGTTGCTGCAGAGAACAAGAAATCTCAGTCCACGCAAACGAATGAGTCGGAAGTAGTAGATTGTCGAGAGAATATCATTTATGCAAAGCCGGTTAAAAGAAGAGATGCCGAAGATGATTTGTTTTACGACGTCGCGGATGACTTTGACGTCCTCGAAAACCAATACAATGATAAACAATATTATAAAAACAACAACATTCACCGTCGTCGTCGTAATGTTAGTAGTAGTAGTGGTGGTAATAGTCAACAGCTGTCGTCGACGACGATGCCGACTTTTTATCCACTCACTACGAAAGGGCAATTACCTCCTCTTCGAAGGTCTGCCATTGAATGTTATCACATGGACGCGCAAAGATTGCGCTTGCGAAAAGAATGCGAATTAGAAGAACGCGAGTTACAAAAAATGAGGCAAGAGAAGAAGATTATATCCGCGCAACTGAAGCAAAGTCGTTCAGAAGAAAAAGAACGAGAAGAAGCAGAAGAACACGTCATAATCGAGACTAGCAAAACGCTCTTCAAAACACCGCAAGTTCTAGCAAGAAAAAAAGACACGACGACGACGACGACGAAGCAAAAGAAGACGAGTAGTAAAACAAACGACGAGCATAAAGAACAAACGCCTTTTGATATTGATGTTGATACGCCGCCGAACGTCATTGAAGGTTCGAAAGCGCCAACGAATACGCCCGACAATATTATTAATACTCATGCAACGACCGATACTGCTTCAGATCTATTGACAGAAACGGCTTTAACTGCGAAGTTAGTCCTGGAAAACTCTCGAAGAGCTGAAGAGAAGGCGCGTTCGTATAAGAAACAAGCTCGCGAAGCGTTTAAATCTCTCGCGAATATCTCCGAAGAAATGCAGCGCATGAAGATGCAGTTCATTTCATTGGATCAAGAGCAACGGCATGGTACTCCCTTAACTGAAACTAAGTTTTTAAGGTCATGAATTGAATAAATAAATTGATTAAAGGTGATTTCGTCGTACTAGCATGGTAACGAGCGATGTATATTTGTAGCGTATTTATTTTACTAGCATAGTATAAACTTTGTAGGGGTCTTGCTTTGACCATAATATCTCATAATAACTTCGGCACAAAACTTGGTCGCACTGATTACTATACTTGTAACGATATAATACTATGGAAAATATCCTAAACGATGATTACGAGCGACATGAACAAAAACTTGAACGATTCAAAACATGGTTGTTAATGAACGGATCAGAACTATCAAACGTAGAACTGAGAACTGAGACTACGATCGACGCAAAAGTGTTTAAGAACTTCACTGGGGACGGGATGGAAAAGAAGAAGCAATTCGAGCGCAGGGTGTTCGTCTCCTCCCCTTCACGAAACGAAGACGGTAATGAAAAAGTGCAGGCGATCAAAAAGAACGAAAGAATCGTGTTCGTACCTTTTTCTTTGTTAATAGGCACGGAAGGTTTAAGGGTCGGTACTGGCTCAGACTCTGCTGCGCCATTTCCATTCGCGACTACGTCAGAGCGCTTAGCTGCAGAGGTTTTGAGACAAAGAGATTTGGGCAACGAATCAAAGTTCTTTGAATACATCGAATGCTTACCTGAATATATAGATACGCCAACAGCAGGGGAATGGACTAGTAATGAGATTAAGGAGATGCAATTCGCGGACGCGATTGGGGTATGCGCGAAGACTTTAGCGAGAGACCAAGGGAACACGCAAACGTATTTTAACAATAAGGCGGAGCAATCATCAACGACGATAGGGGAAGGTAAGACGAGTTATAGTCATGGGAATTGGACGAAAAAAGATTGGCAGTGGGCAATGTCCATTGCACGTTCGAGAGCGGTTGAGATCGATGCCGAAATTGCATACGCTGGGGAGAACAGAGGGAAGATGCCTCCGTCTGGAGCTTTCGTGGCGCCTTTTATTGATATGTGTAACCATACGCACGTAGACCCTTCAGCGTTTTGGAAGCCAGCATATAGTGAGAAGAAACAAAAAGAGATGAATATGAATATGAATAGCGAGAATGATGATGATAAATCAAAAGAAGAGAACAAACCAGACGGCATCGAGCTCGTCGCGAGAAGAGATTTGGAGCATGGAGACGAAGTCACCGTATCGTACGCAGTAGCTGATTCAGATACGTTTCTACTTTTTGGTGGTTTCGTGACGGAGACGCGCAATCCAAGAGATACAGTAGAGCTTTGGAGAACTTTACCCGAGGCCGCGACATGGTTATCGGAGAAATTAATCGACGCCGGTAGCTCGGAGCAAAACAAAATGGCGATCCCATTAGAGTACTCCAAAGGCGTCGCCTACGCAATTGTTGAGCAGCGCAGGCAGCACATTCTAGAAGCGATGGGACAAAATAAAGCCGAAGTGAATAAATTTGACTGGGCGAGCTCGGGTTTGGACGAAAGCGTCCGAGCCGGGTGGAATTTCGCGAGAGACGAAGCTCATCATTCGATGTTTTCGTTCATCGCGCAAAACGTCATGCAAGGCGATAACGATAACGACGAGTTATATAGACAAGTTCTAATCGGTAGAATTTCAGAGCTTTTAACTAACTTGCCAACATCAATGGAAGACGATGTCGCAATCATGGAACAATGCTCGCAAATCCTCGAAAACAATAATAACAACGAAGCGGCAGTAGATCAAGAAGAAATAATAAGAGAAAAGACGAAAGCTTTACGTTTGAAAACGTGCTGTCGCTATCGCGGTCAAAAGAAAGCCATTCTTCATCAATGGTTGCAATTCCTCACTAAAGGTGAAATGCCCAGAGATCTAACTTCAATTAAGAACAAAGTGAAAGCTAACGCAGAGTCTGACTCCGTCGCTAACGAATTATCCTCTATGATGTAATTTATTATTGTTATTATTTCAATAAGTACTCTCTCTCTCTCATTCAGTCTTTACTAAAGTAGTAAATTTACCTAATACAATAAATCTTGATACTTTTTATTATTAATATTAATTAATTAATTAATTAATTAATATCAAGTCATGGGCGGTCCGAAGAAGGAGCTCTTGAAGAAGAAAAAGGGAATCGTAAGCACTGGAGCTCTGTCATCGAAACCGGACGCTTCGTTCACGTTCCTGAAACAACAGAAACAGCTTTTGCAATGTCCTTTTTGTGATAAAGATCCATTCGCACAACGCGATAGGTTGAAGATGCATATCGAGAGACATCATAGTAAAGAATTAGAGAACAACGCGGAAAAGAAAGATAACAGTGTACTGATGGGAGTGAATAATAATAATAATAGTAACAATAATAATAAGAGTGCGAAGAATGCCGTGGATGATTTAGCGAAGAAGCAGAAAGAACAAACGAAAGAAAAACTATTGCAAATGCAAATGAACAACAAAAGTACTACTAATAATACGCAGACTGCGCAAGTAGGTATGAATGAAATACAAACGATGACGAAAAAGATAATGATAGATAAACAACCTATCGTTAGAGCGTCGTGTAAACAACCGAGAACTATTTTAGAAGAGTTTGCGAATAAGAAGAAAGATATTAGGAAACCGCGATTTGTACCGCAGCAAGAAAAAACATCAAAGACGAAGAAGAAAGATGAAGATGTGGAAGTATTAGAAGATAAAGATGAAGATGAAGATGATGATAATAATAATAATTGTAAGCGATGGATTTGTAAGGTTGTGATACCGGATAAATATAAACCAGATTCCGATATCGTTTTGTGGATGAACGACGTGGCACCTACGAAGGAAGAGGCGATTCAACGCGCGGCGACATTAGCGTTGGCGAGATATGCAACAAATTTACCTTTACAACGCCTCCTACCGCAAGAATATAAGCAAAGATTTGAAGCTTACGAAAATGAAGAAAAAATGCGATTAGAAAAGAAACAACAGAGAGAACAGAGAGAGTTGGAGAGGAAGAACAAGAAGCCGAAAGTTAAGAGAATGATTCCAACGCTTCAAATGTCGGAAGAGAAGAGGATCATGGTCGATGAATTACTACGCACGTTTGAAGAAAATAACGCTACATCTTATTCCTCTTTGTATAGCCATCACAGATCTTACGACGATTTCACGGTTTTACACGAGACTGATGAAGAAATTTCAAACCCAGAAGTCGAAAAGCTTACGTCGAGACTCGAGAAATTAGGATTTGAAAAATCAGATTGCGCGATTGCGGTTAGAGAATCGAAAGATTTTGCTTACGAAAGTGCGTTGGATTGGTTAGTGTTGAATATTCCAGAAACGCGGTTGCCGCCAAAATTTTCAATGAAGGCTATGAACGATCCAATCGTTCTATTGAATATGCGAAACAAATCAACTGCAATCGATAAAACTAAAGAGGTAGAACAAATTCCCACAAATGATGATATTAGATTCCTTTGGGAACGCGGTTATTCTATCGAAGACGCAGAGACAGCATTGAAAAGTGCTAATGCATCGTCGTCCTCTCCGTTGTTCATCTCATTTCAAAATAGAAGTGGTATTATGGATCTTGAAAAAAGTAGTACGGTCACGGAAACTTGGGAAGAAGAAATTGTCGCGATTGAATCTATTTACGGAGCCGATAGCGTGCGAAAAGAAGAGCATAATTTATCCATAACTGTTGATGATAGAATGCTCGTAAAATTCACAAACGTGGTTGGATATCCGCAAACGAAACCGCCAGTGATTGAAACCGTGTATTTACCGAAAAGTAAAGCGAATGGAAGTAGACAAATGCTCGTTAGGTGTTCCAAATTAGCCGTGACAACTGCACTGAACTGTTTGAAAGATGAGTCACCTTGTATGTATTCAGTTATCGATGCGATAACTAATGAATTGAATATTAAAGAAGAAGAACCTGGGACTACAAACTCAGCAACAACAACATCGACTAAAGGGAACGACACGATCCCAAAACCTAGCAGAAGTGCAGAACCTCGTGCCGCCGCCGCGTCTTTGACTACTCAGCAGCCGGAAAGAAGCAATAATAATAAAAATAGCAATAAAGCGCGCAATCAACTTTCTCGCGCACAAATTGAAGAAGAAAGCGAGCGTTTGAAAAACCATTATGATCTCTGGCAAAGTGATTTCAAATCAAACAAACACTCTGCGGCTTTTAAGATGCAATCTATTAGGAACAACTTACCAGCATCTGAATCGAGAGATAAAATAACAAAGCTTATTGAGAACAATGCCGTCGTAGTACTATCGGGCGAGACTGGATGTGGGAAATCAACTCAAGTCCCTCAGTTTATTCTAGAGCACGCGATTTTCAATGGTGTGGGTGGAGAAACGAACATCATTTGTACGCAGCCTAGACGAATTAGCGCAATTGGTTTAGCCGAACGCGTCGCGAATGAAAGAGATGAGAAGGTTGGAAGTGTCGTAGGGTATGCTGTACGTTTAGAATCAAAAACGAGCAAAGAGACGCGTTTATTGTTTTGCACGACAGGAATTCTTCTTCGTCGCCTATTGAGCGATCCTATGTTGGAAACTGTCACGCACGTTGTACTCGATGAAGTTCATGAACGTTCTGTTGATTCTGACGTTCTTCTCCTTCTTCTTCGACGAGTGATACAAAAGAGACCGAATTTGAAAATCGTTCTAATGTCTGCCACGGCTGATGCCGACTTGTTTGCTGACTATTTTCAAAATCCGTCGAAACAATCGAACGAAAACGGAATGAAGCCCGTCAAAACATCAAAGATCACAATACCGGGCTTTACGCATCCAGTCACGGAATACTACTTGGAGGACGTTTTCGAGCAGACGAGATTTTTGGTGGGACAAAAATCTAAGTACGCAAAAAACGCTGCTGAAAAGAAACGGCAATTATCCTTGCTCGCAAATGAAGAAGATTCAGATCCAAACACACTGCTTCCGTCTTCGGATGATGAGGATGAAATAGAACGTGAAGTTCCAGATAGTTGGGATGTCGCAGAACTGGACGAAATCGTCTCGTCTTCGAAAAAGCAAAGGAAGAAGAACGACAATGATGATGATGAATGTGACTTTTCAGATTCCGACGACGACGATGATGATGATGACGATGAATGGGCTTTAGATAAGAAGCACGCATCCACAGCTATTCCAAAGCTTTCAAGTAGTAATAAAAAGACTACTGCAGTCGCTGCCGATGAAAATACGATGCGGCGGAAAGAGGAAGAAGAGAAAGAACGTCAAACCGAATTAGCCCTTGCGAGAAAACATCTAGAGGAAAATTACAGCGATGAAGTGAAAAGATCTGTGCAAAACGTTGACGAATCTATTATGAACTACGAACTCATCGAACATACGCTTTCGGCTATTATTCGCAAAGAGTTAAAGGAAGGAATGGAAAGTATTGTTCCAAACGCTGGAAAAATGGAGAAGGACGTTTATGGTGCATTCTTGATATTCATGCCAGGTCAAGCCGAGATCTTAAAGCTCATTCGGCACCTTGAGCAATCGTCTTTATTGGACGTTTCCGATGTCGGCGAGTTGGATTTTCTTCCCTTGTATGGTCAACTATCTGCGACAGACCAAAGAAGAATATTTCAAAAACCAAAAACTGGCGTACGTAAAATTGTCGTCGCGACGAATATTGCAGAAACTTCAGTCACAATTGACGATATTCGATACGTCATGGATACAGGTCGACAGAAAGAAATGCGCTACGATTCTCAGAGAGGCTTGTCGTGCTTAGAAGATTGTTGGGTTTCGAAAGCTCAAGCGAAGCAGAGAAGAGGAAGAGCCGGCAGGACGACGCCAGGCGCTTGTTTTCGCCTCTTTTCGCGCTCGCAGTTTGCTCATTTAGAGAAAACGCAAGCGCCCGAAATGTTGCGCACGCCTCTGCAATCATTAGTTTTAAACATCAAAAGTATGGCTCCAGAATCGGGAACGGCGAAACAAATACTCGCGTTGGCCTTAACGCCTCCCGAAGAAAGCGCTTTAGACATCGCCGTTCAAGAGTTGAAAGATTTGAAAGCGATGGCAACCGAGAATAACGAAGAAGTCATAACGCCTTTAGGAAAACATTTGACGCATATGCCGTGCGATCCGAGACTTGGAAAAATGCTCGTGTATGCATCTTTGTTAGGTTGTTTAGACCCTATGCTCACCATCGCGAGCGCGATGACAGGTCGTCCTTTGTTTTTTTCTCCGAAAGATAATCGTGAAGACGCGGATAGAAAGAAACGAGCGTTTTCTGTTGGCAAATCGGATCATTTAGCAATCGTTAATGCCTTTGATGGGTGGTTAAACGCAAAGAAAAACGGTGGCAGAAGTGCCGAAAGACGGTTTTGCGACGAAAATTACATTTCAAGTCAAGCTCTCGAAGCGGTTGCACAATCTAGAGTAGATTTTGCGCAGATTTTGTCCGATTTAGGTTTCGTGTCGCGCGAATACGCGCATAGCGTGAAGCGCTTTGGACGCGCGCGAGATGATCCAGCGCGAACGACGACGTCGAAAAATGGTATCAATGTGAAAGACGATTGCGACGTGAATTCAAGCGTTTCGAGGATCATTAAAGCGGCTTTAGTCGCAGGAATGTATCCCAAAATCTGTCGAATCCAACCGCCGCCTCCTAAGTATTCAAAGACCATCGGAGGCGCGGTCGAGAAAATGGCTTCAGGACGAGAAATGAAATATTACTCGCAAGATGTTGGGAGAGTATTTTTGCATCCAACGAGCGTGAATTTCAACGTTGGAAAATACGAATCGACTTGGTTAGCGTATGGCGACCGCGTACAAACTGCTAAAGTATTCATTCGCGATTGTACGATGGTAGGTAGTTGGCCTTTGCTTTTATTTGGAGGCAAGCTCGAAGTCAAGCACGAACAAGGGAAAATCGTCATAGACGATTGGTGCGAATTCAACGCTCCTGCTAAAATTGGCGTATTAGCGAGAGAGTTGCGCAATAAAATTGATCAATTGTTGATTAATAAAGTGAACTCGCCCGATTTTCAAATCTCGCAAGAGAATCCAGTGATCATAGCCTTAATGCAAATCATTCAATCCGAAGGCTATTAAAAAAACCTTTGTTGCTATATTCTATGATATCTAAATAATTGATCACTTTCTGTTTAGCGTCTTCTGCTGTTAACAATAACGACTCGTTCGTGATTCTTTTATCCCTTCTTTGACCCATTTCTATGCCCTTTTGTAACATATTCAAAGTCAACGAAGCATCTGTCGAAGGCGGCGCGTCTGGTGAATTCACGCATGAATATAACGCGCATACGAACTCGTTCGGTGTTACGAGAAACGGCATTTTCACGCCGCCGCCGTTCTCTAACGGTATCGTTTCCCATACCTGTTTTTCGATATCAGTAAGTTCTTCGTTATCGAGAAACGAGTCTAACTTCAGACCATTCGTGCGAAATTGATAAATCGCCGACTGCTTATTCTCAAAGTATCTCTCCTTAATTACAGCGCTAGGTGTTTGTGTCATTCCAATATCTTTCGCGTTTCTTAATATCGTGATTATTTCCTCGAGCTCTGCAATCGTCCTCGTCAATTCTCTCATCGTAAGTCGTAACTGCTCTTTCGCGTAATATTTGTTCTCTCGTTGTTCTCGTTGTTCTGATGATGACGATGACGATGACGATGATGATGCTCGCGCGTAATCCTCATCAACATTATTAAACAGCGCTGTCATCGTCGTCATCGTCATCATCTGAGTCAAAAATCTTCTTCGTTGTCTCTTATTACTATTCCTATTCGTATCAGTAGTTATATCGCTCACAACAGTTCCATTATTGATACTATTTCTTCCTACTCTCTTTTTTCTAAACAACGACGACGACGACGACACATTATTAGTATCAGTAGTATCAGTAGTTATATCACTAGCACTACTGAAATTCTTACGCGTTGGATTGAATATCCTCTGCTTCCCCTTGCTCTGCTCGCTCTGCACTAGCACTCGCGCTGTTAAAGTTCTCATCGTCGTCGTCACAATTCAGTGCGTTTGTTGTGCACGACTGTTTTTATTATTATTATTTTGACAATACACTGATGACTGTTATTGTCATTTACCACTGATGTTTACTGCCGTTACTGATAGTATAAAGAACTATGGTATCGATCGATGTCGATGGTCAGATAGTGATATCGAATACTGTCTTGGCCATATCACGCAGTGTTTTTATGTGTTTATTATTACGTGTTTTTTTCAAATTAATGAGCACAAATACTACTAAAAACCCTAAACCCTAAATCTCAGGTACTACTACTAAGTAAAAAAACTTGATAACTTGTTTCACATCAGCGAGTGCTCATAAATAATAAAATGGAACCGAACGATGGTCACGATGAAGTATTCACGAGAATAACAAACGCGTGTTCGTTGCTGTCGAAGTATCGAACTAGGCAGACGAAGAGTACTACTAACACTAATAACAATAACGAGCAAAATCAGGAGGAGGAGAGAGTAAAAGCGAATGAGTATTTATTAGCACTGAGGGACCACGCGGACTCGATTAAGATCTTCGAAACTGTCCTTCTTCAATCAAATGCTGCAAACGCTCTTCGCGCAGCAGCAGACGCAGACAATGACGATGATGATTTAGTTGTAAAGTTCCAAGTGGCGACTATGATGAGATATTCAATTTTAAGACGATGGGAGGCGATTAGTACCGAGGAGAGGACGAATATTAGACAATTTCTGTTAAATTACGTACTATATAATAAGAATAAGAATAATAACGCGATCAAGTCACAGATCGTATCGACCTTAGCCTGCGTTCTGAAGAGACAATGGCTAGACGACGAAGGACGAGAGAGACAAAAGGCTTTAGAGGAATGCGAACGATCAGTGCAGCAAGCGCAAACCGCAGATGCGAGAAGATCTGGATTGGACGTTTTCACGCAAGTCGTCTTAGAGTGTCAACCAAGTACTGCCACTGCGATGCAATTGAACTGGGAATTCCACGAACGAGTGCGAGAATCTTTAGAACGAGAGGTTTTGATACATTTCTTTACGCACGCTCGTACAATAGCGAGAGAGGTTTTGTCGGCAGACAATGGGAAGATGGTGAAATTAGGCTTGGATGAGAACTGTTTTCTTTCCAGTTTACGTCTATTGAACGCTTGCATGTCCTGGGATTTCTCTCGATTCGGCGGGTTTGGCAAAAACGGAGCGAGAGGAGTAGAGAACGAAAATGGACAAACAACAACGAATAACGATAATAATAAGTATATTTTAAAGAAAAATGTGATTTTAGAAAACGCGTCGATTACGGATGGGTTCGTTCCGTGCACTCCTGGAGAAACGTGGAGAGACGTTTTATTACAACAAAATGGCGAGAACGATTGGTTATTTTCGTTACACGAAGCGATGCATTCACCAAGCGGTGTTATGCAAAATCGAGCGGATGGTCGAGCGATTTTGCCCGAAGCAAAAGTTGCCAAAGAAACGAGGACTTTGTTTTCCTATTTTTGTGCTCTGAACGGTTCGATATTTCCAGAAGAAGACGTGCATAAACAAATCAAATCGATGCATTTTCAAAGATGCGCTTTAACGCTACTGAAAACGCGCACGATAATTGACCCTAGTGATGCCATGAATCACGCCGATGACCGCGAAGAAGAAGTTTTAGACTGCGTAAAACAATTAGGCACTTTGTGCTCCGCTCATCATTGGACGTTTTTAGTCAGTAATAGTAGTAGTAGTAGTAGTAGTAGTAGTATCTTAGGAGCTCTAACAAGCATTTGTTCGGCAGCAATCGAGGCTGGAAGTTTGCGAGCAATAAACGATGGATCGGTTTTAGATTCGGTCATGAAAAACTGCTTCGACGCTTTCGCCGTTATAATGTCCAAAGTCGAAAGACATTTAGCCGAATCGCCAGAAATGGCGATGAAAATCAGTCAAGAGATTTCAAAAATATGTCAAAAATATGTCGAGTTTGGTTTACAATCAGCGCGAGAGTCTGCTTACGATGAAGACGATGGCCACGAAGAAGACGGTGCAGCAGGTATCGAAGCTTTAGATAACGCGTTGGATGTTGTGGCAGAGTTATTTAGAGCGACGGTATCAGCGTCTGTTCCAATGCTCACTGCTGCGTTTCACGAAAAAATTAATTTCTTATTGCACTTAGCTGCGTTATCGGCAACGAACAACCAACACGCGGATTTAAATCGCGCGCCCGAACTGTTTGAAGAATTATGGTGGTTGCTTCGCCTCGTTGGACACGTTATTGCGGACGACGGAAGAGGTGAAACGCCAATGCGGCCTTTACAGTTTGATGAAAACGAAAGCACGAGAATGGCTTTACGTCAAATTGGAGAGTTATTTATTGGTACTTTGTGCGTACAAATGTGCGAAAATGAAAACGTGAAGCAGTTTTTATCTCCCCGAGTCGTCGAACAGGTTGTGTGGGTCGCGGCAAGATGGAGCGGGACGCACTTATTTCCCGAAGATTCCGGAGATCGAGTGCGCAACGTCTTGCTTCACGTACAATCGCCAGATCCTTTCGAAGGTGAAGGAGGAGCTTACGCTGCGAAGATCCTCGTCGGTTTAGCAACGGTTGCGATTTCTTTCTATGAAGGCGAAACGTCTTTAAGAAAATCTGCCAGTTTTCGTTTACTTCCTTCGTTAACGAGACGCAACGGTCCGTGCAAAGCTATCGCGAACGATCCGTCTTGGACGAATTTATTGTTTTCAACAGGTCAAGCGCACGAAAATGCAAACGGTGGGTTCCCTAGCGAAATTTTCTGCGGTTTAACAGAGTCGCTCACGAGAGCCGCTATTGGTATTGTGGAAGAAAACGATCAAAGAAACGCGTATTTGCGCTATGTATTAGAACCGCCATCGAAAGTTTTACTATTGGCCATAGAAAGTAAGAAATTCATTGAACATCCTATTGGAGAAAGTAGAACGATGGGTGCGTTGGAAGCTTTGCGCGGTGTCGCGAGAGCGTCTTTGAGTAAACGACACGAATTCGTGGCGAACCATTTTTTCGAAATGCTTTCACCGTTGACGAAAGTCATAGAAAATGCAATCTTGGCCAATTCTTCTCTCGTTATTTCTCGAGCGATGAAGTTATCGGAAACGTTGTGTGAAATATTCGCCATGGACGAAGAAAACTTACAAAGACAGCAAAGAATTCGAGAATTTACGCTCTCGATTGTTTCCATTTTTGCTAAATCAGAACCGACAAAGATGACTTCGCAAACGTTAACTCGCTTGCGCGACGAAGAAATCAAAACCAATTATAAGTGTTTGAAATCTTTGTTGAGAGCGTTGACGCACTTGGCGTCGGCTTGGAACGATGAGGATAAGGAAAATTTGGCCAAAGTCGTCTTCTCCGGACTCGCTGTTGTTATTCCGTTGTTAACTCCAGAAGCTTTATTGATTCCAAAGCTTAGAAATTGTTACTTTTCTTTGCTTTCGTATTCCATGGAATCGTTCGCGGATATAATTGTCAACAATGCGCATTCAATGTCCGACCTCGTCGCGACGATTAATGGTGGCAGTGTGGGTGGGGTTACTAGCAACGAACCGAATCAATTATTCTTCATGATTTTATCGACGTTAGAGTTTGGTTTAGATAACGACGACGAAAACGTGTGTAGAGAATCTTTGATTGCTTTAGGCGCTTTATCTACGGCTGAATTACGAAATAATCAAAAAAATGGATACTTACGAACGAAAAATCGTCCGTTGTTAATGCAAACGACGCAAACGGTTGAAAGTTTTGTTCAGGACGTCGCCGGCGGCGGCCATACTAATGATTTCGGCGCTAAACAAATGCTTCAACTTCCATTATCTCCTTTAGGGAAGTGCCTTCGAATCGTTTGGAAGCGATTACTGTTCGTCGATGCTTCTGGTAGTGGTGGCGAGAGAAACTCTGCCATCGTTGACGAAGCCGCCGATGCTCTCTTACCTTTATTACAAATCGAAAACGCGTGTTTCCAATCGCTAGGCGAAGAGACTTTTGAAGCCGCCGAGAAGAAAGGTCGGAGAGGTATAGTCGTTCGCGGAGCTTTAGAGCAATTAACTACGGCCAGAGGATTAAATGCCGAAGTTGATAGAATGAATAAAAGGCGTTTTCGTAGGAATTTGAGCGACTTTGTCGAACGCGTTCGAGCGGTTGTCCGATTGAACTAAGACATAATAAATAATAGAGCGACAGAGATTGAGAAGAGAGATTGAGATGATAGTAATACCAAAAGAGAAGGAGGATATATTCATAAACATTAATTTTGGTATATATATATATATATTTAATTCAACCACTCACAAACAATAATTGACACGGACACGAACAATAGTACACACGGACAAGCACGACTTCCTCGTATTAATAATAATTAACTTGCGTATATTAATAATGATGATAATAATAATAATTAAACTTGCGAATGTTTTCTCGTCACTTGTTTC
>Ga0114998_10001311_pt1 | contig 19031 bp, 15 predicted proteins | sample ArcticOcean_MG_C_5_FD_87044 | JGI IMG/M metagenome (GOLD analysis project Ga0114998, IMG submission 87044) | Marine microbial communities from western Arctic Ocean - ArcticOcean_MG_CB4_138 | ecosystem: Environmental > Aquatic > Marine > Oceanic | place: Arctic Ocean: Canada Basin | collected...
GAGGAGCTCGAGCAGATTGTGTTGCACTTGATCGATCGTGAGTACGGTGACGTCATCGACGAGAAACTAAGCACTGCCGAAAAAGTGGTGTTGCTTGCGCGCGAGTTCCGCAGCCGACTGACGTCGCTTGTGGCGAACTGGATTCGCGTCGGCTACTGCCAGGGAAACTTTAACAGCGACAACTGCGCGGCCGGTGGCTTCACACTCGACTACGGTCCATTCGGATTCTGCGATGCGTTCAACCCGCACTACCAGCCATGGACGGGTGGTGGACATCACTTCGCGTTCTTGAATCAAGCAGTGGCAGCGGAGCGTAACTTCCACATGTTTTGTAAAGCGTTGCGGCCCTTGCTGACATCACTAACGTCGCATGAGGAATATCTTCAACAGCTCAACGAGATTCAAAGTGGCTTTGCGACAGAGATGAAAGCGCAAATGGAGAAGATGTGGGCAGCCAAACTTGGACTCGGCACTTTTCACGCGGCGTTGTTCAGTGAGCTCAAAACGCTCATGGTGCAAAATCCTGTCGACTTTACCATCTTCTTCCGCGAGCTCTCGTTGGTACCCGATGACATTGGCCCACTCAAAAAAAGCTTCTACGATGAACCCAAAGGAATGGACAAACGCTGGTCAGAGTGGCTCGAAAAATGGAAATTTCTCATATTCAGCGCCAACACGACCGACGCGAATTCTGCGCAGTCACCTTCCCGTGAGGATCTCTCGAGGCGGATGAAACTCGTCAACCCAAAATACAGTTTGCGAGAGTGGTTCGTTGTGCCTGCCTACAACCAAGCGACTGAGGGGAACTACTCTCTAGTTCGAGAGCTGCAGGAAGTCATGACGCAGCCCTACGCCGAGCATTCGAAGGAGGTGGAGGAGAAATACTATAGGCGCAAGCCGTCTGAGTTCTTTGAGATCGCTGGATTGTCGCATGTGAGCTGCTCGTCATGATTTTTCGAAAACTGATCGCGGCCCAGGGTCAGCACCCGGGTGGTTCTTGGCGTGAGGACATGGATTTTGGCCCTGTGCGCTAACGGCGCGAAAAAGACAAGCAAAACAAACAAAGAGATACAACTTGAGCCAAAGACCTTGGCGCAAATGAGCATCCCAACTAGGCTGAGTTTTTATGGCAACTTTATTTCGGCCTTTGGCTTGCGCCACACGCTGGCCAACCAGGGCTGCGCCTCAAACGGCAGGCCGGCTGGGCGGTAGTAGTGCGCCAGTTCGATGGATGCCTAGGTCACGGTACCCGAAATACTTGCGCATCCCGTCGTAGATAAATTGCCCGTCTTTTGCGTGTTGAATACTAAATGTCAAGAGAATCTCCTGAGTTATTATTTTCTGAAATTCTAACGGGTGCCCCCAATAAGCGTCACCAGAGGTTAAGCAAAATATTCTGAACGTACTTATTTAAATCAACTTTAAAAATCGGCAAATTCTCTAACAGCATGGATCATTAGTTTTTCTGGTTCTGTCGCAATAGCGGCTTCTGGCCGAAATGAGTTGCGTGGCCGAGTTGGGGATCAAGTTGCAAGGCTGTAGAACTGGTTGGCTGCAGACATGTTTTTACCGTCGAAGCAGTCCATCTGCCCCTTGCGGCTCATGTGCATGGTTTCGATTCCGGCGATGATGATTCGTGCACGCCAAAACGACTTGAATCCGAGTATCGGCCGGATGATTCGTTTGATGGCTCGATAATGTTGTTGAGGTATTTGCATTGACGCATTAACGCTATCGACACAGGCTTCACTCTTGACGCGCTCAATGGCTGCTGTGTTGGCACCGCTCTTGTCGGTAGTGATCTTCTCTGGCACATCGTTCAGGTTGATGGCCCGTTTCAGAAATCGCTTGGCATCTCTTTAATGTGACGCAGGCCCAGTGAATAGGCCACGTACCATCTCACGCAAGTCAACATCACTTCCAGCGGGTTGTGGAGTCGTTTGAGAACTTTTCATAAAGCGCTATTGACCACACTTTTACGGAAAATATGAGTTCGAGATTGTCGTTTATGTTGACTGCGATAGAACCCGACCGTCAGTATTTTTAGGCTCGCGCCTTACTACTCAGTGCATAAAACTGCAATGCGACAGAGGCCGCGAAGATGAGGCGGCGGGTTACGTTCTAGCCAAGTAAATGGTCTTGGTTGCTGGCACGACAAAGTAGCTGGGGCAGTCGTACCGAGCAATATCGTGCGCGTTTATTGGGAACGAACCGCAGTTCGACCACTTGCGAAAAGGCGAAGAATAAATACCGCAGATAAATTTGTCTTCTGATGCCTTTTGTAAAAAGACACAGCGCTTGTTTAGACAGCAACGACCGCATTGAACACAAGACCCCTCAATCGTTGCGACCGCCGGCTCGGGACGCAAAAAAATATCCCGAAAGTAATGTTCCACGGGCCCTTCCGATAAGGCTTGAATATGCGTGCGTAATTTCCGAATAGTTTCATAATAATCGCGTACGTACTGTCGATCCCAAAACAATATAGACATCCATAGCGGCATTATCCATAGCCCTATTTTCATGAAAAAAAGGACCGTCCGGGTCAATGCCTTCGCTACGAAACCGAACAAAGCCATCTCACGCAAGCTCTTTTGATAAATCATAAAACCACACTAGTTTTCAAATGCTGACAAAAAGTCGCACCAACATCAGATCGTGCCAGCGCCAAGTCAACTGTTGCCTTTAAGAAGCCAGCTTGCGTGCCGCAGTCGTATCGGCGACCCTGGTAACGAAGCGCATAGACTGACTTTTCAGACAGCATTGCAGCGATGCCGTCAGTCAGCTGTATCTCCCCACCAGCGCTCCGGCGTTGCTTGCGAATATGCTTTAAAACTCGACCACTCAACACATATCTACCGGCAACGGCTAGGGTCGATGGCGCTACTGACGGATCTGGCTTTTTAACCAGTCCCACTTGCGGAACCATGGTGTCGGTCAGCCCAAGCACATCCACCTTGCCGCACAGGTTGGTTTGTAATGGAGGAACGTTTTGAGCCGCAATGACGCTATATTGGATGTTTGTGTAGGCATCGATAAGCTGACGGATGATGGATGACTCCGCCACCATCAGGTCAGAGGCGAGTGATACTGCAAACGGTTCATGTTCAATTGGTGGCTCTGCAAAAAGTACCGCATAACCGAGGCCCATTGGACGTGGCTTGCCCACATAAAAGCATGCCATATCGCTGGGTTTGCTATCAGGAAACAGTTGAAGCAAGGGATTTTTATCCGCGTTTTCCAGGGCTATTACAAGCTGGAATGCGGTGTCAAGATGAACTTCTATAGCGCGCTTATGTCGGACACTCACAAAAATCATCTCTCTGATACCTGCATCGTAGGCATCCTCAACGGCGTATTGAATCAGTGGCTTGTCCAGGATCGGCAGCATCTCTGTGGGTATAGCCACGCTTGCTGGCAAAAACCTTTTACACCTTTCCCTGAACGGGAGCAACGATTTTCGAACCCTGTGTGGCGACTTCAATGTACTTCCAGTATGTGTCACGGCAACACCTCAAACGCTTCCAGAATTGCTTGTCCCGCCTTAACCTTAGATCCCGTACCGAGGCTTGAAAGCAAGCGATACCCTTTTGGAAAAAGCAAAATGATGGTGGACCCGTGTTCGAACCAACCCATCTCCTCACCTCGGCTGAGAGACGCCTTACTGTGTATTGGATTCGCTCCTTTGTAGCGCAGATGCAGCAAGACGTTCACAAAGTGCAGACGGATACTAGCGACCAATACCGCCGCAACTGGAATGATCGCGATGCGTTGCAGTGACTGGCTAAGCGTCGCTTCGATGATGGCGCGCTCGTTTTTACAAAACAGCCGCTCCACGCGCTTTAAAGCAATGGGGTTCACGTTCCACGTGTCGCCAGAAATGTAGGTGACTTTTGATACGCTCAAATCAGCCGGCGCGTGAAACCGGTGGTACATGCTGGACGTTAAGCGCAGGGTGACAAAGTAGCCGCTTTGGAAATCCGATGCCAGATGCGGGGACTGCGTCAAATCGCGCAAGGTGTAAGGAAAGCCCTTAGCCTGAATCAAGGTCCCATCATCAATGTGGCCGAAGGCACCCACTATGCCATCACTGGGACTCGCTACTGTACCGGGGTCATCGCAAAAGGGCCTAGATCCATCCACCAGCTCCCGTGTGAAGCACTCGTTCAAACTTCGAAAGTGTTGCTGCTTTGACTCCGTTAAGTCCAGCTCAGAAAAGCCTCGCCAGATCCAAATGAGCAAAGACGCAAGGCGGGGGCTTTGAATATGACTCAACCAACCCACAAAGTGCGTAGCAGCGATACGTGGTATGCGATTGGTCACCAAAAAGTTGATGTCTTCATGTGCCAGGATGCGGTTGAGCGTTTTCTGCATTTTCACCAAACTGTCAAAATTTAAGACTAGAGTTTGTTGCACAAATATGAAAGGTTTGTGACATGTTCGAACTAACTTATATAGCCGCTGCAGCGGCTTTACTGCTAGGCCCCAGGATAGTGCGCCGGCTCACTCTCTCAGCAGCCAAAGACATGTCGCTTGCAGGGCATGTTCGAATGGCCAAGCGTGTCAGCAAGTGGATACCGTCCTACGACTTGATTGATGACGTTTTTTATGCTGCTGACGGCGCTACAAGTGTGATCGCGGAGCACCGTAAAGCAGGCTTCCTTGCCTTGGCTGATCGCCTTGAAACACGATCACCAAGAACAATCTCCGCCACTGCTGAGGCACGAGAGACTCTGTCTGACTTACAACTCATTAGCCGAAATCGCGCACCATTCCCCTTCCGTAGGCACGTACAAAAACACCTCAAGATCGGCAGCTTTTGGGCATCTGCGCAAGGTACATCTCTCACTGATTTAGACGGTAATGCATTCATAGACTTAACAGGCTCATACGGCGTGAACCTATTGGGAGCAGACTTCTACAAAGAGAATATGCGTGAGACATTTCCGACAGCCGCGACTTTGGGCGCAACACTAGGCGGCTATCAGCCACAGGTACTTGAAACCTTGGCAATATTGCGTCGCATCTCTGGTATGGACGAGATGTCTTTCCACATGTCGGGCACAGAGGCAGTCATGCAGGCAGTTCGCTTGGCGCGCTACCACACAGGTAAGCGCTATATGGTGCGCTTCGCCGGCGCCTACAACGGATGGTGGGAGGACACGCAGCCTGGCCCTGGAAACCCCCTACCACCGGGCTACACCTACACCCTCAGGGATATGCATGCCAACACCTTGCGCGTGTTGCGTCAACGGCGTGACATCGCCTGCGTGGTCATCAATCCTGTGCAAGCCATGCATCCAAACCGAATGGCTCCAGGGGACTCGACGCTGATAGCTGGATCGCGAAAAACCAACTATGACCGAGAGGCCTACACACAATGGCTCAAGCAGTTGCGTGCCGTATGTACACAACGCGGCATCGTCCTCATCATGGACGAGGTATTCGTGGGGTTCCGTCTCGCCAAAGGCGGTGCGCAAGCGTACTTTGATGTACAGGCAGACCTCGTCACTTATGGAAAGACCCTGGGAGGCGGTTATCCCGTTGGCGTGGTGTGTGGCAAACGGGCGTTGATGCGTCGATTTAAAGAGGATAAACCTGGAGATATCTGTTTTGCACGGGGCACATTCAACGCTCACCCACACGTGATGGCGGCCATGCACGGGTTTTTAAAGCATATTGAAACGCCTGGCATGATCGCAACGTACGCTGATCTGGACGACATTTGGCACCGACGCACGACACAGTTCAACTTGGCTATGGTCGCCGCTGGATTACCCGTTCAAGCAACCAGCATGTCAACCATTTGGTCGATTTCCTACACACAACCTTCTCGATACCATTGGCTGTATCAGTATTATTTGCGGGATGCTGGCCTTGCACTAAGCTGGATAGGCACAGGGCGCCTTATCTTCACGCTGAACTTTACTGAGGAAAATATGCAAACCGTGATCGAGCGGTTTGTTGATGCCGGGAAAAAAATGTGTGCTGATGGCTGGTGGTCTCAAATTGACCCTGCTCAAACCAAACCCGATCAACTGACCTTGAAAACTATTCGAAAACAGTTGCTGCGTGAAATAGTGTCAACCAAACTAGGCTTTTCAAGATGATATAACTTTGCGTGCTGACAAGTAGAAAAGCCCACTCACGTGGGCTCTTTTTTTATTACTCAACCAAATCAAAAAACGTGCTTGCCAATATCGGGATCGATCAATTCACCCCGCATTAAGTACAGAGGTGCCTTGTAATACAGTTTGGCATCGTGAAAGGGATCTGTCATGATCTTGATGGCCCAAACCAGTCCGGTTGGGACATCACGAATAAAAAATAAATGTACCGTACGGAACAACAAACCGCCTAAACCCACGTAAAGCCAACAGGTGCCCAAATTCAGCAACCACTCGTAGATACCTACCGGCAACGCGAACGCCCCAAACAAAGTGGGGTCTGACCACAAGACCAATGGAGATACCGCCCAAATAGCCATCAACACGACCTTACGGCGAAGGTTGTAGCCCACTTTTATTTCTTCCTTGAATTCATGGGTCGCTTGGTTCACCTTGTCGTAGCCCTTTGGTTCAAAGAAAAAATGACCCGCCTGACGAGACGTCATAGATACCGACCACGCGATTAATGCTGCGAGCGCGGGATTGACAAAAAGCATGACGTAAGAAGCCAAAAAACTAAGTGCGCTTACAAAATGCAAAGACTGGTTGATTCGACTATGGTGATAGTAACGGTGATCATCCCAACGCTGCGTGTGAAGATCTTTAAATAAGTCGCGCATGGTTTTCCTCTTTGATGAAAAATCCCTGATTGGCCAAAATGGCAGATCTTTGGTTCTAATACAGATCTTGGCAAAGAATTGTGAACGCTTCATGACAAGTTCATCAATTCATCAAACTGTCAAAAGTCTGTCATTACACCGTCACATTTTTTTGTAATAGTGATTTGATGACTGAATCAATCACCTCAGAAAAAATACGGATCGAGTCTTATCCAGCAACAAAAAAAAAGCTACGCGTAGCACTTGTCACCGAAACCTACCCACCAGAAATAAACGGCGTTGCGATCACCATCGAGCGTTTAGTAAGCGGCCTTCGCGCAGAAAATCACGAGATACAACTGGTGAGACCACGGCATGTAATAGATGCTGGACGACACTTTGAAGAAGGCTATCAACCTGTCCTGACCCGCGGTTTTCCGATCCCGCGATATCCCGAACTCCGTATGGGCGCTCCTGCGAGCCGCTTATTGACAAGCTGCTGGAAAGACAATCGCCCAGATCTGGTGCACATTGCAACAGAGGGACCACTTGGCTGGTCTGCGTTAAAAGTTGCACGTAAATTAAACATCCCTACCACCAGCGATTTTCGAACCAATTTCGATGTGTATAGCCGTCACTACGGAGTAGGCTGGCTCAAGCGGCCTATTGGCGTTTATCTCAAACGCTTCCACAATTTGACACAATGCACCATGGTTCCTACCGCAGGGCTTGGGGAAGAACTGACGCAGCGCGGTTTCCACAACGTAAAAGTTGTGGCACGCGGTATTGACACTGACTTATTTAACAGCAATCGACGTAGCACGACACTTCGCCAGCAATGGGGGGTTGAAGAAGACCAACCCGTTGTCTTGTCGGTTGGACGCCTTGCGCCTGAAAAGAATCTCTCATTGCTGGTACAAACCTACCACCAAATGAAATCATCTAATCCGGATATTCAACTGGTGATCGTCGGCGATGGCCCCTCGAAGGACATGATCCGCAAAGCTTGTCCGGGTGCTATTTTCGCAGGCGTTCAAACCGGAGAGGTACTCGCAACCCATTACGCAAGCGCCGACATATTCCTTTTTCCAAGTTTGTCGGAAACTTACGGAAATGTCACGCTAGAAGCATTAGCCAGTGGACTTGCATGCGTTGCGTTCAACTACGCGGCCGCATCGGAACGCATTCGGAACGGCGTGAATGGTCTGCTCGCACCTTGCGACAAGGCACACCTTTTTGTCGACCACGCCGTCAAATTGGCCGGTGATGACGCGCAACGGCTATCGCTTAGATTGAATGCGGAGCAATCGGTGGTGCCTTTCGACTGGAAAAAAATAATTGGCGAAGTGGAGACGACTTGGATAGAACTCCTCGGCCGACATGCTGTGTCTCAATCAACGACTAAGGACTGGCCTGCGAACGTATCGCCCATTTAAACCACGCACAATTATTTAATAGCAAGAACCCCATGGCAGTAGATAGCAAACTTCCCAACATCACCATCATTGAAACAAGGCCCACGCCGTCTCTATAAAATCCAGCGTACGCAGCGAGCAAAACAAGAGTTGCTAGGTTCTCGTTAAAGCCCTGCACGGCAATGGATAGTCCGGGTCTTAACTTGCGCTGCCCACGGTATTGCAACAGTGCATTCATGGGAACAACCACAGCACCTCCCAAAAATCCAACAAGCCACAACATCACTACAGCCCACTCGATGCTAACGGTAAGCGCCGCTAAGGCAACAACCACGCCAAGTAAAACACCCGAAAATAAAACAAGAACACTGCGCGATAACGTGATTCGTGCCGCAGACACCCACGCCCCGACAACAACACCAAGCGCAACCGTTGCCTGCAGATAAGCGGCGCCCGATAGACTAAAACCAAGAACAAGCTGCGCCCATTCAATGACCGCAAATTGCATAACCGCGCTTACCCCCCAAAAAATAGTCGTAACTGCAAGAGCTAGTCCACCAAGCGGATCCACCCACAGCGACCTATTTGCCGCCACAAACGTTTTTAAATAACGGGCATTTACAAATGAATTCGCACAATGCAGGTTACGAAAGTGCGGCGGCCGGTGCATCACACCCGCATTAACCAGTCCCGCTGACAGATAAAGGATCAGAACGACGATCAGCGCACCGAGATATCGGCTGTCTACAAGATAAGACTGCTGCCAACCAGGTCCTTTGAAAAGACCCCAAGCGCTCCATAGGTCCACCCACCAGCTAGACACCAGCCAACCTCCAATGCCGACGCCCATCAGAACCGACAGCACGACTGTGACCTCTAGCCAGCCATTGGCGCGAACCAGCAACTTGGGCAAGACGGTCTCAGTGACCAATCCGTACTTTGCCGGCGCGTAAACAGATGCACCGAATCCAACAACAGCAAAGCATAGAAAAGGATGTAAGCCCAGCAGGAGAAATATCGCTCCGGCGAACTTGACGGCATTCATGAGGATCATAAGATCCCGTTTGATAAACGCGTCGGCAACATGTCCCACCCAAGGTGCCAATGCCACATAGGAAAACGTGAAGGTGAGCTTCAAAACTGGTGCCCACCAAGGCGGGTAGCCCTGCTCGGACAAGAAAGCAATACCGACAATCAACAATGCGCTGTCGGCGAGACCTGATAAAAACTGGGCTGCTATAAGCCAATAAAAGCCTTTAGGCATCATGATGGCAACGCACAGTCAAACAGCCCAATATGAATTAGGATCGCATCACCACGTAACGCAAAATGCGTATAAATGACTGATCAAAGCCAGTATGGGTAGTATTGCGCAGCGCGACTCATACCGATAGACTCGCCTTTGATCAGTCAGACTCAGCAAATGTATTTAAGGGCGTCAGTGCGCTAATTCCGGTAGCCTGAGCCAACGAATTGCGTCGACCAATGCCTTGATACACCAGGCCAAGAGAGGCAGTTTCAGTGAGACTGAATATGTTGCGCCCGTCTAGGACGATGGGGCTAGCTAAGGCATGTTTGACCTGTGCTAAGTCGGCTTGCTTGAATTCATCCCATTCGGTCAAAACCAATAATGCATCCGCATTCGCCAGCGCACTCATCGCATCTAAAGCAAACGAAAACTGTGGGACGCGAGCAATCGACAGTCCTAAATCATCACTCAAGACACGCGCGGCCTCGTCCATTGCAACTGGATCGAACGCAGCTATTTTGGCACCCCGACGCAACAAGGCCTCAATCACAACACGACTAGGCGCCTCACGCATGTCGTTTGTGTTGGGCTTAAAAGCGAGTCCCCAAATAGCAAACTGGCGTCCACGCAAGTTCTCACCGAAGCGTTCGACGACTGCGTCCACTAAAATATTCTTTTGTGCATTGTTCACCTCCTCTACCGCCTCGACCACGCGCATTCGCAGGCCACGCGCATGCGCTGACTGTACCAAGGCCTTGGTATCTTTCGGGAAACAACTTCCGCCGTATCCCGTACCAGCTTGCAGGAAACTCTTACCGATTCTCTTATCGGACCCGATCCCCATACGTATGCAATCGATATCAGCCCCCACTTTCTCCGCGAGGGTCGCCATTTCGTTCATGAAGGAGATACGCGTTGCGAGCATCGCATTCGCCGCGTACTTAGTAAGTTCAGAACTAGCGAAATCCATCCAAATGATTTGCTCCGAAGAAGCTACTAGGGGCTGGTACACCTTCTCCATCAGCGCTTTTGTACGGGTGTAATGACCGTCATTGCTCAGTCCGATCACAACACGATCGGGCGACATAAAGTCTGCAATCGCATCGCCCTCACGCAAAAACTCAGGATTAGATGTAACAGAAAACACCACCGACTCCGCGACATCGCGGTCTTGTAAAACTCGCTGTATTTCGGAATGTACCAACGCTGCAGATCCAACTGGAACGGTCGATTTATTAACTATGACTTTGAATGACTTCATAACGCGACCGATTTCGCCAGCTGCTGACAGCACGTAGCGCAAGTCGGCAGACCCATCCTCCATTGGTGGGGTTCCCACCGCAATAAAGATGACCTCAGCATGGTCGACAGCGCGACTCATCGCCGCAGTAAATTGAAGACGCCCCGCTGCAGCATTATTTGTAATCAGCAAGTCGAGACCGGGCTCATGTATCGGGACTGTCCCCGCCTGCAGCAATGTGATCCGCCCCATATCATTGTCAACAACCATCACGTCGTGACCAACTTCAGAGAGGCAAACAGCCGTTACCAAACCGACGTAACCCGCACCAATCACAGCAATCTTCATACAGCGCTCCATTGTTGAGAATGCGAATATTTTGTTTGTCAAATATGAAGGTACTGTGAAACTTTTATGGTGGTTTTGTGACGAACTACGGTTCTATCAATTTATTGCAGTTTTGACATCAATTTGTCATACACAGATTGGATCATGTAGTTTCGGCCACTACAACAGACCACCAATGCACTATCGTACGATCTTCATATCCGACCTGCACTTAGGAACACGTGGCTGCCAAGCTGAAGCTTTACTGGAATTTTTAGAAGACAACGAAAGTGATTACCTTTACCTGATCGGTGATATTTTCGATGGCTGGCAGCTGAGAAAAAAATGGTATTGGCCCCAGGCGCACAACGATATCGTTCAAAAGCTTTTGCGCAAGGCACGCAAAGGTTGCAAGGTTGTTTTTATCCCTGGCAACCATGATGAATTCGCAAGGCCTTTCGTTGGTCACGCGTTCGGAGACATCGACGTACAACGCGAAGCTATACACGTAACCGCCAATGGAAAAAAAATGCTGGTCATTCATGGCGATGACTTTGATGGCATCATTCAGTGCGCCAAGTGGCTCGCTTATACGGGCGACACGCTATACACTTTTGCACTGACCTTAAACCGTGTTCTCAATCGCTTACGTCGGCGCCTAGGGTTGTCCTACTGGTCGCTGTCAGCCTACTTGAAACTGAAAGTAAAACGTGCTGTCAGCTATATCGATAGCTTTGAGGTAGCGGTTGCACAAGCGGCCAGAGAGAGAGGCCTAGACGGTGTTGTTTGTGGCCATATTCACAACGCAGAGATGCGAGATATAGACGGCGTTTTGTATTGTAATGACGGCGATTGGGTAGAAAGCCTCACCGCGCTGACAGAGGACAGCGAGGGAAATCTTCAAATTCTCAAGTGGGGCGAGCGTGCACTACCAAAGGCGCTTCCAACCGACACTTCAATGGAGGAGCGCTTGGTCCTAGACATGTTTAAATCTGCCAAGGAAATATAGCAACCGTTATTAAATTTTTATTGTTAGCCCATTTTTTATCAATCCAGCTATTTTTTCCTGTTCAAAAAAAGCTTTGGTCGAGAATAAATACTTGATACGAACAACAGAAATCACCAAACCACCCACTTCAAAGCAGTCACGTATCAAAACTCTTAGCGTTAACAAGCAGCGTGCAACTTACGCTGTTCAGATTGAACGCGAGCGACAGAAGCGAAGCAAAGCGCTCAAGACATTGCAGGTGACGTACTCATAACTCGCACAAGAGTATGTATGCATAGCCTGTCACTGGCATCTTTACGGCCAGTCTATGTGCGCTTCAAACGTGCTTAGATGTGCGATTTAGACCCAGAAAGCTACATGTCAAATACGCCGAGGCTAGAAGCCGGTTCTGTTGTAATAGTGGCGTAAAGGCTCGCACTGCTGGAGCTATTACCCGTGATGGTAAAAAACACAAGCAAACGCCTCGAACCAAAGTTAAGCCCGGGAGACAGATGAAAAAATGGCAAATTGAGACAGAAAACACATAAAAAAGCCCGTGCGGCATTCGCATCGGGCTTCGCTAATGACGCTGCAAAGCAAACGCCAAACAAGCAACTTTACTTAGGAATAATGACGGAGTCGATGACGTGAATTACACCGTTGCTAGCCACAATGTCAGTCTTGATCACTTTGGCGTTGTCTACGCTAACACCACCCATTGTCGAGATGGTGATCTCTGAGCCCTGAACGGTTTTAACTTTGCCAGCCTTCACGTCGTCGGCCATCACTTTGCCAGCAACCACATGGTAGGTCAGCACAGCAGTGAGTTTCGCCTTGTCTTTCAACAATGCATCAAGGTCAGCCTTGGGGATTTTGGCAAATGCTGCGTCCGTAGGTGCAAACACAGTGAATGGGCCCTTGCCCTTGAGAGTTGCGACCAAGTCAGCAGCAGTCAAAGCCGCTGCCAAAGTATTGAAGCTTCCGGCTTTAACGGCCGTATCCACGATGTCCATTTTCTTGACTAGGTCCACATCATGGCAGGGCACGATTTTCTACACCCGGGGGGAACTAACACGCGGCCCGGCGAACTCGAAGCATGCGCCGTTCAAGATTTACAGCCCGTAATTACCGCTGCGGGTTTGACATTGGCAGAGCGTCAAACCTTGAAGCATTGCATCATGGCCACCGATCCCACACGGGTCAAGGGCATTCACTTGCAAGTGCGTACTCGTCCATATGATCTTCGGCAGACAGATTGTTTAACCGTTCTGGTGTTAGAAGCTGACATCATGGCCAGCACTTTGCCGCATACTGAGTCGAGCTTGACTCAGTCTTTGGCAATCGAATGGTCACCCCAACAACCCGAGACGGCCGAAAAGTTGCTGTTACCAGAAAGCCGTTTGTTGTTTTTAGAGCATGCAGCCCTGTTTTCAAGTCCAGCTGCGATTCTCTTGGGTTTGAATGCCGTCAAACTTCGGCAGGTCAAGCGCATTAAATGTGAAATTCAAAATACCAACTTGAGCAGATAGCAATTATTGACGCTGCGCTTTAATCACTTGCAAGCGTTCAATGTAAATGAATCGCCCTGAGTTTCGTGAAAACCCGCTAGATTAAGTCAGACCGACAAGATGGCCTGACTGGCCAATTGCCGATAGTAATTTTCTTAAGCTTCGGCAGGGGGAATGTATCCGATCGGCTCCAGCAATCAATGGTGGTGGAGCCTAGATTACTGTTCGAACGCGGCCACCTCCTGCGATTCCTTGGTCTTCCTAGGTGCCTGGCGGTGTATAAATTCGGTCTTGTATAGGCCGTTAATCTTTCCCCACCGGATCTACAGCATCTTTCAAGAAGCGCATCGAAAAATCCACTGCCTTGATGTCCTTAATCAGGCCTCCAACTGAAATGCGATCCACACCGGTTTCAGCCAACTCCCTGAGATTTTCAAACTGCACACCACCGGAGATTTCTAGGCTGGCTCTTCCCTGCGTCAAGGCGACAGCACTGCGTACCATCTCCAGCGTCATGTTATCGAGCAAGACCATCGTCACCCCTGCCGTCAACGCTTCATCCAGCTGAGCCAGGGTTTCAACTTCCACCTGGATGAATTCGACCTTGTCAGACAGCTGCTGCGCGGCCCTGAACGCCGCCGCCAACCCTCCAGCTGCGGCGATGTGATTCTCCTTGATCAGGATCGCGTCATACAAGCCCATCCGGTGGTTCTTTCCGCCACCACAGCGAACCGCGTACTTCTGAGCCACCCGTAGGCCAGGAATGGTCTTGCGGGTATCCAAAATACTCGCTTTGGTCCCCTTCACGGCATTCACATATTGATTCGTTTTAGTAGCCACTGCGCTCAGCGTTTGAAGGAAATTAAGGCATACCCTTTCGGCCGTCAGCAACTGCCGGGACGAACCGAACACCTCAACAATTTTCTGATTTCGCTGACAGGGCTCACCATCTTGAACATGCCATGTCACTAGGGCGTCCGGAACAATTTGACGAAGGACTTCCGTAACCCACGGTTGTCCGCAAATGACGGCCTCGTCCCGGCAAATAATAGTGGCGTGGGCCGTGCTGGCGGCGTCAATCAATGCCGCCGTCAAATCACCGGAGCCCACGTCTTCTGCCAAGGCCCTGGCAACGTCTTCTTCGACGTTTTTCGCTATCTCCCGATACACCATTTTCTTTACTCCTGAGAAGTTTTGTTTAAAAGAGAGGGGGGTTGCAACAGCCATGGCCCACACCGAGCATCTAAAAACGCATCCCCCAACAAAGACATCCCCGCGGAGGGGGACATACACAAAGTCGTGAAACTATTCAGTCTCGGAGCCCAAGTATCGTATCTATTCTCTCAGCCTGGAAAATAGAAGTCTGCGAACAGGGTGAATTGCATGAGCCTACTTTCGCTGTGAAAGCAAACTCATTGCAAATCACCACATCTTTTTCGTTTTCATAAAATGAAAACACAACAGACTGATCACGATAGCCGGCGCGGAAATGTACCAATAAGGAGCGACACACGCCGGTGCAGCAAGCATTGAAATGACACGAATAGTACTTTTACCCCAGAGGCCACCGACTGCCTCGAAAAAGAAAGCCACCCAGATAGCGCCGCAAATACCACCGGCAAACGCCAACAAGATATCCTGTGGCGCGCCCTGGGCAAGAATGGCCGGGTTCCAGATGAATGCAAAAGGCACCAGAAAGCCGACCCAAGCCAGGCCCATCGCGGTGACGGCTATTTTGATCGGATCTTCTTTTGCGATCGCGCTGGCAGCATACGCAGCTACTGCAACAGGAGGAGTGAGCGCTGACAAAATAGCATAAAACAAAAGAAACATATGTGAGCCCAGCAAGGGCAAACCGGCATGAACTAACGCTGGGCCGGAGATCACCGCAGCCAATATGTATGCACTGGGAGTTGGCATCCCCAGGCCAAGCAAAATAGTCACCAACGCGGCAACGATCAGCATGAGAAATGGCGCCCCGCCCCCAACCATGGTGATAATGTTGGCGCCTTTAAGTGCCAACCCGGTCATGGATAAACCGCCAATAACCAGCCCTGCAGCCGCACAAGCACCGGTAACCACCATGATGGTAAAAGTGGTCTCACTGATGGCTTTGAATATGTCAAATAGCGACGTCTGTTTTCTGCGAAACAGCAGACAGGTAGCGATGAGAGTCGTTGTCCCAATCATGGCAACCATGATGGGCGAATACCCAACGATCAGCGTGCCACTCAGCACCGCGATGGGTAGCAAAAGCGCCCAATCCTGCCTGAGGACATCCCGGACTTTGAGCGTATCACCGGCACCGCCCTTTAAATTTCCATGAAATGCTCGCAGGTGAACTTGAGAAAACACACCGGTGTAATAAATCAGGGCAGGAACCAGCGCCGCGATCAAGACTGAGCTCAAGGGAATGCCTGTGTATTCCGCCAGGATGAAAGCGGCCGACCCCATGATCGGCGGCATGGCGCTACCTCCCGTCGATGCCGCAACCTCAACGGCAGCAGCAAAGCGTGCGCTGTACCCGAGCCTCTTCATCATCGGTATGGTGATGGTTCCAGTGGTAACAACGTCCGAGGTCGGACTGCCAGAGATCGTGCCATACAGTCCGGAGGATATAACTGCAATTTTCGCCGGGCCGCCCACCTGTTTTCCAGTTGCGGCAGCGGCCAGTTGGTAAAAGAACTCCCCCCCCCCCAACTTGGACAACAAGCTCCCGAACATCACAAACCAAAAGACGTAACTGCTGACCACCTGAATGGGAACACCAAAAACCCCATCACCGGTAAAGATGAGTATGTCCAATAGGTGAAGGTAGTCAATTTCCCCATGCCCCCAAGGAGGAGGTAGGACATCGCCAAAAAGGTTGTACCCTAGGAAAGCGAGGACGATGATAGTCAGTCCCCATCCGGTTGACCTTCGAGTCGCCTCTAGCGTCAAAAACAGCAACGCCGAACCGAAGACCACCTGCCAGGTCGTAAAAGGAGTCAGAAGTGATATACGTTCGGTGATGTCATCCCGGGTAATAAAAAAGTAAATCCCTACAGCCACACTGCCTGCTGAAAGTAACCAGTCTATTTTACTGGGCTTATCAGAAGACTCTGGTTTAGCGCCGACGCAGACAAACATCAGTGCAAATATGGCACTCACAAAGAGAATGCCGACCAGCGTCCGGTCTGCGACCAAGGCTATATTGCTGTAGATAACACCGGCGGCCACCAAGGCCCCACCGGCAAGGGCAAACTTTTTTTCCCGGCCGACAAAAGTCCTTGGACGGCCGGTTTGAAACAACGCAGAAATCATTTCATCAGGCTCGCTTCTTTATAAGCTTTTTCCGCACCTGGGTGAAAGGCTATGACGTTCTGGTCGACCAGAATTTCGGGCGTCAGCGCCTTCATGGAGGGATGTACTGACTGGACCTCTCCAATATTGGCAATCAATGCCTTGGTCAACGTGTAAGCCATGTCATTGCTCATTGAGGTGTTGGTGATCAACATCGCACCCAGAGCAATTGTGTTCACGCCGACCGCCTGATGCCGGTAGGAATTTTCGGGAATGGTGAAAGTTGCCGTTCCATACTGCTTGTTGATTTTGTCAGCCGTGGATTTTGAAGTCGTCAGCAGGACAACCTCGGATTCTTTGTCGATTTGCTTGAATGAGCTGTGACCTACGAAGATGGCATTGGCAATGACATCAACCCGCCCGTCTGTCACAAGGCCAGCCTGGTCTTTGGAGCCGGCAAAGACCAGTTCACCACCCCAGTCTTTAAGGGCTTCCGGTGTGACGCCGGCTGCGGAAAGCATGTCAATACTTACTTCCCCGACGATGTTTCCGCGGCGATTCACCGCAATTTTCAAGGGTGCCTTCGCGCTGGCAATATCCTCAAGCGACTGAATCTTGTATTTGTCTGCCACTTCTTTTCGGATAAAAAAGTGCATCGCACCCCAGTTGTACATATAACCAACTGCACGAACATTTTTGACGGCCTCCTTGTAGGGTGGCTTGCCTTCCAGGGCCACCTTTAGTTCAGCGTCATGCGCGAGACCCAGCGGCACTTTGCCCTGTTCTAGCAGTGCAATGTTTGCAAATCCACCGGCTGAAGTCTGGTACGTGATGTTTGAATCTGGATTAATTTTCTTGACCACTTTGTCCAGCCCGACGCCGATCAAAGTCCACAATCCACCGGGACTTGCGCCCGACATGGTCAAATTAACGGGCTGGGAAATTGCGGCAGTGCAGCTAAACGCCGCGCCTATGAGAAATGCAACACTCTTCTTCATGGGTAACTCCTTACTGGGATAACAGCATCCTGAAACGCTGGATTTTCAAATTGGGAACAACGACTCCTAGACTGACAACGCGACGTAGCCTCATCATGTCCTGCATTCGCGAAAATATGCTTAGCCAACTAAGCATATTACAATTTGAACAGGATGTTGATCTGGGTCAAATAGGGAAATACCCTGTTAGATGTTTTATAACGGAACTTTAAGCATGGGCCTGTAAGCCACGACCTGGCGTGTATTTTGAGTTCTGTCAATCGATCCGCTTGCCTCTCACGGATGATCATGGTATTTTGGTAATTGTCAGGACCCGAGTGGCTGCTTGTCGCAATCAGTAAGAAGACGGCGCGTTGACCTGTTGCGAAAAATTGACGCATACTTGGTTATAAGTTGCTCACCCCTTCCATACTACAAACAGAAACTGTGCCTTCCCATACCGCTCCACGAGAACTCGAAATCTCCAACCGCATCCTCAAGCACTGGCACGAGGCTGTCCCGGATGACCGGCTTGCCCATCTGGTGAAAGATACGACGCGAAGCTTTCTGCGTTCGCTTCAGGCACGCTTAGCACAGCATGACGTTTCCCTGAGCCATTGGGGCTTTCTGCGGATTCTCTGGGAACGCGACGGGGTGACGCAACGCGAACTCAGTTACGAGGCCGGCGTCATGGAGACAACGACCTTGATTGCCTTACGCGGCATGGAATCGCTCGGCTACATCACCCGGGAGCGGGCTGAGGGAAACCGGAAAAACAACTACGTCTATCTGACCCGTATGGGGAAAAATCTCAAAGTAGTCCTTGTACCCCTCGCAGAAGATGTCAATTCCATTGCAACCAATGGCATCAATGAAATCGAGCTTGCCATCGTACGGCGCTGCCTGCTCACCATGACCAACAATCTTGCTTACGACCCCATGGTGGTGCCACAGGACAACACTGAGAGTGTGAATACAGCTGCCAAGACCAAACGTCGCCCGCCAAAAACTGCCACCTGATTCAAAGATCAGATACGCGACCTGGCTGCAGGCTAGGTTATTGATCCAAAAGCACGTCTCGGCCCTCACGCGAAGATGTCAACATAGCCAGACAAACCTCCAGAGTGGACTTCGCCCACAGCCCATCGTGTATCGGTCGCTTGCCGAAAACAGCCGCGTCGTAAAGCTCGTCCATGACTTCAAATCGGGGAACTGTCGCTGGTGACAGTTCTCTCCGCTCCTGCCGGGCATCCGCATAAACCCAAACCGCGTCAGGCAA
>Ga0114998_10001318_pt1 | contig 19011 bp, 15 predicted proteins | sample ArcticOcean_MG_C_5_FD_87044 | JGI IMG/M metagenome (GOLD analysis project Ga0114998, IMG submission 87044) | Marine microbial communities from western Arctic Ocean - ArcticOcean_MG_CB4_138 | ecosystem: Environmental > Aquatic > Marine > Oceanic | place: Arctic Ocean: Canada Basin | collected...
AGGGTTGATTTTTGTGAAAATGATTTCTTGCGCTAAGATCTGCCAAGCGAAACCCCAGGCCTTAGATAAGTTATAGTATTTATTAATTGCTACTAATGCCGCACTTAAGCCCAGTATAGCGACGCAAATTATAACCATTAATACAGCCAGCTTTGCGCGTTTATACGTTGGTTTATACATAAAAAAGTTTTCGCTTTGTGTTTGCAACCGAACTTTTTTGTGTAGGCTCTGGTAAAGAGTCTTTTTGATTAACTAGTATCCTCCATGGGGGTTGGTTTGACAATGTTAGGCCACTCACTAATCAGAATTTTATTAGAGGCTCATCAGAGGTCTATCAGAGGTTTGTCAAAGTCTTGACGAAAAATAGACCCAACTAGGAGCAGCGAAATCGACAAGCAAGATCAAAATCAGCCACCAAGCGAGGAAATAGAAACTTTCGCCCGGCTACTCAATAATTCTAAGCAGGTTGTGTTTTTTACTGGTGCGGGTATCAGCACAGAATCGGGCATCCCGGATTTTCGCAGCCCTGGCACTGGACTTTGGAACAAAATACAGCCCATTCAATTTCAAGACTTTGTCAGTTCCGAAGACATGCGCTTTGAGTCTTGGCAGCGCAAATTTTCCGGCGATCAGGTCATGCTTACTGCGCAGCCCAATGATGGTCATAAGGCCATCGTGGCGCTAAATGCTTTAGGCAAGTGCTCTGGTGTGATCACGCAAAATGTTGACAACCTACATCAATACTCGGGACTGCCGGAAGCAAAGATTGTTGAGCTGCACGGCAATGCAACTTATGCATCTTGTTTGAGTTGTGCAAAACATTATGCGTTGAGTGAACTAAAAGTCCAATTTGACAACACGCAAAGTATCGCGCCCTGCTCTGACTGTGTTGGAATAATTAAAATCGCCACCATTTCGTTCGGCCAATCTATGCCAGAATTACCCATGCAACGGGCCACAACTATGGTGGAAGCCTGTGATTTGATGGTTGTCTTGGGTTCGTCATTAAGTGTTTATCCGGCTGCGGGATTTCCAGAGTATGCGAAACAGCTAGGTGCCAAGTTGGTGATCATAAACCGTGATGGAACTGGGTTGGATAGCATTGCAGATTTGGTTATTCAGCAACAAATAGGTTCCGTTATGCAACAAGCGTATCAGCGTTTCCAGTCGTTGTAGTCAGACTTTTGGACGCAAGCTTACAGGGCTATTTTGTCTCAAAACGTGCGCAACGTGCATTTGATCGCCACTGTGATCAGGACGCTGGATTAAAAGCACGCTGGATACAGATGGGTTCGGTTGACCGATCATTGAGTTACCATGAGTTGAATGTTTTAACGAAAGAAAAAGTTGTGCCTCAAGACCTCTGCTTATTGGCTGGCCGACAATTTCAGATCAGCGAATACGGCATTTTAGGTTACGCCATGAAAAGCGCTCAAACCGTGTCACAAGCGCTGCTTCTTGCGTCGAAATACCACCAAACCGCTGCACCACTATTGAATGTAAATTTTGCCGTGAAAGACGATCTTTATGAGGTTGTGTTAGAGAACGCCTCGTTACTCGATGACAGTGTGTTTTTTCTGCTAGTGGAAGAATTGATGGCCACTTTTCCGAGGGTAGTTTACCAACTCACTGGCGAGGAAATTTTGGCCGAGAAGATTGAATTGTCTTATGCCGACACAGGTCATTGGCAAAGTTATCAAAAGGTTTTTAGCTGTTTGCCAAGCTTTGATGCGCCGCGCTGCATTTTTGCATTTTCACTTCAAGCGTTAGATCTGCCTATGTTAGCGAAAGATTATAACATGCTCAAACTGCTAGATCGTCGTTGCCAGGATTTGCTGGATTTTTCTGACAGGGCTCAAGGCCTTAGTCACAATGTGACTCGGCTGCTATTACAGCAGCTTACATCGGTGAATAGTGCTAATGACATATGCAGTTTACTCAATATCAGTGAGCGCACTTTGCGAAGGCATTTAGCTAAAGAGAACACTTCTTTCCAAGCGCTTTTAGACGATGTTAGGCAACGCTTCGCCGAGGATTGCCTGCGCACCACTACCTTGTCCGTTCAAGAAGTAGCGGAGTTGGTTGGCTACACCGAAGCCTCAAATTTCCGCAGGGCATTTCATCGTTGGACAAGTCGCACGCCAGACAATTTCCGTATGTGCGCGCAACCTGATCAGCGATACGCCGCCGCGTTGGATCAATAAATACATGGCTTTTACAGTTGCGCCCCAGGGTATAGACGTCCTCAAAAAGCATATTTGTGCGCTGATGCCTAGTTGGACGGATGCTGTCATCAAGGATTTCAAGTACCTTTCTGGCGGCTATAGCAACGAAAACTATAGCTTTTCCATGAGTTCTGATAAGGGCAGCGAAAATTTTGTGTTTAGGCTACCCAAAGTGCAGCAACCGTTTGTAAATCGCGACCTAGAATTACAATGGTATCTGACGTTGCCAGATAATGTTGGGGTGAAGCCAGTCGCCTTGGACGTAAAATCTGGCGCTATGATAACCCCAATGTTAGACGGGCAAATTTTGGCCGAGGTTTATGATGACCATTTTGGCGAACGGGAGCTGCTAGACTACGTCAAGAATTTGCATCTTGTGCTGCCTAATGTTGAGCGCGAATATAATATGTTTGAGCTTGCAGCATTATATGCAGTAGACCCGGCTGGCCTGCCTTCGCAAGATTCTATGCACATGTATCAAGCCTGTCACAATGACCTAAATCCTTGGAATATTATTGTCACAGAACATGGGTGGCGCACAATTGATTGGGAGTTTGTTGGTCTAAACGACCCTCTATTTGATTTAGTCGCGCTGCATCAGGGTTTGGAGCTACCAGACGCGGGACTAGTGAACCTAAGCGCCCAGCTGATTGGTCATACCGATGTTGACAGGTTATCTAGGGTGCAAAAGACCTTTTGGTATCGTGAATGGGCTTGGGCTGATTTTCAAATGCGAGCAGGTAATTTACGCGAAGAGATTATCTCACAGCACAAACTTTCACAGGCGAAATTGTCGGAGCTCTAACGCGTCGCGCGCCTGCTAGGGCCTTTCTCTAGAACGGTCAACGCACAATCAAGTCTGCTCTGGCCAATACCGTGCACCACATCAAAGGGTAGATTCCTCAACTCTAATTCGTGTTGATATAGCTCAAACAATCGTTCTCTATCACTTGGATTTTCTCTCAGAGGGTCTGGTTGCCAAGCAATGTCTGGCGCACAAAGTAAATAGTGGCGCGGGGACTGAGACCTCATGGCCGCTTGAAAAATGGCCGGCACGGGGCCGTATTTTTCGCGCCACCAAATAATGAGCGTGAGTAAATCTGTATCTAAAATACGGTTGTCAGCGCCCTCTTCTAAGATCAGTTGAAGTTTAAGAAGCTCAACTAAATCAGAGGGTTTATAGTGCGGGCTAGACTCAATAGATTGGATATAGGTACGCGCGTTTTCGTGTATGACGGGTAAGCTCAGCTCCGCGCTCAACTCCTCAGCCAGCTGAGTTTTGCCACAAGACTCGGGGCCGGTTATGACAATAATCACGACGCTTCTTGCATGCTTTTTTGCCAAGACCTGAAGCCGATGACGGCCATAGCGAGATATACCGTATATAAACCTGCGTAAAGGAAAAGCCCTGAATCGCCGTTAAGGCCCTTAAATAAATACAACGCAATCTGCACTGCATCGATGACAAACCACGCAACCCAGCTATATAAATATTTCCTAGCAGTCATCCACATAGCCGTAGCACTGGCCACGGTTGTGAAACTATCTGCATAGGCTAAGTCTGCTGTAGAAAATTCAGAGAATGCCCAGCCCATTAAAATGCTGCCAGCCATAGTGAGGGCTAATAAGTTTAGATTAGTGCGCATTACAGTTCTTATGGGTTTGAGAACACCCTGCTGTCGATGCTGACTGCCGCCATAAAGCCAGTAGTACCAGCCGTAAGCATTCATTAATACATAGTAAAGATTGAGTAATACGTCGGCAAAAAGATTGGCCCTGGCCACCACCATGACTGTGATGAGCGCGTAAATTAGACCAACAGGGAAGTTGAGTACGTTTTCTTTGATCAACAGCCATACACAAAGTAGCCCGCTGAACACGCCAATCAACTCTAACCAGTTATTTAGAAGGTAATCTAGCAAAACACTTTAGCCTTAACTTTTGCTCTAACTTTTGCTCTAACTTTAGCCGTAACATATGCGCGCCCGAATAAGACACAGATTTACTAAGAATGCAAAGTAGCAAAAGTTGCTGAGAAAGGCCCGTAAAATACAATTAGCCCAGGCGCAAAACGGTCTAGGTGGCCAATATACATGTCGCAATCCATCCGAAAGCTATAGTTAGGCCGCTGCTTAGGCCGCTACTACCGTCACCCACTGATTTTCTACCAGTATTTCAAAGGTTTCGTATTTTAAGTCGAACGGCACCAACTGCGGGCACGAGCTGGTTGGCGCGGGCTGATTGTCCCGGCTAGTTTCACTCAGTTTGCGTAGTACAGCCTCGGTAAAAGGTACAAAGGCTAAATTGGCTTGTTGAGATTGGCCTTGTTGTGCGCAGTTTTTTTGCGAAAAGCTCTTTGATGACGTATCTAGGTCTGTATTCATTTGCCGCTTACTCTGTAATCAGGGGCTATTAAGCATTAAGACATTTAAGGGATATGCGACAAAATCACGAAATATGAGTGAATATAATGAAGAAATATGGGATCTCAAATTCGGCGTAACATATGCGCTGTACCAAGGCTTGGTTGCTTAGAATAATGCCCGGACCATTGCACGAAACTTGTCACCATTGACGCTAAACCAGCTAGAATGATCGCAGTAAATGAAATCAAAGGTGTCTATTTTGGCAAAGAGTATCGTCATTGTTGAGGATGATCCTGATCAACGATCAAACTATATGGATGCAATTTCCAAAAAAGGCTACACCGTTCGCGCATTTGGTAGCCGTGAAGAAGCCCTTGCAGGATTTGATGAGGCCCTGCCCGACTTGGCAATTCTAGATATTATTCTGGGTGAAGAAGTGGACGCAGGTTTTCAACTTTGCCGAGAACTGCTCGCCCGCGCGCCGAATTTACCGGTTATTTTTCTCACAGAGAGAATTAACGAAATAGACAAGATTTCAGGCTTACGTTTGGGAGCTTGGGATTATCTTCCCAAACCTATTTCTTTAGACTACTTGGCAGAACGAATTTCATCATTGCTGCGTATCAACGAAGTTCGAAGCGACCAAGATCGTAAAGAAAGTTCCTCTGAAAAAAACATCGGCGAATTGGCGTTGGACCAAGACGCTCTGCTGGTCGCTTGGCGAGGTGAACGCATAGACCTTTCTGGCACAGAATTTCGCATGCTGGCGAAGTTAGTGCGCATGCCTGGTCACGCAGTGAGTTACGAAACCTTGATGAATGCCACCATGCAAAGCTTGGTAACTAACAACACCATAAATACCCATATGCGCAACATACGCAAAAAATTTGAAAAAATTGACAGTAAGTTTTCGTGCATTAAGAGTGAATACGGTTTCGGTTACCGCTGGTTAGATCAATAAAGTTGCTAGTGGCATAGATGGCGTTCAAACTTAAATTTCGCGGTCCAAGGTTAGGCACCAAGCTTGCGATGATGGGTCTGGCGCTTTTGATTATTCCTTGGTTCAGCTATTTGCAGTTAGTGGAAATGGAACGACTTTTGATTCAGGGCCAATCTCAGGCTCAATTACTGACGGCACAGGGCATTTCCACTTTATTCAACGGTCGCGAAGATCTATTTAATGACCTGCCAGTCAACGTTGAAGATTTTGAACCGCTTTACGCACTGCCACTGCAAAGCACTATTAGGTTGGACGGTGACGCCGATGATTGGGGTGATGATGCCCAAAAATCTTACCTTCAATTTGGTTCTACTCTTGGCAACAGTGACGCTGATTTTTCATTGTTGCTTGGCGAGCGCGCAGAGTATTTGTACGCACACATGCGCATTCAAGACCAATCAATTGTTTATCGTGATTCTGATTATTTGCGTTTAGATAACGCTGATCATATTCGTTTGAATTTTATTCGCACCGATGGCGCCGACGGTAGAGTCGCGCTAGTTTTTCAAGAATCCAACGTTATTACTGGCTTTTCTATGGATGAGCAGTGGCGGTATTCAGATACAGGTAACGCAGATAACCGCATACAAGGAGTATCAAAACCTACACCTGAGGGAGATGGTTTTTTTGCTGAGTTCCGTGTGCCCTTAGATTTGCTGGGTTCGAGGACGTTTTTTGGTATGACCTTTATCGATGTTGACGATGTCGTTGATCGAGAAGTTGTGGCAAGTACGCAAACCCTCCCCCCGACAGAAAAACAAAACTTCAACTTAGTTGTGCTGCGTACCCCTGAAGTGCGTAAAATTGTCCAGGGGCTTGGTTATGCGGGTGCGAGAATATTAGTCATTGATAGCCAGCAGCGAGTGCGCGCAGAAGCTGGTAGTATTCGACCGGATTCCACAGACGAGACGGAGGAAGGCTGGTTAACAGTAGTTAGCGGGTGGTTCGACGACATTCGCCCTTGGCTGCATCAGTTGGTTATGGGCGAATCTCTAGATCAGTCGAGAGGCGCAATTGCTGGCACTGCCGGCGGTATCGCCGATAACCCGGCGGATAAAGCTATTGCTGTGAGCTTGAGCGGAGAACCTATCGCTCTGCGCAATCGAGTGTCTGAAACTCAAGAATTGATTCTAGCAGCGCACCCTATTATTTCTTCGGAAGAAGTTATTGGTACCGTGATCGTTGAACAAAATATTGATGATATTTTGCGCTTTCAACGCTCAGCACTTGAGCAAGTATTGCTTTTGTCGTTGCTCAGTTTGTTCGCTATTTTTGTTGCGCTAATAGCATTTGCTGGTCGCTTGGCTTGGCGCATACGTAATCTGCGCAGAGAGGCCAGTTCTGCAATTGACGCCCGCGGCCGACTAAAAAAATCTCAACTGCTCAGTGAAATACGCGCTGGCGACGAAATAGGTGATTTGGCTAGAAGCGTATCTAATATGTTAGAAAAGTTGAATCAGCACAATAATTTCCTCGAAAGCATGCCACGAACGCTACGTCATGAGATTAATAATCCGCTGAATACTTTGAGCACTTCGCTGCAGAACCTTGCTCAAGAGTACCCCGGCCTAGATCAAAGCAAATATCTAGCAAGTGCACAGCGCGGCGTTAACCGTATTGGTTCTATTGTGCAAAACTTGGCAGATGCGGCGAATCTTGAGGAGTCGCTCGAAGCCGAAGAGTTAGAAATTATCGATTTAGACATTCTACTCTCAAGCTACGTGGCGAACTGTTCTCTGAGCCACCCGGGTATAAATTTCGCTTATAGGGGGTCTCGTAAACCCGCTTACGCCTTAGTCTCAGATTTTCGTATTGAACAACTGATGGATAAGGTTATTGATAATGCTGTAGATTTTCATCGGCGCGATACACCTATTCGCGTTCAGTTAGATTGTTTTCGCGACACGTTGCAGATCTCAGTGGCGAATCGCGGTCCTACCCTTAGTCAGGATGTGCGCAAGTCAGTATTTGACTCCATGGTCAGCCATCGGGGCCAGGAGAACCGCCTACACTTTGGCTTAGGGCTATATGTGGTGAGAATAATAGCGGAACACCATGGCGGCGCTGTTAATGCGCTCAACTTGCAGGACGATACTGGGGTCGTATTCTTAGTTCAATTACCATTGGCGCGTCAGTCGCGATTGGAAGACGATGTATTCAGGACTGATCGAACTGTATTTGCTGGTTAGATACCCGCGCGCTGGCGAGGCCGGTGCCTCGCGTCTGTCTTTGCTTTTTTGAGTTGCGAAACTCTTGTGACATCGCTGCTCTGAGCAAGACCCTATATAGAAAACTTAAATCAAGAACTCAGGTCCAAAACTTAGTCCAAGAACTTAGGTCAAGCTGTAGTCGCTGTCCATGGTTACGCCATTAGTGCCTTTAACGGTACCCTTTTTAACCAGATTTTCCATGGCCGCTAAAACGCTACGAGCTGCAGCTGGGTACATAAACTCTGGGGTGTCTTTGTACATTAACGGCACCATTTCTCGAATTTTATAGGTGCCACCTTCGATGCAGTCAACAATTTGTTGCTCTCTTTCTAGGCGGTGGGCGATATACGCCCTCACATGAGCTTTTGGCTCATCAATGCATGGCCCATGAGTAGGCCAGTAAATTTTATCGTCTCGGTCAAGTAGCAGCTCTAGGCTGAGCATATAGTCGGCCATATCACCGTCTGGCGGCGATATGATGCTGGTTGACCAACCCATTACGTGGTCCCCGGTAAACAGTGCTTTTTGTTCTCTTAATTGAAAACACAAATGGTTAGATGTATGCCCCGGCGTGTAAACACACTCCACCGACCAATCTTTACCCTGAATTATTTCGCCATGGGTGAGCAAATAATCTGGGTCAAAGTCCATGTCGCCACCCTCTTCAACCTGCACGCCCTGCTCGATCTTGCCAGCGCCATGAGGTCCATAAGCGTAGGTCGGTGCACCAGTCTTGGTGTGCAATAAGCGACAGCCGGGCGAGTGATCCATGTGCGTGTGAGTTACTAAAATATGCGAAACTGTTTCGCCCGGAAGGCACGCAAGGATGGCGTCTATATGCGCCTCATCGTCAGGACCCGGATCTATGACCGCGACGCTGCCGGTGCCCAATATATATGTGCCTGTGCCGTGAAAAGTGAAAGGGCCAGGGTTATTTGCTATGACTCTTCTTATCCCTGGAGCCAAAACTTCAGCCTTACCATATTCAAAATCTAGCTTGCGACGATAGGGAATTTCAACGGCCACTTTTCACTCTCCAACACAGAAAAAATTAGTCTCGCAATATAAGAGTCGGGCAGTGCAAAAGCAATAAAACTCGTGAACGTAGTAATATATTGAAGCTTAGCTGTCGCCCCATTTTTCCCTCAGTTCAATCCATTCCGACACATCTGGATTTATCGTCAGCGCCAAATCCATGTACTCTTTGGCTTTGTTTTGCAGGTCGTATTGATAGGCTTCTCTAGCTACATCGGCCAGCCGTTGAGCACATTGGTCGAGCAGTTCCACAGCTTTTTCGTTTGTGGGGTCTAGTTGCAGTGCTTCACGTAACAAGGCGGTAGCATTGTTTTTTACAGGAGCCGTAAGGTAGCCACTTGAAATTAGTTCTTGGGACCTTTCCAACAACATAACGACCCTAGATTTGCGACTCCTTTCGTTTGCTATGCGTAAGCGCAATTCGTTAAGGGGTTGTGCGGGAAGTCCAGCCGCTGAGGCTTGGCCGAGTAATTCTTCTGCGCTATCAAGGTCGTCTTTATCTAGTTGTCCCCGGACATTATTCAAAATTTGTGCTGCAACTTCATTCAAACCTTGTAGAGCGACCATATTATTGGGATCGGTGGCCAATACGCGTTGATACAACTCTGCAGCGTTGGCACCTGGCGGTGCTACAAACAAATTATCTGCGCGCAATCGCCTGGCCTGGACTAGTAGCTCATTAATGGCCGCTTGTGCTGTGGCTGCTTGAGAAATGAGCTTTCTTACGTCGTCCAATGCGCGAAGCTTGTTATTGGCTGCAGATGCTCGCTCCAGCAGGCTGATGGCGTTATTAACCTCACCGCCCTCCGCAGCTGATTTGGCCAATTCAATATAGTGCGCAGACAGTTCGGTCAGGCCCTGCTCTGCGCCCGGATGTTGTGGCGCAATACGTAATATCTCTTGATAGGCCTGAATTGCAGCGGCGGCGCTAGGAAGGTCGGATAATCCATGGCTAGTGAGTAACGCTTGGGTGCTTTTGAGTAAGCGCTCTGCGCGATAGCGGTTTTGCAGCCTAAGTGACAATACAGTCAATTCTGGGTCTTCTCCGAGTACACTGATTGCTTCCTGCAGGCGCAGGTCTGCTGTTTCTAGGTCGCCACTAGACAGCGCGGTATCAATGCTGTCCCGCCATGTTTTAACTACCTCGTTTAGGGCAAGTTGTGCCTCTGTGTCATTCGCTTCTATCAAGAATATTCGTTGGTAGGCTGCTGCGATAGCTGCCAGGCCTTGATTTGGATCTTGGCGCAGAGATTCGGCTTCTGTCCGAGCAAAGACCAATTCTGGATTTTCGATGACGCCCAGAGAGCTGCCCACATTAGTGAGGGACTGAGTTACTTGATCTCTAAGCACAAAAACTGCGCTGAGCAATACGCCTGTAATGAGCAAAAATGCAGAACTTTGCAGCGCTATGCGCCGCCTAAGTTTAAGACGAGTTCTTTTTTGCTGCTGTAATGGCTCCAAAGCTACAGTTCTTAATTCGGCGCTGAGAACAAAGATCTCCTGGGTTTTAATAGCCTGGGTTTTGATCGTAATGTCTGGGAGTGCCGTGTCCATGGCGATGGAAGTCAAAGCATCGCTGAGCATTTTGCCACTTTGATAACGTTGCTCAGGCCGCTTAGCCATTAACAGATCGATAACAGGCTGCAGTGAAGATAAATGATTGGGCAGTCGGGGTACGGGTTCTTGTACATGCTTTTGGAGCGTGGTTTGAGTGTCAGGGTCGGTATAGGGCAAATGGCCGGTCAAAACCTGATAGAACACAATTCCAAGGCTATAAATGTCGGAGCGCCCATCTAGGCTGCGACCGGTGATTTGTTCAGGGCTTGCATAGCCAGGTGACAGTTGCGCGGTGGGTCTGTCTGGATTGATGTTTGTGGCGGTTTCACCAATGGGGCTAGCGCAACCGTAGTCGATAAGACCGGGCAGACCATTTTGGGTAAAGACAATGTGTTCAGGCTTTACATCACCATGCACATAACCAATGCGGTGCAGCTCATCTAGCGCCAAAGCAATTTGTCGTATTGCGGAGATAACAGACTGAAGTTTAATGCCGCTAGCAATTCGATCTAATAAACTACCGCCATCGAAGTTCTGCATGATGACAAAAAAAGCATCTCCATGTTGACCTGAGGCATAAAGGTCGGGGAATACGGGACCTTTAGTGAGCGTCAAGATAGCAGTCTCAGGCAGCGCGCTGGGAGCAAATTTGAGCACAGCTTTGCTCATATCATTGGTCTGCGTAGCACTGTAGACGTTGGGGTGGGCGTCATCTGTGCTATCCGCGGACAACACAGATAACCGATACCCTTGAATAATTTGACCGTTCATATCAGTCATTGCTTCAACCACTGCCGACCTCACTGCTACTTACTGTGGGGTCCACTTCGGGGATTTCTAGCACGTTGCCGCCGACCAACTGGCCAAGGATAAATTTGCCCTCAGGTATCAGCAGGCGTCCATCTAAACTCACAGCTAGCCCTTCTCCGTGGGCCATCCCGTTAATGCATTGAGTAGATGCAAACATCCACTGTCTGCCCATATGATTTAGCGAGCAGGTTGAGTTGTCGACTAGCAAACGCTCCAATTGCAGGGTCCCCGTTAACCATTGTTGTATTTCTGGTTGGGCCCCTGGCTGCTCTTTTATGCCCCAGCCACTCTGCCTATTATCGAAAAATTCGCCTCGATAAATTGTGCCGTCACGCCAGCGAATAACGCCTAGCCCGCTGCGTTTATCTGCTAAAAACATGCCGACATAGCGGTTGCCGTTTGGCCAATATAAAGTGCCCTTGCCCGAGCGCTGTCCCTTGGAGAACGGACCTATATATTGGCGACCGTCGGAATACACTAAATGACCCTGGCCGTTAAGTACGCCTTCAAAAAAATCGCCGTCATAACTCTGCCCAGTATGCCAACGCATTTCACCCTTACCTGAGCGCAGGCCAGCAGAGAAATTACCGCTATAAGTGTCTTTGTTGGCCCAGCTGAAGTCCCCAGCTCCTTCTATACGGTTGGCCTTGAACATACCCTGATACTTGTCGCCGTTAGCCCAGGTCAGAGTGCCAAAGCCATGACGCTTACCGAACAAAAACTCTCCCTCGTAGGCGCGACCATCAACCCATTGATAGATACCATTGCCATGGGGTAGATCGTTTAGAAATTCACCTTCATAGCGGTCACCACTGGCCCAGATGTACAGGCCCTGGCCATTGAGAATACTGTCCTTTATTTCACCCTCGTAGCGATCGCCATTTTCTAGAGTAATAATCTGTGTAGCGGCAAGTCCGGGAAGCGGTAGCAAGGTTATAGAGAGGAAAAATAAATTCCGTAATATCTTTAAGTTTAAGGTTTCGTTATACACGCCAGCAAACTCCGGTAGACTCATCAGCAATGGGCTTATCGCTCGCCGCTCACATTACTGTAATTGGAAACTTATTTCTTCATCTCGTTGTGCTTAGTCTTAGGTTTGTTCAGTGGTTTCTTGGGCGGCCTGCTGGGTATTGGCGGAGGTGTAGTTATAGTGCCAGTACTGTATTTTTTGTTTACTCTCACCGGACAATATGCCCCTGAACTGGCGATGCTGGTGGCCATTGCAACGTCCCTGTCTTGTATTATTTTCACTTCTGCCTCTGCTGCCCTAACGCAGATAAAAGCCCAAAGAGTTAAATGGGATATTGTTTATAAACTTTTGCCTTTTCTCTTAGTGGGTAGTTTTTCTGCTGGCTATATCGCACCTAATTTGCCGCCGGGAATTTTGCGCTGGTTGTTTGGCATCTTTATCAGTGTAGTAGCAATAATCATGCTGACAAACTGGAAGCCGCAGCCAAACCGGACGCTGCCCAGAAAGCTTGGGAGCTCAGTTATTGGGGTAGTTGCTGGCCTAATTGCCGGGCTGGCCGGCATTGCAGGTGGTAACGTGATTGTGCCAACGCTGATCTTCTTTAACACCCCTGCACATAATGCAACAGCGACGGCCAGTACGCTGGGAGTTCCTATCGCTGGTATTGGCGCTGTTAGCTATTTTGTTCTGGCACCAGCTAATGACAGTGCAAATTTGTATGGCTATATTGATGGGTTGGCGTTCATCTTCATCGTAATTGGCGCGATTGCGACTGCCCCGCTAGGCGTTAAATTTGCTCAACGGGTGCCAGCAGACCTTTTGAAAAAGGTATTTGGCGCTATGCTTGGATTGGTCTCATTACGCATGCTGCTTGGACCGTTCTTGCTCTAAGCACGATTACTCTAAACGTTTTCTCTTTAACGCTTCTGTCTCCAACTATAGCTCCGCGATTATTCAATGAGGCTATGGTCTTGGTCAAACTTCGATAGGGCATTTATTGTGAACTTGTAGCCGCTGAGTAAATATCTGATGTCGCTATGCTTTAGCGATTGGGTTTTGACGCTCAGCTATAGAAACCTGTTGATTTAGGATAGTTGATAAACAGGAAACGTTGGAGAAATGAGGGTTTAGGCAACACCCTCCAACTCAAGACTGAGTGGGCGTTAATAAGAGGCTATTGATGCTGCTCAATAGCCTTCGATGTATTAGAGCTAAGTTTTTATAAATCTGTTTTTCCCAAAGCCGGTTCTGCCAAAATAGATCTGATCTGGATTGCTTCGGTTGGTTGATCCGCCAGGACATCAGAGATAACGACTACTTTATCGTTCGCAGAAAACCCTTCTTTTTCACGCAGCACATCAAAGGCTCTTTGCAGAGTCTTTTCTGGGTTGCTGCTGAAGGCCATACGATGAGCATACACACCTCTATTCAGTGCAAGTCTGCGCCTAGATTGGCTGTTGTTGGTGAATGCATAGATAGGTACATGCATCGGCCGAGCACTGGTGACGTAGTCTGCGGTGAGTCCGCGGCGCGTAATTACCACAATACCTTTCGCATCAAGCGCTTCGGCAAGAGCAACGGCGTGGATAGCCACATGCTGTTTGTCTTCACTAACCTCAAGGGACTTCTCGTAACCCAAACCAGGGTAACGCTCAGATTTGCCAGAGATGTTATCTAGTTGCTCAACGCATCTAACCGGGTATTGACCCACACCGGTTTCACCAGAGAGCATTACTGCATCAACGCCCTCATAAACAGCATTAGCTACATCGGTAACTTCAGCTCGAGTTGGGATTGGGTTTTCGATCATAGATTCCAGTAAGTGGGTAGCGACGATACAGCGCTTGCCACCCTTGGCACACGCATGGACAATTCTACGTTGCACGTTGGGTAGGTCGGCTATATCTGTCTCAATACCTAAGTCGCCGCGGGCTACCATCACACCGTCGGACAATGCGACGATCTCATGAATATTATTGACGCCTTCCTGATCTTCGATCTTTGCAATGATCTTAATGCTTTGTTGTTTATCACCTAACAATTCGCGCAACTCGATTACGTCATCTGGGCTGCGCACAAAAGACAGCGCTATGAAGTCGACGTCGTTGGCAATACCAAAGGCAATGTCTAACCTGTCTTTTGCTGTAATCGCCGGCAAATTGACACGTACACCTGGCAAGTTGACGTGCTTTCTGCTACCCAATGTGCCGCCATCAATAACTTCACAAGTGAGCTGCCGATCCATCTTTTGCAATACTTTAAAATTCATTAGGCCGTTGTCGACGGTAATGATGCGACCGACTTCTACAACATCTACCAACTCGGTGTAGTTCACATGAATTGAACGCTGTTCAATCATATCGCCGTCTCGGACAGACAGAGTGACTACATCACCGGTGTTTAGTTCCATTGGGTTTTCTAACACCCCGGTTCTGATTTCCGGTCCCTGGGTGTCTAAAAGAATTGGAATGGGGTACGCAACCTGTCGGTTCAAGGTCTTAATCCAATTAATCACCTGCAAGGCACTGGTGTGGTCTGCGTGAGACATATTGATCCGCACAACATTCATGCCGGCATCGTAGAGCTTTTTAAGCATGTCAAAGCTGGCAGTTGCGGGCCCTATGGTACAAATAATTTTGGTTCGTCTAATCATTGCGCTAGCTTAGTCCTCACTTGGCGACATGTCATGCAACCAGTAGGCATTAACTGATTTTTTTACTTCATTTAGGCTCATTGCGTGGGGCTGCCAATAAGATGGGAAAAAGTTCTGCAATTCGCTCCGCTCGAATCTTGGATCCACTAAGCAAATTATGCCCCGGTCTTCTGGCGAGCGAATCAGGCGTCCCGCAGCCTGAATGACTCGAGCCATAGCCGGTTGGTTGTACGCCATTGTTTGCCCTAGCTCGTCGTTTTCGCTGCCCGCAAAAAATTCAGCCATGAGATTGCGTTCTAAACTGGGTGGCGGTAGGCCTAGGCCAACTATAACCACCCCGCTTAATTTGGCTTCACCAAAATCTACTGACTCGCTTAGTCCCCCGCCCAATACAACACCCATGACAACATTTTCCTGAGCGGTGAATGATGCCATTAACTGTTCCTGTGCTTGGGTATCTTGACCGCGCTCCTGATAGAAAATTTTGTTCGCCTGCTCGGCAGTAGGACTCTTCGCTATATATTCATGGCGAAATTGTTCTAAATAAGCATAAGACGGCATGGCCAAAAGATAACGACCAGGCTTACTGGCAATTAGAATGTTTAGCAGTTCACTGATTTTCGGCAAGCTCTGAATGCGTTGTTGCAGGTAAGTAGGAATATCCTTGATGACGATTACGTGCGTTTGCGCTGCTTTAAAAGGTGTTTTGGCTCGTTCCGAAAAATCTCTCTCTTGGGCAAGCTGTCCATGCAACTGTTGGTAAATCCCCAGAGGGGAAACTGTTCCAGAAAACCTCACAGTGCTGGCGTACTCCGACATTACCTGCTCTGCATAGTGCCCTGCATCTAAGCACACCTGCCGTACTTGGATGTTTTTATCCTTTACTTCTACTAGATAACGAAAACGCTTTTTCTCGTACCAAGAGGCACCTCGCGCCCATCGTAGGCAAGAAAAATAAAGCACTTCCAACTCTGGTTCGCGATCTTCCCCTGGCTCGGTATGCTCATAGTGTTCGAGAAACTTTGCTACCGCTCTATCTAAAGAGGCGGTTTGAACTATTTCGTGCTCACCCTGGGCTAGATCTTTGGCGGTTTTCTTTATTGCTCGGTCTAGAGACACGACCCGTTTGGCCATTGCTTTGTGCTTGGAAGATTTGGCCGCTCTAATTTCGTAGGACGTAATCTGCACACCCAACATTGACTGAACTCTTGGGCTCAACTGATGAGCCTCATCCACAAGTAGGTGAATATTAGGCTGAGCAATAAAACGCTGCAGCCTAACTACCGGATCAAATATGTAGTTGTAGTCGCCGATAATAAGATCTGACCATGTCGCAAGGTCTAAACTCAATTCAAATGGACAGACCTTGTACTTTCTCGCTGCCGCCTCAATTTGCGCTTGATCATTAATCCCACCTTGCTGGATTAATTGCTCAAGGGCTTTGGGTACCTTGTCGTAGTAATCTTCTGCATATTCACAAAGCTCGGCACTACATGGCATGCCTACTACCAAGCAGCTTTTTTCTTTTGCCGTAAGCTGTACGGCAATAAGCTGTTCAGCGCCCTCTTTATTAGCTTTGATGATGTCTTGTGTTGCATTGAGCAACGCATCAGCGCCGCGGCTTTTGCTAGTCAGAAAAAACAATTTGTCGCCGACCTTTTGCCCGCGCAATGCCGGATAAAGTACGGCCATGGTTTTGCCGCTGCCGGTGCTCGCTTCTAAAAGTAAATTCTCGCTTTTGCGTTGAGCCTGAAAAACTCTGCGGGCAATTGCACGCTGGGAAGGACGGAAATCTGCGTAGGGAAAGGTCAGTGTATTTGACCATTCGTGGCGCAATTGATGCCGCTGTAAGTCTTGCTGCATGCGGCATTCATAGCAACACAAGCTGAGCATAAGTTGAGCTATTGCCTGACCCGCACTAATAGAGAATTCATGGCTGTGTTCCACTAAGGTATCCGGGTTTACATAAATAATTCGTAACTCTATGTAACCCTGCAGTTTTTCTCCCAATGCCCACAACCCTGCATAAAGAAGGCATTGACCGTGATCTATTCTGTCTAAGGATTTTTCCTCAGCACGAGTGCTTTTGTATTCTTCAATAATCCAGACGCCAGATTTTCTTTTAGTTAGCCCATCCATACGTCCGCGTAATTCGCAGGCTTGATTGAGCATTGTGAGCTGCTGCTTTACTGAGACTTCCGCCTCATATGCGGCATCTTTTTCTGACCTGGCTTGTTGCAACTTTTGCTGGGTTTCAATGCCCTCAACGGCCTCTACTCTGGGTCCCTGGGACGGCGGATATAAGTCGCCGCTACGAAAAACAAATTCAGCAAGTTTGCGTACAGATAGTGTATTCATTTAACCAGCTGTAACTTCACTACACGAGCGGGTACACGCATTCGATTGAATTCTTCAAACCATGCTCGTTGTTGTGGTTGTAATTGGTCAGAAGGTCCCTTCACTTCCACATATTCCACGCGTCCTGGTTCGTAGCATATGAATAAATCAGGAAAGCCGCGTCGATATTCAGTGAGATTACGAATCAGAAATTGACTGAGTTGTTGCAGCTGCGCAAAGGGAATGGCAGCTAACCATTCATCAATGGGTATAGATTCAAGCAAATCCCAACTGACAAGTCTGTTGGTAATACCTTGTTTGGTAGCAGCAATTTCTGTGATGTGTGTAATAAAGTCCTCTTCTAAAGCTAGGGATGCTTCAAGTGCTTCTATGGCCTCCATTCGCTGGAGAAAGAAGTCTGTTTCATAAAGATCGTGAGGGCCTGATTGAAATGGGTTAGTAAATGCTCCGGGTATTGGCGCAAAACAGATAGGCCAATAAATCAAACCTGTGAGTGTTTTTAGCATAAGATTTTCGCTATGTACGCCCCAGCTGCCCTCTTCCAGTAGTCCGAGTAACACGAAATCTTCCACTGATTCTGGCGTCTCCTGAATTTCTATCACCGTTGTCGGTGGCTGATAACCGCCGCCGCGCTTGCCAAAGCGTTCGACAAATAGTCTTTCCGTTGCCGACACAGGTGCTTTTTCTATTTCCGCCAGTAAGCTGGCGGCCTCTTGCGCTTTCTTTTGCTTGGTAAGAATTCGCACCCGCCGCTCTCTGGCCGGCTGCATGTCAGTGTGAGCATAAGCAGTGCCAGCCATGTCTAACAACTTTTGTTTCTCTGCCCATTTACCCAAACGTAGCAGGCTGCGCTGCCTCAGGCGCTTACGCGACCGCGATTCATCGAACGTTACGTCGGTGCTGATCAATTTTTCTAACAGCGTAGCGGCAAGATAGGGTAATTCTTCTAAACGGTAGATCAATCCGCTATAGGATTTTTCTTCTAAGTGTTCACGTAGTGCTTGTCTTGTGGCAAATTGTTGCGAGCGTAATGCCACGTTTTCGTAGGCCAACAATCCGAGGTCGCGCCGCACAAATGTCGACCAATCTTGGCCTGAGTTACCAAAATATAATGCACTGATGAGTCGCCAATGTTTCGGCGCAGTTATGGTTAGCCACTGAGTATGTTGCTGACACCTGTGACAAATTTGCAAATCGCTACGATCACTTAACAAATGTTCGACAATCTGACCCTTACTGGATTTGGCCATGGTTTTGGCCACAGCAAAATAGTCAACGATTTGTGGCTTGGTTAAAAGCGCCAGTATTTGGTCGCCGGGTACATGGTCAGATGCTTGAAGCAAATTCAGATCATTCAGCTCAACTATAGCCAGATCTAACTGCGCAACCTCGGCATAGTTAAGCGAGGGTATTAAAAAAGTTGGTCCTTTACGCGTTAACAGGCGCGCAAACAGGCGTTGAGCGTCACTTGAAGCCCCCAAATAAGCTTGCAGGTCGTGAACAACTGCATCCTCCGCAATGCCTCGAAAACGCGCCAATACGAACTCAAAGACGCTACAAAAATTATTTTTGTAGTAGTCTGCGGGCGCGGGGCTTTGGGGCGTTAAAATTGAATCAGTCACGGGACGAATTAGCGCACGGAACGGCTTTAAAGATCAATGACCCGTATAGCAGATTGCGGCGTTAGTGAAGATTGTTATCGATTACTGGTCGTAGTGGTGAATTTTGCGTGCTTGTTTACAACGTGCTGTTCTTTGTAGAGAGTTATCAAGTAGGTAAAGAACGCAGGCAAACCCTGCCTAAAATTGGAACGCTACTTAAGTGAGC
>Ga0114998_10001320_pt1 | contig 19005 bp, 12 predicted proteins | sample ArcticOcean_MG_C_5_FD_87044 | JGI IMG/M metagenome (GOLD analysis project Ga0114998, IMG submission 87044) | Marine microbial communities from western Arctic Ocean - ArcticOcean_MG_CB4_138 | ecosystem: Environmental > Aquatic > Marine > Oceanic | place: Arctic Ocean: Canada Basin | collected...
AATAATCAAATAAATCTTTTTAGACATATGATTTGGGCATGATTTTTGGACCAGCAAGCACAGCAAGCAGCCAAGCACCATCATAAGCAAAAGCGCTTTTCCTGCCATCAGTCTCTATCACTTTCTCTTCTTTTCTTTCCCATCAGCAATCAAAAGCGGGAAATAAGTTGGAATAAAGACCCAGCGAACTCGAATGAGAGCAGCTCCTGCGACGTTCGGTATCAGTATTACTAGTTGTAGTACTAGTCGTACTTCTGCTTTAATTCGATCGAGTGGTAGTAATAGTACGCATAAAACGAGAACGAAAAAGGCGAGAAATTGGGCAAAAATGGAACGCGTTGGAAACGAGCAAAGAACGCGTAAACGAACAGTACTGTTCATAGAAGCGAGCGAGCGAGAGGTTTATAGAAGTAGCTATAGTAATAATAATAATAATAATAATAATAACGATGATAAGGGAAGGGTAAAGAGAGAAAATAGCAAACGAAACGGAGTGCAGACGAGTAAGGTCGATAGACTAAGTCAGGCAGAGAGGAACAAGAGGAACTATGAGTACGCGCCAGCCTCGAGGGTCGAGAGAGGCAATAAAACGAGATCTGATTTTGACTATTTCGGTAGCGAAGAGGATGAAGAGGAAAGTAACGGTAATAAAAATAATAATAAGAGTAATAGACCTCGATTGTTCCCGCGCGAATTAGATAAGTTCTTAGTCGCCGGTGCATTCGTCGTCGGCATCGGCGCCGGAGTGATATTTGATACGGCGGTAGATCTCGAACCATCGAACGTTGCGTCGAGGGAGATCTTAGATCGAAGGACGCCGTCGTCCGAGGTATGCATGGCGAACGGAGCTTCGGCGATGGTTTTCGATCAACGCGTGTTCTTATCGTTGAACCCGTTTAATGTTTACGTAGCACAGCCGGAGGTTAAACCTGGGTGCGTTTTGAGACGATCGAATTGGTCAGTTTTAGAGCGCGAGAACGTAGTCAGTACGGCGCAAGAGAACGATTGTAAGAGGAATTTGAACACGTTCGCTTACGTAGGCGATTTGAAGAAGTCGCCAGAGGTGTCGTGCGTCTATCATAGCGAAGAAGCCGAGAATCAGTTCATGCAAGATCCTTCAAAGGCTGTTTTAGGCGACGGCGTCAGAGGCAGCAGGGCGAATAAAGGAAGTTCGAATAAAGAGTTCAGATGATATTTTATGAGCGTGGGGGAGGCGCTGGCACACCATAGTGCTATGCTTGTAAAACTTTGTGTATATCTATAATCTATATATCTATCTAATCGTAACCACGTCGTTTTTGTCGAGGTCGTCCCAATCTTGTGACGTGATTTGTACGATATTGCTATTGTTATTAACGAATCCGTCAAGCGTCTTTTGCGTTGAATCGAAACTTTTTCTCCTATTAACAGCCGTTGAGGCGGCATCCATGCGATTGTAACCATCGTTATCGCCGTCTAAAAATCTTCCGATATTACCTAATTTATTTTTGATTGATCCCCATACAATATCATCTACTGAATCTTGCAAGTGTAAGTATTGCACGTGTACAGAATCGCGTTGGCCGATCCTATGCGCGCGGTCTTCGGCTTGCAATAAATCCGAAGGCGTCCAAGAATATTCACCAAAGATGACTAAACTTGCAGCAGTTAACGTTAAGCCGACTCCGGCCGCTTTTATTGAAAGCACGGCAACTCTTGGCGAGGAGGACGATGAGTCAACTTTCTGAAATTCGTCAACCAATCTTTGTCTATCGTTTGAATTAGTTGAACCGTCTATTTGAATGAACTTTGTCTTTGTCTTCTCCATCGTCTCTTTCGCGGCTTCTAATAAGATCTTATGATGCGCAAAGAACAATATTTTCTTCTCTTCTCCGCTAGATTCGAGAATAGTTTGTAAGTAATCCTGTATGTATTTCTTCTTCACTTCGGCCGTTTCTAAGTAATATCGATTCATTAACATTTTCCGTTCGAGTTCTGTTTTCGCGTGCTCGATCGCGTTTTGAATGGCGAATAACTTTGCTTTATCCGCACCCTTTTTTGGAATCTCTATGAAAATTTGCTCTCTTTGCTTTGGCGGTAATTGTGTTAATACGTCTTTCTTTTTTCTCCGAATCATCGTCGTCGAACTTAAGATGCGATACAATTCATCCGATTGAGAGGAACCAGAGAACGGGCCAAATCGCCCGCCAGAACAATATCGTTGCCCGAACTCTCCAACATTCGGGAATATCGCAGGCTGTATTGATTCTAACTGTGCGAATAACTCAATCGGACGCGCTAATGCTGGCGTTCCAGTGAGGCAAATCGCACGCTTCGCGCGTTTCAAAAATGGAACGACGGCTTCAGTTCTCTTAGCTTTTCGGTCTTTTAAAAAATGACTCTCGTCGCAGACGACGACGTTAGATTTCAATTTCCCAAATATTAGATCGTTCAATTCGTTTTGCAACTTTGCAACCATGGAATAAGGGACGATTATAAATTTAATGTTCTTACTTTCATTCTCGTTCAGAAGAAGAAGCTCTCGCACGTCTTTCAAAGTTTCAATTTTAACGATCGTTAACGGTTCAATTTTGAATAATTTATCATTTTTTTCTTCCTCCTCCTCGTTCCTGCAAAAAACCCATCTCAATATTTGCTGTCGCCAAGTGTCTTTTAAACTCGTTGGACAAAAGATCGTACAAGGCCAATCTGTAGTAGCATACGCTTGACATAAAGCTAATGCTTGTATCGTCTTCCCGAGACCCATTTCATCCGCAATTAAAGCGCGTCCTTGCCTTTCGAGCGCGAATTTCACTCCATCGATTTGAAACGGGAAAAAAGCGTCGCGAAACTCTTTAGGAATATTCTCCAAGTACATTCTCTCAACATCGCTCGAATTGATAGTGTTGTTAATAAAACGCATCGCTCTCCTCGCTATTGGGTGCGGTTGCGCTACATCTTGAACAACGTTCTCTCTCTTCAAAATCATAACGAGTTCGTCCTGTTTTTGATGTGGTATATCCCAAGTAACCAATCCTTCCTTCGATCGTTGATATGACGACGATGAATCGTTATTATTATGGGCTATGAACACTTTATCGAAAGCTTCGATGATACTGGGCGTGATTTGATACCCGCCGAGTTGGATCCTTACGCGCCCTAAGGTCTCCGTGACCAATATCGATGCTCTCGCGAACGTATTGTTATTATTATTATTATTATTATTATTATTATTGTTTTGTTGTTTTACTGGTGATATTCTATTCGTAGCAGTAGGAGTAAGCTGTTGTTGTTGTTGTTGTTGTTGTTGCAGTTGTTGCGAAGCCGACATTATATGCTCGAACGCGTTCTTAACCTTTATCGTCGTCGTCGTCGCCGTCGTTCGTTGAAGTGCTCCTGCGCTCGTTATTTGTCTTCGTTTCTTCCTCTGCTGCGAGGGACCATCAGTAGTATAATCACAATCATTAACTCTCTTATTATCAATTACCCCACACCGTTCTAATATCTCATCGAATTTCTTATGATCAATCTCTTCCCCCCATTCATCTTGATCATCGAACAAAGACATTATTATATATGTGTATGTATGTATATATATATCTTACTCCCGAATCTTTCCAATTTGAGCGCTCGCTTTTTATACATCGCATCAATTAATCACAGACACACACTTACTCACTCACTCACTCACTCACTCACACACTCTGTTTCTCCGTGCACGTATAGATCTTAATCATAGTACTATATTATATGCCTAAGTATGACCTCGAGTACGAGGAAAACCGGTGCAGAAAAACGTGCTTTCTGTTGCCGCGATTGGCAGATTGGGAAAATTTTTGATAATTTATTTCTGCCCCAATTTCATCCTTAAAACAGACCGTGCAGCACGGTCAAACAGATCACGCGGCATAGGTTCAAAAAAGTGCAACCAGTGGACCACGGCATCAAAAAAGCGATAATAAAATGTACTGGTACTGGTACAACTGGTACTGGTACAGTACGTTTTTTATCACACTACTTAAGTAGTACTGATCAAATAAAAAAACTGATGATAATCTTATTTTAATTATTCGTTTGGATATTCTTATTTTCCATTGAAACCCTAAATATATTCACAGTTATCCAAAAAGCACATTTTTTTCCCTCTTTTTCGTTTTGCTAATAATAATTAAGGATTCCAAAGGACCGAGGGGGGCGTCGTCACGCGCAATAAATAGTCCGCACGGTCCACATAACTAATAAAACGATCCGAAAGCGCGCGAGAAAAGAGGATAAGATAAGAACATAAGAATAAAAAGATCTGCAGTGTACTCATTTATTGATCTGTAAAAAGTCTAGAATGTTCGCATCGCAGTCGTTAGGCGCGAATCAAGTCGTGCAATGCGTTTTACCGAAACAGCAAAGGCACAGCAAAGGCAGCACGAGGAAGGCGTCGACGCAGAATTTTACGAACAAGATTTTCACGGAAACTGTCGTAGCGCGAACGCAAGTAATGAACGTACGCGATAGATTCCTAACGAACAGGACTGTGTTCATTCGCACGCAGTTTACTCGAGATCATTCGTTCAGTACGGCTGCTTCACTGCGAGCGAATAAAAAACCTTCAAAAGTGCGAGTCGGTACGCAAGCGATGTTCGAGAGATTCACTGAAAAAGCGATTAAGGTCGTCATGTTGGCGCAGGAAGAGGCGAGAAGGTTAGGCCATAACTTCGTCGGCACTGAACAGATCATGCTAGGATTAATCGGTGAAGGCACTGGCATCGCAGCGAAGGTCATGAAATCTATGGGTATCTCCTTAAAAGAAGGCAGAGTCGAGGTCGAGAAGATAATCGGTAGAGGATCTGGCTTCGTCGCCGTAGAGATTCCGTTCACGCCGAGGGCGAAAAGAGTTTTGGAACTCGCGTTAGAAGAGGCGAGACAATTAGGGCATAACTATATCGGTACCGAGCATTTACTGCTCGGTTTGTTGCGCGAGGGCGAAGGCGTCGCGGCGAGAGTTTTGGAGAACTTAGACGCCGATCCGGCTAAGATTCGCGCGCAAGTCATAAGAATGGTCGGCGAATCGCAAGAAGCCGTCGGTGCCGGTGCTGGAGCGTCAAGCGGAGCCTCTTCTGGCTCTAAAACGCCAACTTTGGAAGAGTTCGGTTCAGATTTGACGAAACAAGCCGAAGAGGCAAAGTTAGACCCGTGCGTTGGTAGAGCGAACGAAATCAGACGCGTTACGCAAATTCTCGGTAGAAGAACGAAAAACAACCCATGCTTAGTTGGTGAACCTGGAGTTGGTAAATCTGCAATCGCTGAAGGTTTGGCGCAACAAATCGCCTCTGGTACCGTTCCAGAAACTCTCGAAGGCAAACGCATGATGACGCTCGATATGGGTTTACTCGTCGCCGGTACGAAATATCGGGGCGAGTTCGAAGAACGCTTGAAAAAGCTCATGGAAGAAGTCAAACAAGACGACGCCATAATTCTTTTTATTGATGAAGTGCACACTTTGATTGGTGCTGGTGCCGCCGAAGGTGCGATTGATGCGGCGAACATCTTAAAGCCCGCTTTGGCGAGAGGCGAGTTACAATGCATCGGCGCGACGACGATTGATGAGTACCGAAAGCACATCGAAAAAGATCCGGCGTTAGAAAGACGTTTTCAACCAGTGCAAGTTCCAGAACCGACGGTTGATGAAACAATTGAAATCTTGAAAGGTCTTCGCGAAAGATACGAAGTACACCACAAGTTGAAATATACCGATGAAGCTTTGATTTGCGCGGCAAAATTTTCTTCGCAATACATTTCCGATCGTTTCTTACCGGACAAAGCCATCGATCTTATCGATGAAGCCGGGTCGCGCGTTCGTTTGACGCACACTGCTATTCCAGAGGAAGCCAAGGAATTGGACAAGGAGTTGAAAGCGTTACAGAAGGAAAAAGACACCGCCATTCGCGGACAAGACTTTGAAGCCGCCGGTTCAATTCGTGATAAGGAAGTTGAATTAAAAGCGCAAATTAAAGCCATCACTGAAAAGAAACAAGAAGAAGCCAAGGCTGAAATTGAATCTGGCAAAGAGACTGGTCCAATGGTTACGGAGCAAGACATTGCCGACGTCGTCGCGGCTTGGACTGGTATCCCGGTTGATAAGGTTGCCTCCGATGAAGCGAAACGCCTCATGGGTATGGAAGAAAAGTTACACGAACGTTTGATTGGCCAAGAAGAAGCTATCGTTGCGTGCTCTAGAGCTATTAGACGTGCGAGAACTGGCTTAAAGAGCCCGAATCGTCCAGTCGCCTCTTTCATTTTTGCCGGCCCAACCGGTGTCGGTAAATCCGAGTTAGCCAAGTCCCTTTCACAGTTCTACTTTGGAAGCGAAGAAGCGATGGTGCGTTTGGATATGTCCGAATTCATGGAACGCCACACAGTTTCCAAGCTCATCGGTTCACCGCCAGGTTACGTCGGTTACTCTGAAGGTGGTCAATTGACCGAAGCCGTCAGACGTCGTCCGTACACTTTGGTTTTGTTTGATGAAATCGAGAAGGCGCACCCGGATGTGTTTAACATGATGTTGCAAATCTTGGAAGATGGTCGATTGACCGATTCCAAGGGCAGAGTCATCGATTTCAAAAACACTTTGATCATCATGACTTCGAACGTTGGCGCCTCCCAAATTGAAAAAGGTGGCGGCGGCTTGGGCTTCCAGCTCAACGACGACGTGGAAGACCAAAGTTATCAAAGAATCAAGACGTTGGTTCAAGACGAACTCAAGAACTACTTCAGACCAGAGTTTTTGAATCGTTTGGATGAAATCATCATCTTTAGACAACTTAACAAGGAAGAAGTGAGACAAATTTCTATGATTATGTTGAACAACGTGTTCAAGAGATTGAAGGAAGCAAAAGATATTACACTCGATGTCACTGATAGATTCAAGGATAAAATCGTCGACGAAGGCTTTTCGCCAGCGTTTGGTGCGCGTCCGCTTCGTCGTGCGATTATGCGATTGTTGGAGGATAACCTCGCGGAGAAGATGTTGAACGGCGATATCATGGAAGGCACTTCCGCGATCATGGACGTTAACACCGAGGGAGAAGTTATTGTTATGACTGGAGATGGTAAGGAATTAAGTACGACTGCCTACACTGGTTCATCTGGTATGGGATAATACTCTCAATTCTGAGAGTATTGGATTGATATAGAAGTATACTTTATTCGACGTAGTAGAAGGACAGACACAAAACAACAAATCACTAACAAAATATCTAAGTTAAATATATATAGAAGAATTATGATACGGTATTTCGAAAAGAAACAAATACTACGTACACACAGTACCAGTACTTAATTTAATATTATTACACGCGCACTCTCTCTCTCTTTCTCTCTCTCTCTCTAAATAAGTTGCACTAAATCTCCTTTCACGATAGCCCTATCTTGTTCTGCTAACAGTAACGCAGAGTCTCTAACTTCTTGCATTGAAATCTCAAAAGCCGCGTTTCGTTCTTTCAATTTGAGCACTAACTCGCCCAATCTCAACTTTCTTCCGTTTATTGTCTGTAAAATATCTTCAACGCCTTCGGCGATGTCTGATCTTTGCTTTCTATCGGCAGCGGAGTGCCCGGTTAATATTTTATCCATATCAATCAAACCAGTCTTTGGATCGATAGCCGCACTTTGCATGGCAACTTTCATCAACCGTAACGCCTCGGTCGAGTCTTGTTTATCAACACTTGGCGAGAGGCGAATTCTCGCTAAAGCTTCTGAAATACGAATTAACGATTCGAGCTGTCTCGGCGTCGCCGTGACGACTTTTCTGCCACCAACAGTACCTAAACGTCGCATTTCTACGTATCCATCAACTAATTGTTCCCCAGCTTCATCGCCCAACACTGGGTGACACTTTTGCTTGGCGTATGAAATATAATCGGTTAACAAATCTGCAGAAACCGTCGCTTTTGCACGTTTGGGCGGATCTTTATAATGCAAGGAGACGAGATGTCTCGCCAATCTGCGATCGGTTTCTGGATTCGGCCGATCGAGTACTAAATAAAGCAAATCAAACCTGGACAATAACGTAGGTGGCAAATTGAGATTTTCCACAATACTCATGTTTGGATTATATCTACTGCCAACTGGATTCGCCGAGGCTAAAACGGACGTGCGCGCGTTCAAAACGGCAATAATACCAGCCTTTGCGATGGAAACCGTTTGCTGCTCCATCACTTCGTGTAACATCGAACGCGCACCATCACTCATTTTATCGAATTCATCGATGCAACAAACTCCGCGGTCTGATAATACTAAAGCGCCAGATTCTAAAACCATATCTTTCGTCTCGGGATCTCTCGAAACGTACGCCGTTAAACCTACCGCCGACGATCCCGAACCAGACGTATACATGCCTCTCGGAGCGACTCGATGTACGTACGTTAGCAATTGCGATTTTGCAACGCCTGGATCACCGACGAGTAGAATATTAATATCGCCTCGAACCTTGTTCGCCGTAGCGCTTTTGAACGTCTTATTCGTCGCGCCAAAGAGTTGACATAGAATACCTTTCTTTATATCTTCGAGTTCCCAAATAGAAGGGGCGACAGATTTTGCAAGTATTTCGTACACGTCTGTTGATTTCGAAAGCTCCTCAATCTCTCGAATTCTCTGTGCAGAAAATTCAAGTTCAGTATCGCTTCTTGGTGAAATATTCGTAGCCATTGAATACGTTTCGTTATCTTTTCCATCCATCATCATTTCTGCGTTTTCTTTTTGATCTTCGTTATCGTCTTTCTTCGCCGTATTTCGAAGTTTACCTTTCGAATCTTTTCTGATATGGATAATATCGAGGTATGTTTTATAAATCGATCGAATTGCGCGCTGGTTCGGTGCCACACGAATGGGAACCGCTCGGTAAACTCCAGTCACTTCAACTCGATCTCCAGGCTTGGCTTCATCGACGAGAGAATCAAAGACGCACATGGAAACCGTGTTGGGCGTCGCACCCTCTGGAATTGCATCTGGCGTTTCTTGCATTTTGACTTGCTGTTTATTTGCGAAAATACATCGATTATGAATGAGCGTCATCGTGCCTTGATTCGAGCATTGCAAACATTTCAATGGCGGTTCGTTCACGCGTCCGCGATCGACTAAGATGATATCAGGCGAAGCGCCGCAAGTGAGACATTTGAAAAACGCACCTTTCAAATCTGGAATCACCGCGGAACATCTCGTAACCATTCCTTTTACGGCTACCATTTTATCAATATCTGAAGGATTTAAATCGCGCATTGCATGTTTTTCCAACAAATTGAACGGTCTTACTTGCAAACTTGACATCATCCCCGATAGAAACTCTTCTTTCCGTTCGTTAGGCAAGACCTCGTCTACGTAAAGCTTGTTCGCAACGTTATCGAACAATGGAATGAGTTCTTGCGGGTACGCAATTAAACGGTCGTATAACCATGAATCGTATTTCGAGATGTGAGTGCAATCGATGTCCAAGTTTATGTTCTCTTTCTCGTAACACAAACGCATGGCTTTAATGTAAATCGAATCGGCTAAGAGATCTTCATCTTCCTGACTTTGTGTTTGCGTTTGTTGAGTGTTTTCTGGATTTAACCCTTCCATACCATCATCATCGTCATCGTCATCATCGTTGCCGTCCGCATCTTGAGCACGTCTTTGCGTCTCGAGCGATTTGAGAAAATTGTCGTCTAAATTTTCCAAAAATCTCTTAAAACGTCTTTGTACTTCATCTACGCTAATCTTCGTTCCCCAAATAAACGTGTTTTGTTCAATGTCTCTTCTTTGTTCTTCTTCTGCTTCTCTGTCCGGATCTCTTTCAAAAGCTTGCTGTCTCGCTTCTTCGATCTCTTCCTCGGTTAAGCCAGCGAAAGGCTTCGGATTCAGCGAATATCTCTCTTCGATCGAACGACGACCTGTATCGTTTCTACCTTGTGATGCAGGAGCGTGCTGCATAAACGGGCTCGCAAAACCTAGCCCAGGCGTCTGCCTCAAAGGTGTTTGTTGCTGTTGTTGTTGTTGTGTTTGCATATTATTGTTATTATTGATTCCTGCTACTGCTGCTGAATTTGGTGGAAACCTTGGAGTTCTTTGCGCTTGTTGTTCACGCGCGCTTAAGTCCGTCGGATTCCTAGGCTGCGGAGGCGAAAACAAGCTTTCATTTGGCATCTCTTCTTCTTCTTCTTCTTCTTCTTCTTCATTATTAACATTTCGTTCTTCTTCTATGACTTCCTCTTCTTCTTCTCGTCCGCGTCTTTGGAGTTGCGTTGGATTTCTCGCACGAACCTCTGGCGAAAACATGCTTTCGTCGACGTCGTTCACTTCTTCTTCTGCTACTTGCGTATCGTTGACTTCCGTAGCTTGCTCGTTCATGGTATCAGCGTCCTCCTCCTCCTCCTCGTCGTCCTTCTTCTTCTTCTTCTTCTTCTGTTGTTCTTTCCTCGTAAACTTTTTTTGTTGTGCTTTCGTTGGCGAGTTCAACGAATCATCATCGTTACCACCATCATCATCATCTTTCGCCGTGCTTTCTTTCTCCGGCGTCGCCTTTGGCGTTTGTTGTCTCGAAGATCTTCTCGTCGGCGTCGACATCTTCAAAGCCTCGATTGATTTCAAAAACGAAACTCGTTCTGTTAATTCACTTTCTTTTTAAAACGCGGTTGCGGTTATTGAATAGTACACGCTCACGCACTCACGCACGCACGCACGCACGCACGCACGCAAACACACGCGCGAAGATTAACGCGTTGATTATTTAACTATTTAACGTTTTTTTGTGTGCGCGTTCGGAGTTTATATCGTTTCCCGGCGCGAGAGAAGGTGTTCGTTGTGAAATTAAGGAAGAATATGAAATGGGTCTAAAAAGTACAAAAAAAACCCTAAATCTCACACACTTTTTAGAAGAACAAAGTTCTATTTAAGTTTTCCACTTTTCGCTCTGATTTCTCCCCTTTCAGCCTTTCAGCCTGCTGACTGAGAAACTCCCACACTTTTACGCGCTTCAATTAGTAGGAAACGTATTCGCGTTTAAGATGACCTCTATCGCGGCATCGCTCGTGCAAGTGCACACAAAACGAGAACATAAACGAACGATTGAGAAGAAAAGTGCGCGCGCGCAGTGTTCCTCTAGGTCGCATAATCGAGGAACGAGTACTCGCGCAGGTTTCTCGACAGGCGAGTCGATTAGATGTGCAAACTTAGCAGCGAATAACAATAGAACGGGGAGAAGAACGGGCGTAGTGACCATGGCGGCGAAGGTCGCCGCGTACATTAAATTGGCTATCGAGGCCGGGAAAGCGAATCCTGCTCCTCCTATTGGTCCGGCTTTAGGTTCAAAGGTTCGTTCTTTTAGTTTTGATACGTTTTACGATTCTACGCGTACACGCGCGTAAGTAAATTCTCTCTCTATCGATTTGCCCCTTTTGTGTGTGTGTGTCGACGGCGAAAACGAAACGAAACATGTATATATATATATATTATGCGATGAAGTATTCAAGAATATGAAGGTTATTGTGAATACGAGTATTATTATTGTGTTTGATTATGTTATTTCTTCGTTTGTTTCAGTGACCAATCGATTGGTGTAGTCGTTGTCGTTCCCTTGCGCCGTTTACAGCGTAAGAGTTGTTCGAAAGTGAAAAACCTCAAAAACAGCAGGTTTATCCATTCATCGCGTTTGAATGGGCTTTCACAGAAGTACGCGCTGACTTTTTCTCTCTCTCTCTCTCCAATTCACATTTATAAATAATAATTATCATAATAAAGGGCGTAAACATCATGGCATTTTGCAAAGAATACAACGCGAGAACGGCTGACCAAGTAGGGATGGTCATCCCGGTCGAAATCACCGTTTTTGAAGACAAATCGTTTACGTTCATTTTGAAGACTCCGCCGGCGTCGGTTTTGTTGAAGAAAGCAGCCGGTGCTGCGAAAGGAGCTGCGAACTCGAAGAGAGAAAACGTCGGTTCAATTACTGTCGCACAATTGGAAGAGATTGCGAAAATTAAACTCCCAGATTTGAACTGCCTTAAGATTGAGAGCGCGATGGAGGTCGTTCGAGGGACGGCAAAGAACATGGGCATTAAAGTCATCGAAGCTTAATAAAAATAAGTAATAGAGAGAGCTTGAGACGACTTTTAACGAAAATTTAGAAATCTTTGTTATTATATATATGTTATATACTATGTAGTTCCTTGTTACTCGCGTAAAAAAGCTTTACTATCACGCGACGACGACGACACCGCGTGCCTTTTTGCTACAGGTTTTCTTTAATACAAACTCTCTTATTTTAGACGCGCGAGGATATATATTACTTCTTCAACTCTCTGTGCAAAGTATGTTTCTTCATGAACGGGTTATACTTCATCAACTCAATTCTTTGCGAGTTATTTCTTCTGTTCTTCTGCGTAATATACCTACTGATACCTTGCACGCCGGATTCTCTTTGCTCGGTGCACTCTAACGTCACTTGCAGTCGCACATCTTTCTTCTTCGAAGCGGCCATGATTTGTAATCGTCCTCTGCTAGCGGACGTGCTCGTTGAAGTCAATTGTCTCTTGTTCAATGATTGAACGGACGACCTCGATGATAGCGATAGCACGTTGTTCATTTTTAAGTAAACTGATACATATAAGTGCGCATAAATAAGTGAAGAGGAACATGTATACACAGCAATGTCAGTACTACGTTTTAGGATTGTCGCCGTATATAAATGAGTGAAAAACCTGTACTAAAAACAAACTCGCACGCGTAACGAATAAAACACCGCGCATCAAATGAAGCTAACGCATTCGCGCTATGAACAAATACTTACCTCGCTCGTTTATTACTTCCAAATTCTTTTTATTGTTTCGGATCTCAACGCGCGGGAATAATAAATACTTTTCCAATGCGCTTCTTATAAAAATGATGATAAAGAAATATGAAAACCCTAAACATAACACCCTAAACTCTACATCCACCCATAGAAAAAGACACTTTTAGAAGAGAAAAGAGGAATTAATTGAATAAGAACATGGATGAGGGAGAAAACGCGACGCAGGAAACGCGGCTCGAAACCGCCGCTCATGAATGCGCAAAGAAGAGGTTTAAGGTATACACGAAAACCGGCGACGACGGGCACGCGTCTTTATATAACCTAGAACGCCGACCAAAAGCGGATCAGATATTCGATTGTTTAGGCGACTGCGACGAAACTAACGTCGCGGTCGGACTGGCCAGAGTACACGCGTACGATTACTTCATGGACAGGAAGATGAGGAGTTTAAGAGCAGGCGATTGGTTAATGAAAGCGAAAGCAGTATCGGTCAAAACGGAAGCAGAAGCAGAAGAAGAGGAAGAAAAATGTTTCGAGGACGTTTTAGAGAACTTGAAAGAGATACAGAGCAGATTACTGGATATAGGGAGCGCTATAGCGACGCCGATAACGAGCGCGAAGAGCTCGAAGCAAATGCTGTTAAGGTGTAAGTTCGATGAGAGACATTGCGAGATGTTAGAGAAGTGGATCGATTCATACGAGGACGAGTTACCGGCGTTGACGCAGTTCTTATGCCCGGGCGGGACGAAGTTCGCAGCGTTTTTACATCAAGCGAGAGCTATATGTAGACGTTGCGAGAGGAAAGTACAGCCAATGGTTGAAAGTGGCGATTGTGAGAAGCAAGTGCAGCAGTATTTGAACAGGTTGTCCGATTATTTCTTCGTCGTTGCTAGAATCGCGAATCAAAGAGTGAACGTGTTGGACGTTCCGTATAAAAAGGCGTAATAGCGTAGTCGACCTGATTTCAACATTCAATAAACAAGTTTAGAACTATTAGAGAGACATAATAGACAACCAATCATTTTACTATAGCGATAAATACATTAAATACTATTAGTAGTACTATTATTACTATTACATAAATATTCATGCAGTTCTTCTCTTGTCTCAAAAATAATATCAAAATGTGCTCTGTTTTCTTCCAAACGCAAATCGTGCGAGCCCCAGGAACAGCCGATAGACAAAAAACATCCGGCGCTTCGCGCAGCTTTACCATCGCTCGGAGCATCGCCTATGTATACACTATTCTGAACACGAACGTTCAATCTATTGCAAACCTCTAAAATCCCATCCGGCGCAGGTTTTGCTTTCGAAACATCGTCCGCGCCGAAAGTAACCTCAAAAATCTCATCGAGTTCGTTCGCTCGAACGCACGCTCTCGCATAGGCCCCGCACGCGTTCGATAACGCCGCATGTCTCACTCGCTTTCCCATTAAAGTAATAATTATATCTCTTATACCAGAGAACAGTTTCGCGGTTTCATTATTAACTAACTTGACGTAATATAAATCAAACTCTTCGCCGAGCTCTCGTCCTCGTTCTTTTTCGTTCTCGTGGCTACCACTGACGTGCAGTGAAAATCTTTCCGGTGTCGTATATCGAGACCCGAACTTATACTCTCGTTCTGAAATCTCTTCGTGGGCGAATTTTTTTAATACATAATTCGTCGCCTTAAATGCTAAATCAGTACTGTCGCAGAGCGTTCCGTCGATGTCCCATATGATTAATTCTAAATCGTTTACTATGTTTATGTTTTTTGTTTCGTTCATTATTTTTGTATCCGTCGTGCATTCGTTGCTGGAGATATTTTTTTCCGAAGAAGAAGATGCTCTGATTGGTATGGAAATTTTCTTGCCGTTGGTAGATGATGCAGATGCAGATGATGAGGGTGTTAAAGAGGTAGTAGTACTGCATTGGCGGAGATGTAAGGACGAGAGCATGTTTTTTTTCTGTCGCGCAAGTGAGTACGGTATTATTCTGCCTTTCTTGACTTTACTCGTGACATAACACTTTCTATTGATGCTGTTTCACACTTTTTACTTATTTCCTCGCGTTGTTCAACTTTTTCTGCAGCTTCTCCTTCTCTAATTCCAATTTCTTAATCTCTCGTTTCTTCCTCTCAAGGTCGTTGTTGTTCTTTTTGTTCTTATTCTTTTCAGAGACGTCCACGAGCTCTGGATTTTGAACGACGATTGGCGCTATTTGGGTTTCAAAAAAGAGCGACGCGTCTTTTGCGAGATCCGAAGCGCCTTTCTGAATCTCGTCAACGATCACGGCTGGGTCTTCGGAATACTCCTTTGCTTTGCGCTCTGTTTTTTTGGCAACGCGCTCTAGTTCTTTCGTGATCTCTTTCGATTTCGCGAGGACGAACGACTCTACTTTTTTGAACTTTTCAGTTTTGCGAATCTTTTCGGCTTCTTTCTTTGCTACGTTTACGCCTTTGATAGCGTTCGCTTTTAACGATGGATATTTTTCGCGCGCGAATTCAACTGTCTTTATCGTCGCTTTCTTTGCGTTTGGCAAAAATGTGTTACGCATCCATCCTTCCGTTTGTTCGAGCACTTTTTGTGTTTTTGTTTGTTGTTCTCGTTGTCGTTGTAACGATCTTCTGTAACTCGATGATGCGTTACTACGACTAGTATTGGTATATCTCCCACTTCTCTCGCGATTTTGTTGATCATCATCGTCGAGATTTCGTGCCAAACGTTGTCGAAATTCTCTTCTAAATCTCTCGCGATTCAAAGGAGGTCCGTCTCTGTTCACGAGCGTCGCTTGAAGTTCTGCCGCTGCATATGCCGCGGCTTCGGCGGCTTCTGTGGCTCTATCGGCAGCACTTCTGGCGTCGGCAGCTAACGAAAGAGCACGCATTAAGCGCGGATTTCTAGTATTGTTAATGGTATCTTCATGCGTTTGTCCTCGCATAGGCGTCGGGATATCAAACATTTCATGATCTTTTTCTTGTTGTTTTCGTAACTCTCTCGTCGTCGGCGGCGGCAGCACGGCGGCGGCGGCGGCGGACTGTTGTTGTTTTTTCAGTTCTTCTTTTTGTTCATCTTCGAGTTTTAGTAATTGCTCCAAAGCTCTTCTTTCTCTCTCCTCGTTCTCTTTCTTCTCGGTTTCCAAATCGACGTAATGGCGCATCGCATCGGCCATTAACTCCTCCGCAGATTGTCTCGCTTTTTCATCCGGCGGCGGTTTCTCGTTATTATTATTATAATAATGATGATTTCCCTCTCCCGTTGCTACCTTTTGCGTCGGCGTCGGCGCTATCGTCTTTGCCTGGTTAATATTCGCGTTTGCGCTCTCCCTCTTCTCCAACGCCTCTACGTACTTCTTCCGTTCTTCGTCTTGTCTCTTCCCAACGTACACTTTATTCTTCGATCGATCATCGTTTACGATCATACTATCTGCCCCGTTCGCTGCGTTCATCTTCTTCTCCAGCAAGTCTTTCTCTCTTTCGTTCTTTAGCTCGCGCTCTTTCCTCCAAACAGAGTCTCGAGCTATTTTGGCAAAAACGCTCGCTAAAACGGCCGTTGAACCGAGCGCTAGTAAAGGAACAAACAACGATCCAGAAAACCCGTCTCGATCGCTGCCTTCATCGCCGTCATCATCGCCTCGATTATTGCCCCAATTATTGTTATCAGTTGGCGGTTTATTCGGGGGATCTTCGCTGGCCATTTCGGTTTCCAATCCTTCTCGAGCATTGGAACTGATTAGGATTGCGTTGTTCGTTGAGAGTATTGCGTTCTCTTGCGTTCTCGTTGATTGTTTACGAGCGTTAAATCGATGACGAGTCAGCATCGAAGGCAGTTTAGTGGTATCATGATTATCACGAGTGTTCTTTAGCAAAAGTAATACTCTCTGCGTTGCGAACATTATTTATTATTTATTATTTATTATTTATTATGTTTTTGTTGCTTTTGACTGTTTGTTGCTTTGACTGTTTGAAAGGTTTTATTTTTGCTGCAGTTAAAATTTGAGGCGATTTTTAGAGACAGTTTTTGTCAAAGGAAGCTTTTCGTGCAAGGATTCGATGAAGAGATAGTCGTTTGTTTTAATAGATTTCAGTGATAGGGGAGAAAGAATATATGAAAGTGAGAGAGCGTATTTAGTCGACTTCTTCGTACATTTTGGCGTCGGCACCGTCGTCGTCGTCGTCGTCGTCTTTCCCGGTATCGACGGCTCCGGTCGTTTTGTTCTTATACGCGTCCATTTCTTCCTGGTAACGAACTTTATCTTTCTTCGCCAGTTCTTCGTATTTCACTTTTTCTTCGTCCGTGATCGATTTCCAACGTACGCCGAGCTCTTTGGCGATGTCAGTGATGCTCATTCCAGCGTTCTCTTCTTTCACTTTGCCTCTCATTTCGGCCGAGAATAACATGTACGTCGATAGCGGTCGTTTTGGCGCGTTTGGATCTTTCTTTTCCTTCTTCTTCTTCGTTGAAGCTTTTTCTTGAGGAGATCCAGTGTTCTTCTTGGATTTTTTCTTCGCCGGTTTCTTCGATTTTTTGTTATCGTCCGAATCCGATGAGTCGTCCGAATCGTCCGAATCGGACGAGGATGAATCAGTTGGCTCCCCGCCGTCGTCCGAGACGTCGCCTTTAAAATCCTCATCTTCTTCGGAATCCTCGTCCTCTTCCGATCCAGCTTCGACTGGACCGTCATCCATGGCCATTTGGTCGTCCTCGTCTATTAACCTATCGGCTAAAGTGTTCGCGTCGATGTTGCTCATCGGTAAACCTTTCGAGGTTAAGAAGTTTACCAAGTTTTGAAACTCCGTACGCGAAATCCCATGGAATTGATACGAGGCGTTTTTCTTTGTCGTTAAAGTTAAATCGAACGTCTTCGAAGCGCCTGCACCGCCGCCATGTCTCTCAAATTCACACTCCGACACGTCCTCGTATCTGACCAAAATTGGCGGTTTCGGTAAATAGAAAAATCCTCTTTCGAGTAAGTATAACAAACCGACATCGGCTTTATGTGAAACACGAATGGCTGATCCACCTGCTGGGGAAACGAACGTGCCTTGTCTAGTCAGTTTCACTCCTGCGACGGCTTTTAGAACTCTCGCGAATACTTCCCCGGCAGGACCGGTATATTCTTCCTCAACGCTTTTGAATCTGTCCTCCATTTCCGTAGTGATTTCAATGGAGTCAAGTTCTTGATCGGGCTTTCTCGGTGCGACGGTGATGATATCATCATCATTAAACGTAGTAACTATGAACGAATAAAACGTTTGCCCTTTCCTAATCGGGGGATCTAACGAAACCACGACGTGCGTTTGATTCGATCTCGGTTTCGGTAAGGCGTATACGCGAACGATTGAAGAATAGTTAATCTTAAAATCAGCCGCAGAGCCAGTGACGCGAACGAAATTCGGATGTAACGCAAACGTAACTTTCCCTCTTGGAACGACCAAATTCGCATCTTCGAACGCGCATACGGGTTCGCCCAAAGCTGGTCCAGTCGCCGCGATTGCGTCGATCGCCGTCGCTAACCTCTGCACGGCTAAATCATCCGCGTCCTCGGCGTCTTCACCCATCCAAGTCTCCGCAGTCGAAGGTACATAAAACGCCATCTCGACCAAATTATCCTTCTGCTCTAATCCCCCATCGTCCTCCCCATTCGCCCCTGAAGCGTTTTGTGCCATCTCTACGATCAAATCCGTCTTCCCTATTGGATTCACGCCGGCGATGGAATCCGCTGATACTTCAAACATACACTTCTCATTCACTTCGAACTTAAACGCGCTCGCGGTAACGACGATATCGCCCCAATTCCTCCCATTCGGTTGTACTTCGCGTTGTCTCACTTTCACTTGTTGATCTTTGAACACGTCTTGACAGAACTCCTTTATTGGTTTTATATCCGCCCCTTTGAAGCCTTGAAAACAAATCGTCCTCGACTTTTGCTGTTTCAAAGTCTTCACTCTTATCAGTAATTGAACGCCTCCCGGGACTTGCGAATAGTTAATCTCTTGTATTTCTTGCTTCTGATACTGAATTACGCGCGGTTGTTGTTCTTGTTCTGATTCCTTCTTGTTCTTCTTCGTAGCATTTTTGGCCGAGGTCCATTTGATTTCCCCGCTCTGGAAGAACTCTAAGAAGCCTTGTTTTCTTGGCCCATTCGTGATTAAATCGATGTTCTGCCACTCTAATTTCTCAGCGCTCATTCTCTATTCCCTTCCCTTCTCTCTTTTCTCTTATATG
>Ga0114998_10001322_pt1 | contig 18983 bp, 13 predicted proteins | sample ArcticOcean_MG_C_5_FD_87044 | JGI IMG/M metagenome (GOLD analysis project Ga0114998, IMG submission 87044) | Marine microbial communities from western Arctic Ocean - ArcticOcean_MG_CB4_138 | ecosystem: Environmental > Aquatic > Marine > Oceanic | place: Arctic Ocean: Canada Basin | collected...
AACACCTCTTTTTCTCTACCCTTGAACAGGAATTCACCATTCACGGTGCGCGTCATGCAGTGATAGACTGCATCACACCCTCCGACTTTCATACGTCGCGTCCTCATCAACATATAGTATACACACAATCTGCATTATGTCTAAATTGCTGAGCCTGTCCCTTTTAAGATCTTTATGTCTAAATTGCTGAGCCTGTCCCTTTTTAAGATCGTCCCTTTTTAAGATCCTGGGCACAAAAAAGCCCCGACCGCAGTCGGGGCTTTTGAAATTTCAATTTGAGTCGAACTAAGCGCGACGACGGCGAACCATCACTGCACCCAAGGCACATAGACCAGCGAGTGCTGCGAATGTGGATGGCTCAGGAACAGCAGTCAAGGTGATTGAAACACCATTACCACCGAAACCGCCACCATTAACAATACTGATCGCAGTACCTGCAGCTGCAAAGGATGTCAGGTCCGCGGCTGTATCCCCACCACCAATTTGATAAACCAAAGACGCTGGTGTTGCCGGAGCAACAGTGCCTGAGTAGTCATTCCAGCTATTTAATGCGACTAGTCCTGACAGGCCACCGTCTACAATCAAAAGGTACGCACTCAGACCATCCGCAGCTGTCGTGTCAGCATTAGCGATAGAGGCACTGCTCATGGCACCTGGTCCGAAAGCAGCGTTCGTGCCAAACGAGGTCCAACCAGTGAGGTCAGTATTGACTACATCTCCAGCGAAATAACCAATCGAAATGCTGTCTGCCGCAGCAGCATCACTTCCAAAAAATTGAGATCCACCGGGCGCAATAACTGAGCCGTAGTTGATATTTGCAACTCCCGCCATTAGCGAAGATGCGCCGACGCTAAGGGCGGCACCGAGAAGTAGTATATTTGTTTTTTTCATTATTATGTTATGTTATTTTCTGATATCGATTACCCGACACTCAGATTAGTTAGCAAAAGGTGTAGCATCAGCCCAAAGCAGTCCAGCCCCTGTGTGCTGAATAATTACCGAGCTGTCAGAAGGAATAGTAACTGCGCCCTGATCAGTGGCGTTATCACCAACGACTCTCCAGCCATCTCCTCCAAAGAAACCGTCAAATGGGTCATCCTGACGATAGTAGGTAGTGTATGCTCCATTACTATTAAGCACAAACACTAAGTCAGAGGAGCCCGAGTCCCCTCCAGAAACATAACCGTTTGAAGCAGTATAAATGTTAGAATCGTCTAAAGTCACATCCACAGGATAGGGGTAAGCGACCATAGAGAAACCATTTGGAAGACCGCGCTGATGATCGATCACATTAACGCTACCCGAGATGACGATATCTATATCCCCCACAATACCTCTAGCAACGATGATTCCATCGTCAGGGCCAACCACTACGTCAGACTGATCAGTAGCATTATCACCAACGACTCTCCAGCCATCTCCACCAAAGAAACCGTCAAAAGGATCGTCCTGAGGGTAGTAGGTCGCAAAAGTTCCGGATCCGTCAGATGACATAATCTGAACAAGGTCAGAGGATCCACTATCACCCCCTTCTCTCAGACCAGCCTCGTTAGCTGCACCAAAAATATCCGCAAGAGTAGTATGCTTCTTCACAACATAACCGTCAGCTGAGGAAGCAAGTCCGGTAAGATCTTGGCCAGCAGTGATCGTTGTTGCGTCATTAGCGGTGATATCAATGATCAAACCATCTGCAGCAAACTGAAGATAATGGGTCGCGTTACCTGAAGCATCTGTACCAGCGAATTCACCTGGAGTATAACTTGCTGAAGAGTTCGTAGCGACTGCTGACGTAGGAGTTTCTGATAGCGCACCACTGGCCAGAACGGCATTCTCGACAGACACCGACAAAGGAGTGAAGGCAGTTTCAACCCCATCTGGCGAACCATTGACCGTAAGAGTCACATACCCAACCGGGTCAGTGGTTACGCCCTGCGCGAAGGCGCTGGACATGAGAAACGCGGCTCCTGAGAGCAGCGCAATAAATTTTGTGGGTGTTTTTATCATATTTTTTTTATGTTGAGGTTTTAGATAGATATCTAGCTTTACTATCTATGACAAAAAGGCGTGCAGGGAAACACTTCTAAATCAGAGACTTATGGGACTAACTGCTTAAACGATAACTCGCCAATAGATCGGCAAGTCACATAACCTTTTCCATCCTCAGGCGGATTGCAAGTTTTTTTTTGGCATCGGCGGGCATATGCATCGTTTTTAGAGGGATTGGCGGGGGTATGTTGGTTTGTTCTATTGCGGGGAACGGACCGCTAAAGGGTCGAAGGTGACGGGCGGGGAAATTCAGAGCCGCAATGATGATCCTCGACGCAAGCCCGGAGGTACTCGCCTGAAGGGAGACGCGCTGTCGTTTCCACAGCCTGTCTTACGCAATGGTACGCAATGGTACGACGGAGCGTTGCCCTCCAAAAAAGCCGAAGCACGCTTCGGGGTATCAGCCCCATCGCGAATAAAATGGCACTCGGGACGAAGGCCACTGCCTCCCGGCGCGTTCGGAGTGAGCGCCACTACCTCCACGGCGCTCGGCCCGATGCAATGCGGGACGGGACGCTGATGCCATCACCATTATCCACGTCTCCGGCTAATGCACCAGGATGCACTCAAAGGAGGGAGGGCGACTTGCCCTCCTTTTTCGCAGCGACAGAGGATCAATGTGGGCGGGTCGCCCACACTCCTGCAACGGCCAACAGCTACAAGTCGGCGATATCGGCGAGGATCAATGTGGGCGGGTCGCCCACACTCCTATGGCGGCCAACAGCTACGAGTCGCCGATATCGGCGAGGATCAATGTGGGCGGGTCGCCCACACTCCTATGGCGGCCAACAGCTACGAATCGTCGCGGATCAATGTGGGCGGGTCGCCCACACTCCTATGGCGACAGGTCGCCGATATCGTTGAGGATCGACTGCTTGGTCTCAGCATCGAGATCAGGGAAGCGACTGGGCTCGAACGCGCCGAATGGCGCTTCTTTTAAGCCAAAGAACTCAGATGCGGGCAGTGCCCCCTCCGAATTGAGCGACGCATCACCTGCCAAGCCTAGGCCCTGCACTTGACCCGCCCCCTCGCCCCCTGCGGGGCCAGCACCGGGGATATACGCGCCCGAGGGCCGGGCGAACATCCACGGCATCAGCCCTTGGTTGACCTCGACGCTGCGCATCTGCACGGAATGGACAAGTTCGCCATCGATCGTCATGCTGCTTTCCATCGGCACCATGATGCCGGCAACTCGCTCGCTGCTGTCATGCGTGGTGACCTCAATCGCACCGGAGACGGCATTGATGACAATCTGCTGGCGCTCGACAAAGTCGCGTAAATCAATCGCATAAATCACTTGCTGGCCATTCGGCAGAGTGACCTGTAGATCGTAGCAGCCACGACCGTCGACCTGGCGCCTACCAAGCAACTCGATCTGTTTACCGGGAAGCGCTGGATAGAGCAAATGCCCCCCAGTGGGCGCATCGCGAATAAAGTTGAGCGCCTCCAGCGACGGCATCGCGCTCGGCTCAGCGGACTCTGCGGTGTTGAGCTGCCAGGCATCGGCACCGTCGTAGGACATGACGATCCGCAGATCATTACCGCCAAACAGAACAATTTTACAATAATCGGGCTTTTTCTTGAAGGCGACAAAGTGCAAGGCTCCCTGCGGCATCGTCAACACGCCCTCAAAGCGAAAGCTCTCGAGCTCTTCCCATGTATTTTGCCCATCGAACGAAGTGGTGTAATAATTGCGCAAAATCCCAGCGACACGCTTATCGACCAGGCCACGCAAATTCATCGGCTCGTACCCGATAATCGCCTGACGGTAGCTAAGCGGAGCGGCGTCCTCAGGCGCAGCAGGAACAGGCTGCGCAAGCAGCTGGCAATGTAGCGACAACAAACAGAGCAACGATGCGCTGCGAAATGAAAAAGATAAAGCCATACAATAACGTTTTGCCGAAAAAGGAGGAATGATCGAGCCATAAAGGTGAACACTACTAAAATGCTCCCCGATCTGACGATCGAGGCCGCGTAGTGCAGCTGACGATCGAGGTCGCGCAGTGCCGATTACTTGGGCATTTTAAACATCCAGGGCATCACCCCGGAGTTGACCGTAATCTTATCGAGTTTGAAAGTGGAGATCCAGACGCCATTTTCGGAACTCACCACTTTGCGCGCAATCGGGATGCCAGATTCGCGAATGTAATCCTCAGCCAGGGTCTCACTGACTTTGCCCGTGCGTAGATCGGTCATGATGGTTTTACATTCCAGATAAGTGCGGATATCGACAAAATAGTCGACCTGAAAACCTGACTCCATCGTCACACGGATCTGATGGCAGATCGCACCATCGACGGGTACGGTATCGAGATATTCGATCTGCTTGCCGAGCGCATAGGGATAGAGCAGATGATTACCAAAATGCGCGCTGTGAATAAAACTGCGCGCCTGAGCGGCATCCATCTCCACCGCAGCAGGATCTGGCGCCAGCACCTGCCAAGCCACATCGCCATCATAACCTGCCTGCATCGCGCCGCGTCGACCTTGAATCGTCATTTTGAGATAATGCGGCTTCTTTTGGTAGGAGTTAAATTCGAATTCCCCGGCCTCGAGCGTCAATTGACCGGAAACACGCAGACTGTGGACCTTCGCCCAATTATCAGGACCACCGAAGCCCACGTTATAGCAGCGAGTCAAGATCGAGCCCAAGCGGTCTAGGCCCATTTTCGGCATCGCGGTCTGCCGCAAGATCACCGCCACCTCATCTTCCACCGCATCCAGCGTGATCGCCTTCGCGGCTTTTGCAGAGACACTCGAAATCAAAACAGCGAGACCTAGTGTCCCATAAAAAAACGTGCGTAATAGCGGCTGACTCATAAGCACTCAACTGTCAGGTAATCCAAGCCGCCAAGCAAGTCGCAAGTAAAGTGAGAGTGGTAGTGAAAGTGCAGGTAACACTCCCCCGCCTATAAACTAAAGCATCGACTCGCGAGCGAGAACATTACACATCTGTAAGCCACCACTTTACTATGCCTCAGTTTGATTACAAAGCCCGCCAAGCCGACGGAAACACCGTGACCGGACGCATCGAATCTGCCGATCGGCGTCAAGCTGCGCAGCGCCTGCAAGAGCAGCAACTCAGCCCAGTCACGCTGAAAGAAGTGAGCAACGCCAAGCGCTCGATATGGAGCCAGCTGCGCGCCAAAACTAAATCGTTGAAGAGCGCCAAGCCTGCCGCAGACAATAGCGCCGCACCCGCACAGAGCACCGGTACGCCTAGCCGCGAAAAGATCGGCCTAGCGCTACTCACGCGACTGCTCGAGCTGCACTCGTCTGGCCTGCCAATGGGCGACGCGATCCGTATTTTGAGCCAGCGTCTGAGCGATCCGGAACAAAAGCAACTGGCCAGCTCGATCTGGCGCGACCTGAGCGAGGGCGCGACACTGGCCGGCGCACTGGCGCGTCAGACTAAATATTTCTCTGGCTCGATCACCTATGTGATCGAGGCAGGCGAAGCGACTGGCAACCTCAGCCCGATCCTGCGCAAGGTCATCGACTTCCTCGAAGAGAAGCAGGCGATTCGGCAAAAGATGATTACTAGTATGGCCTACCCCGGCTTCATTTGCACGGTAGCGTTTGTTGTGGTGATTATCTTCCTGACCGTGCTACTGCCACAAATCGAAAGCATGCTCGACAAGCTGGGCGGCGAAATGACTTGGAGCGCGCAACTGCTGATGGATGGCTCGGCCTTTTTAATCCAATTTGGGCCGTTTCTGCTGATCGCTCTGGTCCTCGGCATTGTGGCGCTCGGCCAATGGCGCAAGACCACAGAAGGACGGCAGAAGTCCGACAAGTGGTTCTTAAAATTACCGCTACTGGGCAAGATATTCTACTACTCCGACCTGTTCCAATCCGGCAATCTGGTCAGCACACTGCTCGAGAGCGGCATCAACACCACCGAGGTGCTACGCCTGACCGAGCGCACGATTAAAAATACCGATCTGCGCGAGCGCTTCCACATCGCCCGCGGCCAGGTCAACGAGGGGCTCTCGATCGCTCAAGCGTTTAAGCGCAACAACTTCATGCCCGATCTGGCGATCGACATTCTGACCGTCGGCGAAAACACCGGCAACCTCGGCCACAGTATGACCGAGGTGACCAAAGGCTTTCGCAATGAGCTGACCAAGCGCCTCGGGCTACTGACCAACCTGGTGGCGTCGGGCGCGTTGATTTGCGCATTTTTGATGGTCGCGCTGATCGCAATCGGGATCGTGACCAGCGTGTTTCAAGTCAGCCAGACCTTGTCGGTTTAGATGGGGGAAGGAAGGTTTGAACGTGGGAAGGTGGGAAGGTCTTGAAGGTGGGAAGGTCTTGAAGGGACTTTAGGGAGGGACGAGCTCCGCCTCGTCCGCAGTGCCACTGCATCAGACATGCCACGAGAACAGGCTAAAATAATGCGGACGACACGGAGGTCATCCCTCCCAGACACTCAGCGACCAACTACTGAACGATTGCAATGCGGACGAGGCGGAGCTCATCCCTCCCAACGGATCATGCGGACGACACGGAGGTCATCCCTCCCCACGGATCATGCGGACGACACGGAGGTCATCCCTCCCGCGCTGCAAACGGGGAGGGTCCGCCTCCGCGCGGACCGCAGTGCATGAGTGCTGCGGCAGTGCGGACGACGCGGAGGTCATCCCTCCCGGCGGAGCATGCGGACGACACGGAGGTCGTCCCTCCCGACGGATCATGCGGGCGTGGTAATTAGTGGCAGTCACTGTCTGCACTAGGCGCGTGATTGAGCGATCAATACAGGAAGCATACACTACGCATTGAAAATACGAACTTGGTGTTACCGGATCGACGTACGATCTTACATAAAGGCCTTATTCCGACATGTTTGGAATAAGGCCGATACGAATTCGTATTTGAATCAAAATGGCATCCCGTAGGGGATTCGAACCCCTGTTGCCTGGATGAAAACCAGGTGTCCTAGACCGGGCTAGACGAACGGGACGTGATGCGAAGTCACGGAAGCTACGTTTCAGCTCATCCCCCGCAAGTCTTTTTTGCCATTATCTGTGGAATTGTGTCTTATGCTTGATGGCACTAATGGCCCCACCGCTGTAATTGGTCGCGCCGCGTTGCAAATCGACCTCTCAATTGGGGGAAGCCGTCTTTGTGCGACTCCGCCAGAACTTAGCGGATCAGACTAGTTGGAGCAGCCGGCGCCAATGATCACTGTATCTGACTCAGAGGCGTCGGATCAATCCAGCGTATTTAAGCATGCTCGAGCAGTGCTTGCCTGAGTTTTTCGGTCTGCGTTAAAAGGATCGTAACTGCTAAGATATTTTGATTCGCGAGCAGCGGGGGATAGCCATTCGCTAGCTGGATTTGCTTGGAGCATTATTTTTTGGATTTTATTGTGGTCTATTAGTAGTGATCTATTTATGTTAATTAACATGAAAAAGGTGTCTGTAGGTATGAAGCAAATCGCGGCCGAGGCGGAGGTGTCAATGATGACAGTTTCCCGCGTATTGCGTAATAAATCCAATGTGGCGCTGGCGACTGAACAGAAGATTCGTGCCATCGCGAATCGGCTTGGCTATACACCAAACCGGTTGGTGCGTGGCATGCAGAGCGGGCGCAGTGGAATCGTCAGTGTGGTGATGCCAGCAGGGCATGCGATTGCACCTGCGATTCTTGAGGGCGCGTATGATTATTTTGCTGAAAAAGATATGCTCATGGCACTTGATCTAGTGCATGGGCATTATGGTGAAAAAGCGGTCGCGGAGCAGAGTAAGGTGATCAATCGCTTGCTCGAAAGTCGCGTCGATGGATTTATTTTGCTGCCGGTCAATGAAGAGGCCAGTCCGCTCTATTTTAAAGAAGTCATCGATCGCAAGATCCCGCTGGTGTTAGTGGACCGTAATACAACTCACTTTGAGGCGGATTTTGTTGGAACCGATGATTTTGCTGGTGGCTACGAGGCGGCGCGTGTGTTGGCTAAAAATGGCTGTAAAAATGCAGTGCTGATTTCGACGGGCGATTTAGTCAGTACCAGTCGCTTGCGCTCGCAGGGCTTCAAGGCAGGTTTGAAGGCGTTTAAAGTGAAGTTGATCGCGAATGTGGTCGCACCGAACTTTACGCACAATACAGATTTGATTGATCATGAACTGACGAAATACCAAGGGCAGTTTGACTGTGTGTTCGGGATCGCTGACCGTCTGGCGATCAGTGCCTGGCATAGTTGCCAACGACTGAAACTGAAGATCCCACAGCAGGTGAAGGTGGTGGGATTTAGTGCCTTGAATTTACGTGACCCGCGTGTCGCCTTGTCGTCGTTTGATCAGCAGCCTTATAAGATCGGACGCGATGCGGCGAAGCTGCTGATCGAACGCATTGAGAAAGGGCCGTGGACGCGTAAGCCGAAAGCACGGACGATTCTGACTACTCCGCAATTTGTGGTAGGAACGTCTTGTCCACAGGCGTAATTTTCAGAGACCTGAGGGCTGAGACCTGAGGGCTGAGAGCTGAGGGCTGAGACCTGAGGGCTGAGGACTGAGACCTGAGGACTGAGACCTGAGGACTGAGACCTGAGGGCTGAGACCTGAGGGCTGAGACCTGAGACCTGAGACCTGAGGGCTGAGGTCTGAATCGTAGAAGCGACACTCTTGTCGCTTTCAATCGGACTCGTAGAAGCGACACTCTTGTCGCTTTCAATCGGACTCGTAGAAGCGACACTCTTGTCGCTTTCAATCGGACTCGAAAAAGCGGCAAGCGTGCCGCTTCTGTCCAAAGCTGGATACACTTAGTCTCGGCTCGTTTTTTTCAAATCGCCGCAGACGTCTTCGAACCAGGCGAGAAGGTCGCGTTCCATGCGTTGCACGCGGTGCGGACTTTGTTTGGCTAGATTGGTTTGTTCCAGCGGGTCGTTTTTCAAGTTGTAAAGTTCGACGGGCGGCGGTGCTGGCAAATTCACCTCGGGGGCGGGATCGGTAATGATGCCGTTCTCGATGAAGTGCTCGGGTTGATACATCGAGACGTCGAGCCATTTGATGTCGGGCACTTCAAAGGCTTCGGGCACAAACGGGCGCACCAGTTTCCAATCGCCGTCGCGGATCGCAGCGTTGTATTCGATTAAGGGATCGTAGCGGTTCCATTGCCAGCAGCGTTGCGGATGGTAGGGGGCGACTTCGCCGCGCAGCACGGCGCTCTGATCGACGCCGTCGAGCTTGAGTGTGCTCGGCGCTTCGACGCCTGCGAAACTTAGGATGGTGGGCAGCCAATCGCACATGTGGAAGAAGGTGTTGTCGCCGGTGTCGTTTTGTTGTAGGCCTGCTGGCCAACGCACGATGGCAGGCACCCGAATGCCGCCTTCGTAGGTGGAGCCTTTGGAGCCGTGCAGTTGGCAGTTGAATCGATCCAGGCAGTCGTCGCCAGAGCCGCCGAATTGCGGACCGTTGTCGCTGGAGAACACGATCAGGGTGTTTTCGCGCAGGCCGAGCTGTTCCACGCTTTCGAGCAGGCGCCCGACGTTACGATCCAAACGGCGGATCATGGCGTAGAGTATTTTGACGGCTTCGCTCAGGTCGTCGCGGTCGCGGAATACGGCCAGGTCTTCTTCGGGTGCTTGCAGCGGTGTGTGTGGCGCGTTGTAAGTGAGATGCAGGTAGAATGGGTCTTTTGGGCTGCGCTTGATAAAGTCGATCGCTTCGTCGGTCCAGAAGTCGGTGAGATAGCGGCCATCGGCGCGTTGCACGCGGTCGCCGGATTCGAGCCGCCAGTCGTAGTAGTCGTGCATGCCGCCACGAAAACAGATGGCTTCGTCGAAGCCGCGCTTTTCAGGTTTGTAGCGGGGATCAAATGCACCGAGGTGCCACTTACCGATTAGTCCCGTGCGATAGCCGGCGCCTTTAAGGATGTCGGCGATGGTTACTTCGTTCAGGTCGAGGCGTTCGAGGCCGCGCCACTCCAGGGTGTCAATCGAGCCGGTTCGTTGCGGATAGCGCCCTGTGAGTAGGGAGGCGCGCGAGGGGTTGCAGACCGGCGAACTGGTGTAGTGCTGCGACAGGCTGGTGCTTTCTTGGATGAATTGATCCAGGAACGGTGTCTCGCTGATGCCTTTGTTGAAAAAACTAAAGTCGCCGTAGCCGAGGTCATCGACTAGGATGTGAATAATGTTTGGACGTGTCATGTGTGGTTAAACAGCGATAAAGTTGTGCGTATATTTATATTTGATAATAGTAACATTTATGAATTGACGCCAATCAATTCACACGATCATTTGCCACTGTTACATCTTTAGCCAGCTTAGTTATGGTTTGCTATCGCAAAACAATTTTTCATGTAGGGTTATATAATAGGTTAAGGTCGTACCTTTAGGGGGTACGGCCTTTTTACTTTCTAGCTGAGGTTTGGTGCGCGAGTGTGGGGCGGCTCGTATCAATATATTCAATACATACGTAAAAGGCACCGTGTGAGAGGATGCTATGGTTGGTACACGCGATTTTGGTTTCGAGGAGGGTGGTGCCACGTTCAACTTCGATTTCGAACTCAACATCGCGCGCACCTGCTGGAATGACTCGGGTGTACGCTTGTTGGCCTATCCAGAGTGTGGCAGTGCCAGTGTTGAGTTGGGCGGCGGCATCGCTGGCTTCTCTGGGCAATGTGCGGAGGGTAATGCGGTAGGTGCCGGTACGGGCGAAGTCGATGGCCCACGCGCCGAATCGTGCAATACGCTGCAGGGCTTGGCCTGTTGCTAGCGCGCGCACATAGTCTTGGTTCCAAGGTGGATATTTGTCGCCTTGATCTGCGATCGAAGACGCCCCCCAATCCATGCACGTCAAATGGCTGAGTGGTGCGGCCGCAGCTCCGACGATGATGGGCGGCACGTCTTCGGCTAGGGGACGGACCTCGCGCCACCACTGCTCGTATTGTTTACTGAGTGTATTGAAGGCTTCGGGATAGTCGCTGGCCACGTCGTGCTGCTCTTTGCGATCATTCTGTAGGTCGTAGAGTGCTTTGCCTTCGACGAGGGAAAAGCGCTCGTTGCGAATCGCGCTGCCGTTATATTTGTGCGCCTCGGTTTGGCCGTTGGGCCAGCGTCCGACGTGGGTGACGATGCTACGGTTGGGCCAATCGATGACCTGCTCGTTTTGTAGTAAAGCTGCGAGCGAGCGTCCGTCGGTGGGTGTTTGTTGGCCGAGTGGGATGCCCGCTAGTTCGGCGAGCGTCGGAAAGATGTCGCTGATCGCAGTCAGTGTCTCCACGCCGCGGCCGCCTTGAATGTTACCCACGGGCCAACGTATGAAGCAGGGCACGCGCACGCCCCCTTGGTAGGGCGATGCTTTGGTGCCGCGCAGGCCGGCGTTGTATTCCATCTCGTCGGGGCGTCCGCCTTTGGCGCTACCATTGTCGCCCATGAAGAGCACGATGGTGTTGTTGGATAGTTCCTTATTGTCGAGTTTTTTGAGCAGTTCGCCGACTTCGCGATCGAGATCGTCGATCATGGCATAGAAGCGGGCCTGTGAGTCGGGCAGGCCTTTATCCAAATACTTTTGCGCCAATTGTTCGTCAATTTGCAGGGGAGTGTGCGGTGTGTTGAGCGAGAGGTAGGCGAGCCAAGGTTGTGGGGTGGCTTGATCGATCCAGTTCCAAGCGGCGCGACTGAAGACCGCGGTGCAGTAGCCGTCGGTGGCTTGCCAGCTGCCATTGTGATAAACGTGTGGATCGAAGTAGGAGTTGCCCCAATAGTCTGGCGTTTGGCCGATGCCACCACCGAGGTGGATAAAGACTTCGTCGAAGCCGCGGTCTTGCGGGCGGCTCGGGTAGGTTTCGCCAAGGTGCCATTTGCCAAAGATCGCGGTGCGGTAGCCAGCGGCTTGGAAGTGCTCGGGGAGTGTCGGAATGCCAGGCTTGAGCAGACTACGTCCGCTGATGGTATGAGTGATGCCGACCTTGAATTCATGTTGGCCGGTCATCAGTGCCGCGCGGGTGGGGGAGCACGTCGGCGAGGCGAGGAAGTCTTCGAGGCGCACGCTGTCTCTGGCGAGTGTATCTAGATTGGGGGTTTCCAAGGAGGGGTTGCCGTAAAATCCGAGGTCAGACAGGCCTTGATCATCGGTCAGGATGATGAGGATGTTGGGCGAAATATCATTGAGCGAATCCGGGCGATGCGCCGCAGCCAGCACGTGGGTCGGGAGTAGTATTTGGCTGCAAAGTGCAACCATGAGAGCTGAGAGTCCTACGGTTTTCATTGGTCTTTGTTTTAGGTATGAACAGAATGAGCGCAAATGTTTTGTAAGTATTAACATTCGTGCTGATTTGATTGCCTCAAAGAGCATTGGGGATGCCGGCCGACTCCCTCCATTGTCCCTGCTGGTCTCATGCTTGCTCGGGCGTGGCAAGACCCGCTCCGATGTAGGCGATTGAATTTGTTCCAAGCGCTATCACGCAATTGCGTGATAGACGAATATCGGCTGGGCGTGTATACTTTGTGCACGATCACAGCAAATAACTAAATATTATGCACTCCATCTCCCGTCGAAATTTTATCCAAACCGCTGCCGCTGCCACGGGAGCTTTCGTCTTACCGCGCTTCAGTATTGGCCAGCCGGGTGCCTCTGCGAACAATAAGTTAAATATCGCGATGGTCGGTGCCGGTGGCATCGCTCATATGGCTTACAACGGCTTGCAAGGCGAAAACATCGTGGCCTTGTGTGATGTCGATTCCAACCGTCTGCACGAGCATGCGGAGAAGTATCCACATATTAAGAAAGCCGCCACGTTCAGTGACTTTCGCGTGATGTTCGACAAGATGGGCAAGGGGATTGACGCGGTTTGCATCGGCACGCCCGACCATACTCACTTTGTCGCTACGATGGCAGCGATGGAGTGTGGGCTGCACGTCTATACGCAAAAGCCGCTGACGCATAACATTTGGGAGGCGCGCACGCTTCGCAAAGCCAACGAGCACTACAACCTAGTCACCTGTATGGGCAACCAAGGCCATACGTATGACGGCCTTCGGCAGATGCGTGAGTGGGTGGAAGCCGATGTATTTGGGCAGATCCATGAGGTTCACAGTTATCTGAAAGTGGACGGCTTGTTCGGTGTTCGACCCGGCTATCCACTGCCGCCACAGGAAAGCCCCGTTCCGGCGTCTTTGGACTGGGATCTCTGGCAAGGGCCGTGCCCAGCGGCATCGTTCAATAAACGCTACCACCCTGGAGGCTGGCGACGTTGGCGTCAGTATGGCAATGGTATGCTGGGCGACTGGTTTCCGCATATTGCCGACGCTCCTATTTGGATTCTCGATCTCTATGAGCCCGTCGCGGTCGAAGCAGAAACGGTCGTGGGTAGTAACGAATGGCTGGCACCGTCTGAGTGTCAGATTCGTTTTGAATTCCAGCATCGTGGCAGCAAGAAGCCATGTACCTTCTACTGGCATAACAGCGCGACGGATTTAGGCTTTAGTAAACCCGACCAGTGGACCTGGGGCGACGAACTGCCTAAGGGAGGCAGTTTGTTCTTCGGCGAGAAGACGGTCGGTTTCACCGATAATCGTTCCAGCAATCCGCGCTTGGCGAATCGTGACGAGATGAAGGCCTTTAAGGAACAGGGCTATCCAGATGAAAAATATCCGCGCGTGAAAGGCGGGCCCTTTGTAGAGTGGACACGCGCAATCAAAGGCGAGGGGCCTGAGCCCGGTTCCAACTTTGAAGAGGCGAGCCGCTTTACGGAAGTCATGTTACTCGGAGCCTTAGCCGCTCGTTTTGGCGGACGCATCGAATGGGATGCGAAAACCATGCAGATCACCAATCGCCCAGAGCTCAACCAATACTTAAAGGATCCCGTCCGCGAGGGCTGGTCTTACGGTGAGGATCTGTGGAGCTAAGCGTTAGGTACCGCTGGCTGACAAATTGTGATTTTAAACACCAGTCGTTGAATGGACGCGCTCTTCAAACTCGGATAATTCTACTACAACTAACTCCACCACTACAAAGCATATGCATTTAGCTTCCGTCTTCCTAGCCCCGATCGACTGGACGATCATTGCGATATTCTTCGCTATCGTCCTCGGCATCGGCTTTGTCGCCTCACGCACCGCAGGCAAGAGCTCTAAGGAGTTCTTCCTCGGTGGTCGCCACATGCCCTGGTGGCTGCTCGGTATTTCCATGGTGGCCTGCACCTTCTCCTGCGACACGCCCAATCTGGTTACACAGTTTGTGCGTGAAGATGGAGTCGTCAAAAACTGGGCATGGTGGGCGTTCCTCATCACAGGCATGGTCACGGTGTTCATCTACGCCCAGCTATGGCGCAGATCGAATGTGATGACCGACCTGGAGTTCTACGAACTGCGCTACAGTGGCAAGGGAGCCAGCTTCCTTCGCGGTTTCCGCGCGATCTATCTCGGCGTCTTTTTTAACTGTCTTATTATGGGCTCTGTCTCGCTCGCTGCGATTAAGATTGGCGGCGTTATGCTGGGAACCTCGCCGCTCACCACGATCGTCGGTGCGTCGGTCTTCGTCGTCATCTATGCCTCCCTCGGCGGCATCAAGGGCGTCATTTGGTCGGACTTTTTCCAATATGGCATCGCCATGGTCGGTGCGGTTTACGCCGCCTACGTCGCGGTCAACTACGCCGATCCGGTAAGCGGTGTCGCTGTCGGCGGACTGAGTAATCTGCTCAACCACGAGTCAGTCATCCCCAAGCTCAGCATCATGCCGGACTTCAGTAACTGGATGTCCTTCATGCCGCTACTGATCATCCCGATCGCAGTGCAATGGTGGGCAGTTTGGTATCCCGGCGCAGAGCCAGGTGGTGGCGGTTACATCGCCCAGAAAATGCTCTCTGCTAAAGACGAGAAAAACGCTGTTGGCGCCACACTCCTCTTCAATTTCATGCACTATGCTGTGCGCCCTTGGCCGTGGATTATCGTCGCGCTCGCTTCGTTGATTATCTTCCCACAGCTGACCGATATTAAGGCTCAGTTCCCTGAGATCGATCCCAAGTATCTCAAGAACGACATCGCTTACCCGGCCATGCTCGCGAAAATCCTTGGCCCAGGCTGGCTCGGCATCGTCGTCGCCTCGCTCATCGCCGCTTACATGTCGACTATTGGCACCCACCTCAACTGGGGTTCATCCTACGTCGTGAACGACTTCTACAAGCGCTTCGTCAAGAAAGACGCTTCGGAAAAAGACATGGTTCGCATGGGCCGTATTTGCACTGTTGGGCTGATGGTCTTCGCTGGCGTCCTTTCGCTCACCATTCTCGACTCCGCGCAAAAAGGCTTCGAGCTACTCTTCCTCTCTGGTGCTGGCACCGGTGCGATTTATCTCCTTCGCTGGTTCTGGTGGCGCATCAACGCGATGACCGAAATCGTCGCTATGTTCGCCGCGACCATCGCTGCGGTATGGCTCGTATTCGGCCCGGGCGACGCTGGTGCACTGCGTTGGTTCGTCTCTAGCGATAACGTCGCTGCAAAGGTTCACCGCATTGAAGATCCTGCGCTCATCGCATTCATCGATGCCGCAAACTCCGAAGGTGCTGAAACGCTCGAAGCCCTCGAGCTAGAAGTCGTCGAAGCTTCCGCTGTATGGAAAGCAGCTCCTAAGAGCGACGAAGCGACTCGTAGTGCCGCTCATGATGCCTATGGCATCGCTTACACCCGCCAGGCCGACGTTAGCCAGTCACTCTCGGTCGGTGCTCTAACGGAAGCCTACATTCAGCTCAAAGCGCCGAATGCCATCCTCACGGTTGACCCCGATCCTGATGCGATTGCACCCAAAGTAAAAGACATTGATGTTGCCGCTGCGACCGCGGCCATCATCAATTCCATCACCAGCGCCGCGGCAGAAAATGCAACCGTTCAGGCCGTCACTACAGTCCCGCAATGGGCAACTACGCTGGAACAGTTTAAGATGGGCTACCGAAAAGAACTTCTCGAAACCATCAACACCACACTTAAGTCGCGCGACAAACCGATCAAAGGACTCTACGCTGCCAGCATCGGATTCGGCGGTATCGTCAAGGATGGCAACGTCTTCATCTACCACCCAGACGTGAATGGACTGACCTTCTCAGTGAAGCTGATATTCATGGTGATCGTCGTCACGCTCTCATGGATCATCGCGACCTTGGCAAGCAAGCCGGTTGCCAAAGAAACGCTCTATGCGTTTTACCGTCAGTGTCACCCTGGAGGCCCGGGTTGGGCTAAAGTCCTGCGTGATGCGAAGGATGAGGGAGTCGATCTGAACGGCACAGAGGGTATCGACTGGCAAATGCCACTCAAGCTACTCTGCGTGTTCATTGGCACCGTGATGGTTTACTCATGCCTATTCAGCATCGGTAGCTTCATCTATGGCAACGTTGGCCTCGGTATCGGACTAGGTGCGCTCTCAGTTGCCTGCTGCTATGGCATCTTTACGGCCTTTGGAAAAATCCGTGTCGGTTGAATAAGGAGATAATATAAATGGAAAGCATCCGGGCACCTCTAAAAAACAGTCACTTCAAGCATTCAAAAAACGAATCAAACCAAATCGGCATCAATTAATTATGAATAACACAAACTCTCTTCCCCGTCGTCACTTCCTAAAGCAATCCGTCGCTGCAGCTGGATTCCTGCTCGGTGCACCGAGTATTATTAAGGCCGAAACCCTCGGCAATGCCAACAAAGCAGGCGCCAATTCACGGATCGGTATCGGCTTTATCGGCACAGGCCTTATCGCCAAAGGGCACTTGGCATCCTTCGCTGGGATGAGGGATGTTCAAGCAGTCGCGGCCTGCGATGTTCGCAAGTCCAACCTCAACCAGGCGGTCGAAAGGCTCGCCAGCAAAGGGGCGAAATCGGTCGCGGCAACCCCTTACTACGAAGAGCTCATACAAAATCCGGCGGTCGACATTGTCTGCATCGCAACCCCTGACCATTGGCACGCAGCACTCGCGATTGAAGCCATGCAGGCCGGCAAGGATGTCTACGTTGAGAAGCCAATGACGCTGACCATCGAAGAGGGTAAAGCCGTGCTGGCAGCCGAACAAAAATACGGACGTATCGTTCAGGTCGGCACGCAGCAGCGCTCCTCCGCTCACTTTAGAATTGCCGCCAATCTGGTGCGTAACGGTTTGATTGGCGAGGTGAAGGAAGTCTACTGCCAACTTGGCAACTTTCCACAGCCACCGAAAAACCAGCCAGTCCTCCCGGTTCCGGAAGGCTTCGACTATGACCGTTGGCTCGGCCCCACACCTTTTTACGACTACACCGAAGATCGCGTCAAACAACAGTACAGTGGTGGTTGGCGTTGCTACTGGGACTATGGTAGCCGCAAGTTCGGCGACTGGGGCGCACACCATTTCGACATTGTTCAGTGGGCACTCGGCCGCGACGACACGGGGCCGGTTGAGTTTATTCCGAAGGGCCACAACGGCGCGAAGCACCATCACTACCGCTACGCGGACGGCATTACCGTTTGGCGCGACAAGAAGCCGAACCATGGCCACATGATTCGCTTTATCGGCACCGAGGGGGAAGTGCACGTTGGTCGCGGCAAAATCGCCACCTTGCCGGTCGATTTGCGCAAGCATCGTTTCGGTCCGGATGCGATCCAAGTCTACGAATCCAATAACCACCGCGCGAACTTTATTGACAGTGTAAAGTCGCGTGAGCCGACCATTTGTCCAGCATCGGTCGGGCACCGATCTGGTACGATCTGCCAACTCTCCGGTATCGCCGAGCGCCTTGGTCGGTCGATTGAGTGGGACCCGACTGCAGAGCAAATCCTTGGCGACGCAGAAGCAAAATCCATGCAAGATCGCCCACGCCGCGCAGGCTACGAACTGCCGACGGTATAAAGGCCACACGGGGAACGGGGCAGGAAAAAAGCTTCTTCGTGGATTGCTGGGACAGTGACTGACTTCCTTAAACCTAAATTGCTACGCCATCTCCGCGTTGCTCCGTCGAGCGTGTCGTAAATAGGCGCAAAATCGGCGGCAACGACCCGTCTTCGCAACGCTACGCGTGCCACGGCGTAGCGATGCGAAGACGGGTCGCTTCGCCGTGGCACGCGGAGCGTTGCCCTCCAGTAATCAAGACCTGATTGTGATCAATGTGTATGATTGATCAGAAATGGTCTACCTCATGGCACTCATCAGCTCCCCAACCTCGCCCGTAGGGCTCTCTAGCGAAGCGGTTGTGGGACATTCAGCTACAGCAGCGCACATCACTAGTCGAAGATACAATACGCTATAACGGTGCACTCACCTCGACTGGGGCAATGCCATTGCCTAGTGATTTTTTCTACAACCGCTTCCGTCTTCATTGCATTACGCCATGACGAGTCGCTAGAGGGGGGGAGATTGGGGAGACGGACTTGATGACAGGGACAGTTATTCTGGAAGCGACAATCGACGGATAGCATCTGTGATGTCCATAGGTTTTCAGGGACAGGCTCCGTTCAATACCATGGAACTCGACCAGCAATGGAATGCTTAGAGAAGCATTGCCAAGAGCGCATCCCGCAAACGCGTGACTAGACGAAAATCGGGTGGGCGTGTATACTTCTTCAATAGTGACAAAAATGGAATTTCAAACGAATCAACGCGCTTCATACGCGTCGATACATTTTCATATTAGGGGTAATATTATAGGGGAAGCTCCGATGCCATGTGCATCGAGGCTTTTTTGAGGGGAGAATAGGTAACGACAATGCTTGGACTAGATTATTTAAAACCAATACGTAATTTCATCGGTGCAGTGACGATGGGCCTTAGCCTGTCTGTTGCGACAAGTGCATGCGCTGCCGGAACCACCGGACAAGCGATTGTAGAATCATCGTTTTGTAAATCGCTGGTTCCCGGTCAGTATATTTTGCCGGCCAAGGAGGGCTGGTGGAATTGGGGGATGGCGCCTATTTATGATGAGGCGGGCAAGCTACATATCTTTAATTCATCGATTCCTTATATGGGTTCAAGAGGGATGGGCTATTGGC